>PVBE010551941.1_pt1 | contig 19986 bp, 14 predicted proteins | sample 1631181 | NCBI WGS metagenome assembly PVBE01 (sample SAMN08397723, study PRJNA350692) | Marine metagenome, whole genome shotgun sequencing project. | isolation source: water | place: Pacific Ocean | collected 2012-04 | reverse complement strand
GTCCCACGTCAACGACGCCGTCTCCCGCGTGCTCGGCGAGGTGACCTGGTTCTCGCTCGTCGCCGTCCCCGGCGAGACCCTCGGCTACGACCTCTACCTCGAGGGGCATGCGGAAGATGGCCTGGCCGCCCGCCTCGACGAGTCCCTGCGCGAGTCCGCCGCCGGCTACAACTTCTGCCGCTCAGGTGGGCTCCTACGAGCGGTCGAACTGCGCCTGGTACCCGCTGGTAGCTACCACGCGTGGCGCCAGAGCGCCGTGGCGGAAGGCGCCGCGGAGGCCCAGCTGAAGACCGCCCACCTGCTCCCGGACGCCGACCGCCTCCCCGCCGCGCTGCGCGCCGCCGCCGACTGACTTGGGTCGCTGGGCCGATGTCGTCCTCAACAACCGGCTCGTGTGGGCCGGGCTGCTCGTGGCTGCGACCCTCGCCCTCGGGCACCAGGCCGCGACGCGTCTGCAGGTGGACAACTCGCTCAACTCGTACCTCGACACCGACGACGACGTGCGGGTGCGGCTCGAGCGGTTCCACGAGCAATTCGGGCGGGCCGAGGTGTTCCTGGTGCTCGCCGAGGGCGACGTCTACACCGCGGAGTACCTGACCCACCTGCGCGCGCTCGAGGCGGCGATCAACGCAGATCCGGCGCCGCTCGACGAGGTGACCTCGCTGCTCACCGCCCGCCATGTGCGGGCCTCGTCTGCCCTCGTCCGCGTGGAGCAGGTCGGCGACATGCTCGACGAGCCGCCGACCGCCGCGCAGATCACCGACCTCCGCAAGCGGGCAGGCGCGTCCCCGGCGCTCGTTGGGCACCTGCTCGAACCGCACGGCCGAGCGTCCGCGGTGCTGGTGCGCATGCCGGTGGGGGACGACCGCGCCTCACACGCGCTCTACCGGCGGCTGCTCGACCTGGCGGCGCGCAGCGAAGCGCCGGGCTTTCACATCCACGTGGCGGGCGCCCCGGCGCTGGCCGCGGCGATCAACGCGCGCATGCTCACCGACGCGTATCGGTCGCTCGCGATCGCCCTCGTGCTGATGGGGCTGCTGCTGGCGTTGCTCTTCCGCCATCCGCTCGCCGTGCTCGGGCCGCTGCTGGTGGCGATGCTCTCCATCGTCTGGACCTTCGGGGCGATGGCGGCGCTCGGATATCCGATGACCGGGCTGCACAACATCGTGCCGACGTTCCTGCTGACCGTTGGGCTCGGCGACTCCGTGCACCTGCTGACGGTCTTCCGCGGGGAGGTGCTGCACCGTGAGCCGGGTGAGGCCGCCCACTCGTCGATCCGGGCGACCGGCCTGCCCATCGTGCTCACGACCCTGACCACCGCCGCGGGCATGCTCGGCTTCACCGCCACGCGGCTCGGCGTGACCACCGAATTCGGAGCGTTCGCGGCGCTCGGCGTGGGCTTCGCGATGCTGCATTCGCTCGTGCTGCTTCCCATCTTGCTGAGCACCCCGTGGGCGAAGGGCCTGCGCCGCCCCGAGCGCGATCGGCCGATGGTGGACCGCGTGGTGCTGTCGATGATGCACCTGGCGCTGGTCCACCCGACGCGCGTGCTGGTGGGGGCGCTCGTCGTCGCCGCGACCGCGGGCGTCGGCATGGCCTCGCTGCGCGTGAGCCACAACCCGGTGCGCTTCCTGCCCGAGGGGCACCCCGTCCGCGCAGCCTTCGCGGCGGCCGACCAGCATCTCGGTGGGACCGTCAACCTGGAGGTGGAGATCGACTCGGGGGTCGCCGGCGGCTTGAAGTCGCCACAGCTCGTCGAGGCGTGGGCGGCGCTCGAGGCCCATCTGCGCAGGCACGAGCACGTGGGTGGGACCGCGTCGTTGCTCGACGTCCTGCGCGAGACCTGGGGCGCCCTCAACGCCGACCGCGCGGACGCTCCACCGCTCCCGGATAGCCGCCCGGCGCTGGCTCAGACGCTGCTTGCCTTCGAGATGGGCGACCCCTCACAGCTCTCACGCTTCATGACGGCGGACGCGCGCTACGGGCGGATGAGCGCGCGCGTCCCGTGGCTCGACGCGGCCGAGTACCGGCCTCTCGCGGAGTGGCTCTCGAAGGGCGCGGCGCAGACCTTCGGCGAGCAGGCGCGGATCCGGCCCACCGGGGGCGTCTATACCCTGCTGACGATCGTCGACAGCCTGGTGGAGGACATGCTGCGCAGCTTCGGGCTCGCGCTGGCGCTGGTCGGGATCCTCTTGGTGCTGCTGCTGCGCAGCGTGCGCCTCGGCCTGCTCGCGATGGTGCCGAATGTGCTGCCCATCGCCGTGACCCTCGGGGTGATGGGGTTCGCCGACATCCCGCTCGACATGTTCAACCTGCTGCTGGCGTCGGTGGCGATCGGCGTGGTGGTCGACGACACGGTCCACTTCTTCCACCACGTCGCGGTGCGCAGGCGGGCGGGCGACGCAATGGACGAAGCGGTGCGCCACTCCGGCCGGCAGGCGGGTCGCGCGATGGTGGCGACCTCCGCGGTGCTCTGCATCGGGTTCGGCGCCTTCGTGACCGCCAGCATGGTCAACCTGGTGCAGTTCGGGCTGCTGCTGGTGGTCACGGTGATCAGCGCGCTGCTGGCCGAGTTGCTCGTGGGGCCGGCCCTGTTGAGGCTGCTGGGGCGCTGACGTCACACAGCTGGCGGCACGGTCCGTGTCCGCGATGTCCCGTTGTGAACCGATCCGTACAGCACGCGCCGCTGGCACCGCGCTTGCTCTACAGGCCAAAGCGATGCGCCGACTCACCCCCTTGCTCATCCTTCTCGCCTTCGGCTGCGACGACGGCGGCGACCTTTCGGACGACGCTGGTCTCCAGCTCGGACCCATCCAATGGGGCGGTGGGGAGGACGAACAGGAAGGCGGAGGTGGACTGCCGCCCAAGCCCGGTACCGGCGGCGACGAGACGCCAGAACCCGGCGACCCGGGCGCTCCCGAGGATGCGCCGCAGGTCGTCGAGCCCGATCCGCCGGAGGTCGTGCGCGAGGCGGACGGCGGGGCGAGCATCGCGATCGTCGACGCCGCCACGCCGCCCCCCGATGACAACGGCGGCGGCGGAGGCGGCGGCTCCGGCTGCGGTGACCTCACCTACGAAGGCCTCTGCGACGGGGCCACCGCGCGCTGGTGCGATCGCGAGGGACGGCGACGCAGCGAAGACTGCGGCGCGGACGGCTGCGGCTGGGTCAACGCCGAGATCGGCTACTTCTGCGGCGGCAGCGGGGACGGCCCTGGCGGCGGCGGCGACACGCCCGACACCCCGAACCCACCGCCGCCCCCGCCCGACGACAACGGCGCATGCGGCACCCCGGTCGAGACCGCGGTGACGGTGCTGGCCAACCAGGCGCGCGCCCAGAACGGTGCCCGTCAGCTCGCCTGCGACGCCGCCGGGACCCGAGCGGCGCGGGCCCACAGCCAGGACATGTGTGACAACGACTACTTCAGCCACACCGGCAGAGACGGCTCGAGCGCCGGTGACCGGATGCGCCGCGCAGGCGCGCAATTCGGAGGCTGGGGCGAGAACATCGCGTGGGGCCAGCGCGACGCCAACGCCGTGCACAGCACCTGGATGAACAGCTCCGGGCACCGCCGCAACATCCTCGGCAACGGGTATGGGCGCATCGGCGTGGGCCTCGCGGTCTGCGGCGGGCGCAACTACTGGACCCAGGTCTTCCTCGATTGATGCGCCGCCTGCTGCCCATCGCCCTGCTGCTCTGCGTGCCCGCGAACGCGACGACGCTGCTCGACTGGGGCGTGGTCGAGCTGACGCGGCACAGCGAGCTGGTCTTCCTCGGCCGCGTCGTCGCCCAGCGCACGCGGGTCGAGTCCGACGCGCTCGGTACCCGGCTGTGGACCGACACGACCTTCCAGATCGACGAGACGTGGAAGGGCGCCGCGCCGGTGGCCCTGACGCTCACGCAACCCGGTGGCGAGGCGGCTGGCCGGCGCGCCGTGGTGCACGGTCAGGCCGCGTTCACCGCCGGCGAACAGGTCGTCGTCTTCGTGGAGCGGGCCGACACCGGCGCCCTCGTCGTCTGCGGCATGGCCCAGGGCAAGTACGCGGTGGTCGGCGACGTCGCCGAGCGTCGCCCCTTCGGATTGCACCGCGTGGAGCGACCGCTGCGCTTCGAGGGCGTGCCGGACGACGACCACATGAGCCTGGCGGCGCTGCGCGCGCGGGTCCGGACCCTGGCGACGCCTCGGGTGGTGCGACCCGACCCGGAGCGGACGCTGCCGCGGGTGGTGCGATGAGGGCAGCGTTCGCCCTCGCGCTCCTGCTCGTCGCCGCGGGCGCCTCGGCCTACAACCTGATGGGCGTGCGCTGGGACGACGGCGACATCCCGGTGCCCTACGCCATCAACCAGACCCTGAGCGGCGATGTCTCGGACGCGGACGCCCTCGAGGCCATCCAGATGGGCTTCAACGCCTGGAACGTCCTGCCGTGCTCGTACATGGAGTGGCGCGACGGCGGGCGGACCAGCAACACGAGCTGGGGCCGCGACGACGGAGAGAACGCGGTCACCTGGCGCGAGTCCGGGTGGGGCGACTCGGGCGGCGCCCTCGCGATCACGATGAACAACTGGGGCGGCGGCAACCGCCTCAGCGACACCGACATCAAGTTCAACGGCGTCAACCACTCGTGGGCGCACTTCGCGGGCGAGCCCGGCAACGACGGGCGCACCGACATCGCCTCGGTCGCCACCCACGAGATCGGCCACGCGCTCGGGCTCGACCACACGGGCGTGCGCGGCTCGACGATGTGGCCGTCGGTGACGAGCGGCGACATCGACTCGCGCACGCTCGGGCCCGACGACATCGCCGGCGCCTGCGCAATCTACGACACCGGTGAGCCGGTGCCCGACCCCAACGACCTGCCGCCCCCCTCCGCGGGAAACGCCGACTTCGGCGAGGACTGCACCTCGGAGCAATGCGGATCGGACCTGGTCTGCGTGACCGACGGCCTGTCGCGCTATTGCTCGCGGATGTGCGACGGCGCGTGCGACGCCGGCTACCACTGCGCGCGGCTCGCAGATGGCCGAGGGGCGTGTGCGCGCGGGCCGAACCCGGATCTGGGCCGCGCCGAGTTCGGCCAGTCGTGTGTGGAGACCGCGTGCCGCTCCGGACTCACCTGCGTGCGCGATGTCGCCTCGGCCTATTGCACGCAGGCCTGCTCGAACGGGTGCCCCGGCGGCTTCGCGTGCGCCTCGACCGACGACGGCCGCTCCATCTGCGCGCGCACCGTCGACGATGGCGAGCTCCCTCGGGTGGGTGAGGCCTGCCTCGGCGGGCGCTGCGCAGGCGGCTTGCTGTGCATCCGCCATGATCGCGAGCCGACCTGCGCGGCGGCCTGCGACGCGGGCGAGTGCCCCGAAGGTCAGTCCTGCGTGGACGCCGAGCCGAGCGGGCGCGTCTGCGTCCAGCGCGGCGCGCCACCCAGGCCGGACACGCAGCCGCCCACCGAGGACCCGGCAGCGCCACCGGGCAGCGATCTGCCGCAGATGGGCCAGGCGTGCGTCGTGGCCGGCGGCCCGGCCTGCAGCGCGGGACTCGTGTGCACCGGCACCTCCGTCGAGGCCGACGTGGTGGTCGATCCCGGCTACTGCACGATGGCCTGCAACGCGGGCCGGTGCTGCCCACCGGGCTGGGGCTGCGCACCCGGGATCCGCGGCGGACGCTGCGTGCCCTTCGAGGCGGACGACGACTCGTTGCTGTGTGAAAAGCCCGCCGCCGAGGCGGAACCGGAGGTGGCTGGCGGCGACGGAGGTTGCCGCTCGGTGCCCGGCGCGCCGCTCCCGCTGGCGTGGGCGTGGTGGCTTCTCGTGGCCATTCGGCGCGGTCGTCTTTGACCCCCGGCGCTTTGGCCCCGAGACGAAGGCCACCGATTCTCCGATCATGCACGCACCGACTCCCGCCCCGCTGGACCGCTCCCTCGTCGAGCGCTGGTGGCGTGACGAGGAGTCCCGCAACCATGCGCTCGACGCGTTGCGACTCGGCGCCGCCGAGCGCGATCTGCGCGGCATCTCCTTCGCCAACGAGGACCTGTCCGGCCTCGACCTGACGGGGTACGACCTCACCGGCGCGGACCTGCGAGCAGCCAACCTCAGCGGCGCAATCCTGCTCGGCGCGAAGCTGGTCGGCGCGGTGTTGCGCGGCGCGAACCTCGACCGGGCGGAGCTCGTCGGAGCCGACCTGCGCGGCGCGGACCTCGGCGGATGCAGCGCCGTGCGGACCAGCTTCGGACACGCGAACGTCTCGAAGGCCAACCTGTTTCGAGCGAATGCACCGGGGGCCACGTTCACCGAGGCGAGGCTCTGCGACGCAGATCTGCGCGCCGCTCACTTCGAGGAGGCGGCCTTCCGCGACGCCGACCTGCGCGGCGCTGATCTCAGCAGCGCCATCCTGGACGGTGCCGACATGGAGTGCGCGCGCGTGGCGGGCGCAACGTTCGACCGCGTCACCGTCGTGGGGACCCGACTCAACCGGATGGTCGGGTACGAGAAGGCGAGCTGGCTCGAGATCGAGATCAACCGGGCGAACCTGTCGGGCGCTCACCTGCTTCGACGCTTCGTGCTCGACCAGAATTACCTGCAGGAGTTCAAGTCGCGCGGGCGATGGGCGGCGGCGATCCACTGGGTCTGGTGGATCACCTCGGATTGCGGCCTCAGCATCGTGCGCTGGGCGACCTGGACCCTCATCATCACGACCGCGTACGCGCTCGCCTACACCGTGGTCGACATCGACTACGGGCGGCACGTCACCGACCTGTCGCCTCTCTATTTCAGCATCGTCACCATCACCACGCTCGGCTACGGCGACGTCCTGCCCGCATCCCTCGGGGCGCAGGTCGTCGTCATGTCCCAGGTCATCATCGGCTACCTGATGCTGGGCGGTCTGCTCAGCCTCTTCGCCGGAATGATGGGCCGCCGGGCGGAGTAGGCAGAAGGGAGCGCCCTGTGCTCGCCATCTTGAGAAAACGAAAGCGCGACCGGGCCTTCAAGGCCCTCGCCGAAGGGGACATCCCAGCGCTGCCGGTCGTCGCGTTCCGGGTGCTCGAGAAGCTGCGCGACCCCGACGCCTCCTTGCGCGACGTCGCCGACCTGATCGAGCTCGACCTCGGCATCTCGACCCGGCTGCTGCGGACCGCCAACTCGGCGGCCTTCGGGTTGCGCAACCCGGCCAGCGATCCGTGGCAGGCCCAGTCGATGCTCGGAAAACGGCGCGTCGAACAGCTCGTGCTCGCGCTCGCGGTCGCCGACGCCCTGCCGGGCAAGCCGACGCGGTTCGGGTTCGAGCCGATGCGCTTCTGGTGTGGCGCGGCGCGCAGGGCCGCGGTCGCGCGCAGCCTCGCCGAGGTGCTCTGCCCTTCGCAGGCGCCTTCCAGCTTCACGGCCGCGCTGCTGCAGGACATGGCCGTCCCGCTGCTCGCCCACCACGGGCCCGCCGAGTACGACGAGCTGCTCGCGGATTGGCAAACCGGCGACAGCCACGGGCTCGACGAGATGGAGCAGTCCGAATTCGGCTGGGACCACGCGGACGTCGGCGCCTACATCGGCGACAAGTGGCGTTTCCCAGAGGCGCTCTCCGGGTCCATCGGCGACCATCACGCGGAGCCCGACAGCCACCCCGACGCCGGAACGACCGCCCGCCTGGTGGCGCCTCTGCGCGAGGAGCCGACGCCTTCGACGATCGACGCGATGGTGGAAGAGGTGCACTCGCGCTACGGGCTGCCGGCCGACCAGGTCGTACGGGCGGTCGAAGAGGGCACCGAGCGCGCACAAGAGCTCGCCCTGCTCTTCGCGACCTAGACCCGCTACAGGTTGAGCTTCGTGCCTGCGGGCAGCTTCTTCAGCCCGGTGATGCGCATCGGAGGCTTCTGCCCCCAGCGCACCTCGAAGGTGATCTCGACGAGGTCACCGGCCTTCGCCGCCCCCTTCGCGGGCGCAGCGAAGCCCATCGTCATCGCGTGCATCCCGACCGTCTTCCCGTCTTTGTCGCGGAAGGTCGGCATCGCCTCGTGGTGCAGCTTCCACAGCGACCCCTGCACCTGCTCGACTTTGGCGCGCACCGTGTACGACTCGGTCGGTGAAGACGAGCATGCGAAGCAGAAGAGGAGCGGAATCGAGAGGGCGAGGACGCGCATCGAGGCCGGCCTAGACCTGACGGGTAGTGTCCAGCAGCGACTGCACGACGGAGGCGACCTCGTGCACGTCGAACGGCTTGTCGAGGTGGGCGTCAGCACCGTAGAGCGGCGACGTCATCTCGTTGACCGTCTTGCCGATCGCGGTGAGCATCAGCACCCGCGTGGCGGCGTATTCTGGCTTGCTGCGCACGTACTTACAGATTTCCCACCCACTCAGGGTCGGCATCATTACGTCGAGCACGAGTACGTCAGGCTGCTCCTGGATGATGAGGGTCAGCGCCTCTTCACCGTCGGCCGCCTGGATGAGGTCGCAGTCGAGCTTGTCGAGAGCGCGCACGAGTATGCGACGGATCTCGATGTCGTCGTCCGCGACCATGACCAGCTTGCGTGGCTCTTCGTCACTCATCTCGCGGTTACCGTCACCCCGCCCGATCGGGTTGTCAAGATGCAGGAGTGCGTGGAATGCGCGACGGGCACTCCCGACGTTGAATCAGGCAGTGAATGCTGAACCCGGTCAGGTCCAGGTTGGCCCGGATCCTGCCGATTAAATACAGTGGGGGTGAGATGAACGCGATCCTGAAGTCAACGCTGGCCCTGACCTCCCTGGTCGCGGCGTTCTACTTCAGCATCTCGTACCAGTACGGCGACCCCGGCTGGCAACTCGAATTCCAGCCCAGGCAGGCGGAGGCGAAGGCGGAGACGCCGTCGTACGACCTCACCCAGGTCGTGATCCTCAACCAGACCCTGATGCGCCTGAGTTCGAGCTACGTCGACCAGTCGCGCATCGACCAGCGCAAGATGATCGGCGCGGCGATGGAGGAAGCGCAGCGCGCCGTGGCCGAGCTGCTGGTGGACGTCGAGCGCGACGCCGACAAGCTGCCGACGCGCATCACCGTCCGCGTCGACCAGGCCGAGGCGGTCTTCGACGTGCGCGACGTGACCGACAAGAGCGGCAGCAAGAGGCTCTTCAAGCTCGCGTTCAAGCTGAAGGAGATCTTCCGCTTCGTGCAGGAGAACCTGCGCCAGCGCGACAAGCTGCAGGAGATTGAGTACGCCGCCATCAACGGCATGCTCTCCACGCTCGATCCCCACAGCGTGCTGCTCCGCCCCGCCGACTACCGCGAGATGAAGCTCAGCACGCGCGGCAAGTTCGGCGGCCTCGGGATCGTCATCTCGGTCAAGGAGGGGCGCCTCGTCATCGTCAACCCGATCGACAACACCCCGGCATCGCGCGCCCAGCTGAAGGCCGGCGACCGCATCGTGCAAATCGGCCTCGACTCTACGGTGAACATGGCGCTCAACGACGCGGTGAACCTGCTGCGCGGCGAGCCCAACACGACCGTCGAGATCTGGGTGATGCGCGATGGTTGGAAGAAGGCGCGGAAGTTCGCGCTGACCCGCGCCGACATCAAGGTCAACAGCGTGCAGTCGCGGCTGCTCGCGGGTCGGGTCGGCCTGATCCGCATCCGCAACTTCCAGAACACCACGATCGACGAGCTGAAGACGGCGCTGCGCAAGCTCCGCAAGAAGGCGCGCGGGCGCATCAAGGGCCTCATCCTCGACATGCGCGGCAACCCCGGCGGGCTGCTCGACCAGGCGATCAAGGTCTCGGACCTCTTCATCGACTCCGGCCCGATTGTCACCACCGAGGGCGCCGAGACGCGCGAGCCCAAGATGGCTACGCGCATCGACACCGAGCCGCGCTACCCGCTCATCGTGCTCACCAACGACTCGAGCGCCTCGGCCAGCGAGATCGTGGCCGGCGCCCTGAAGAACCACCACCGCGCGCTCATCGTCGGGCAGCAGACGTTCGGCAAGGGCTCGGTCCAGGTCATCTACGACAACAAGGACAACTCGGCGCTGAAGCTGACCATCGCGCAGTACCTGACCCCGGGCGATATCAGCATCCAGTCGGTCGGCATCACCCCTGACATCCTCACCCGGGCCGTGGTCCTCACCGAGGAGGAGACCGAGTTCTTCCGCGCCGACACGTTCAAGACCGGTGAGCGCGAGCTGAAGAGCCACCTCGAGCACGCCAGCGCCCGGAAATCGAAGCACCAGAAGCCCGTCCACGTGGTGCGTTTCCTCGAAGACCAGAAGCTGCGCAAGAAGGTGGAAGAGAACCCCAACGACCAAGTCGTCGACTTCGACGTCGAGCTCGCCCGCGAGCTGGTCCGCGCCAGCAGCTCGGGCAGCCGCGACGAGATGCTCGAAGAGACGCACGACGCCCTCAAGCGCCGCATCGCGACCGAGGATGAGCGCATCGCCGTGGCCCTCGCCGCGCGCGGCATCGAGTGGCGGGCACCCGACGTGGCCAGCGGCAGCCCGGTGGCGCAGACGGTCGTCACCACCGACCAGCCCGGCGATCGCGTCAGGGCCGGCGAGACGATGGTCCTCGAGGGCACCGTCACCAACACCGGCGAGGGTCCCTTCGTTCAGCTTCGCGCCATCACGCGCTCCGGCAACGAGATCCTGCAGGGCCACGAGCTGCTCTTCGGCACGATCCTGCCCGGCGAGTCACGCAGCTGGAAGGTGAAGGTCAAGGTCCCGCGCAGCGCGCTGACGCGTCGCGACAACGTGAAGCTCAAGTTCAGCGAGGCGCACGGGCACACGCCGCCGACCACCGAGATGAAGATCTCCGTCGAGCAGCTCCCGCGCCCGCGCTTTGCGCTCACCTGGCGCGTCGACGACAGCAAGCGCGGCAACACCGATGGCCTGCTGCAGGTCGGCGAAGAGGCCGAGCTGGTGGTCGACATCGAGAACGTGGGTGACGGCCCCGGCTTCGCGCTCCTCTCGGCCCTGCGCAACGAGAAGGGCACGGACCGGGACATCTTCATCAAGCGTGGCCGCGTCGCCGGCGACAAGGGGCTCGCCCGAGGCGAGCGCACGACCGTGCGCTTCAGCTTCAAGGTCAAGCCCGAGACCGAGCCCGGCCACGTGCCGATGGTCCTGTCGGTGAGCGACTCGGAGATTCGCGAGGGCACCAGCGAGAAGATCGCGCTGCCCGTCCATCCCGCGAAGGTCCCCGTCGCCGCCACCCGCGTGCGCATCGAGCCGCGCCACGGTGACGTGCTCCGCCTGCGCGGCGTGCCCGAGCTGAGCGCCCCGCCGGTCTCCACGGCGGCCGGCTTCGCCCACGCTGACGGAAAGAGCGGCGACTGGTACCGCGTCAAGACCGACCTCGGCTACGCGTGGGTCCCGGACATCGAGGTCGACGCGGGCGGCGACGAGGGCAGCACCGAGCCGACCCGCGTCAAGCCCGCGGTGCCGAAGGGTCCGCCGGTCATCCAGCTCTCCGACCACGCCCTCAAACCCGAGACGAACGCGGAGGCGCTCACCCTCAATGGCGAGGTCACCGGCGAGCAGCAGGTCCGCGACCTGCTGATCTACGTGAACAACAAGAAGGTCTTCTTCAAGTCGAACGCCTCCGACGCCGCCGAGCGCATGCGCTTCTCGGCCCGGGTGCCGCTGGAGAAGGGCGTCAACCGCATCATCGTCATCGCCCGCCAGGACGACGAAGCTTCGAGCCGCCGCACGGTGTTCGTCCACCGCGCGGACTGAGGCCCGCGCAGGAACGGCTTCCGAGATTCGCTCGAAGAGCGGAGCCGGGAGTTGTTCGTGCGCGGGCCCCGACAGCCCGAGCGGCACCTGAGCGGAGATGATAGCCTTCGGCGCTCCATGCGCCGAACCGACACCTACCGTTACAACGACGCCATCGTGGTCGACCGCTACGAGCTCGACAACGGGCTCGTCGTGTTGCACCTGCCAACCGGCCGCGCCCCGATCTTCAGCTACCAGACGTGGCTGCGCGTCGGCAGCCGCCACGAAGAAGCTGGCAAGACGGGCATCGCGCACCTGTTCGAGCACCTGATGTTCAAGGCGACGGAGAACACGCCCGAGGGCGTGTTCGACCGGACCCTCGAGGGGTTCGGGGCGCGGGTGAACGCGGCCACGTGGCTCGACTGGACCTTCTTCTACGAGGACGTCCCGTCCGCGTATTTCGAGGAGGTGGTGCGGCTCGAGGCGGACCGTCTGGAGCACATCTCGCTCGACCCCGAGCAGCTCGAAGCCGAGCGCAAGGTCGTGATGAACGAGCGCCGCGAGCGGGTCGACAACGATCCCGGTGGGCAGCTGTCCGAGATGCTGTGGAACGCGGCGTACGAGATGCACCCCTACGGGCAGCCGACCATCGGCTGGATGCCCGATATCGAGGGGCTCTCGAAGGACGATTGCATCGCGTTCTACCGGACCTATTACTCGCCCAACAACACGGTGCTGGTGGTCGCCGGCGACGTCGATCTGGCGCGGCTCGAGCAGGCCGTGGTGAGCCGCTACGGGCACATGCCCTCGCAGAAGGTGCCGCCGCCGCGTGCGGTCACCGAGCCCCGGCAGACCGAGGCGCGCGCCCTCGAGCACCGCTTGCAGATGAGCGGCGAGCGGCTGTTGATGGGCTACCACTGTCCGGCGGTCACCGACGCGCTGCACCCGGCGCTCGAGGTGCTCAACGAGGCGCTCTTCGAGGGCGACTCGGCCCGGCTGCAACGGGCGCTGGTGACCGACGGTGAGCTGGCGGCCGCGTTCTACAGCTTCGTCTCCTCCTTCCGTGAGCCGGGGCTCTACGAGGTCTCCGTCGACCTGCGGCCCGGGTTCACGGCCGAGCAGGCCGAGGCGGTGGTGCTCGACGCGTTCGCCGAGGTGGTCGGCTCGGGGATCGACGACGCCGAGCTCGACAAGGCGAAGAGCAAGCTCGAGACCCGCTTCTACCGGCAGCTCCAGACCGTGCAGCAGCGCGCTCAGGGCCTCGGGTATTGGGAGGTCACGGCCGGCGACTTCCGGCGGCTGTTCACGCTGGCGGACCAATACCGCACGGTGACGCACGAGCAGATCGCCCAGGTCGCTGCCGAGGTGCTGCGCCCCGAGAACCGCACCGTCATCCACGCGCGCCCGGTGGCCTCGTGATCCTGGTCAGCGACGCCGGGTTCCCCTTCGTCCACCTCAACCTCTACTTCCGGGTGGGGCCCGCATTCGATCCGCCCGACAAGGTGGGGCTGACCTCGCTGACCAACCGCATGCTCCTTCGCGGGACGAAGCGGCGGGGTCGCGCCGAGCTGGAAGAGGCCATCGAGTCGCTCGGCACCGAGCTGTACACCTCGACCCAGAACCACGCCGTCGGGCTCGGTGGAGCGGTGCTGACGCGGCACCTCGACGCCTTCTTCGGGCTGGTGGGCGAGATGCTCTCGCAGCCCGCCTTCGCCGGCGAAGAGGTCGCGAAGGTGCGCCGCGAGATGGTCGCCGAGCTGGAGGCCGCGCGCGACGAGGACTCGACGCTGGCGCGGCTCTGCTTCAGGCGGCTCGTCTTCGCAGACCACCCGCTCGGCCACGGCGCCTCCGGAACCCGCACGTCTCTCGAGCGGATCACCGCGGCGGATGTGCGCGCCCACTTCGAGCGGCACTACACGCGGCAGAACCTGCTCGTCGGCGCTAGCGGAGACGTCTCCCACGACCGGCTCGAGGCGCTGCTCGCGCAGGCGGTCTCGACGCTGCCCGCAGGGCCCGCCAACGATTGGAGCGCGCTGCCGCCGGTCAACGGTGTCAGCGGGCGGCGCGTGACGCTGGTCGACAAGCCGGACCGCTCACAGGCGCAGATCCTGGTCGGCCACCCCAGCGTGGAGGCGGCGGACGCCGACTTCCTGGCCCTGAGCCTGGCGACCGCGGCGTTCGGGGGCACCTTCACTGCCCGCCTCATGCAGGAGGTGCGCGTGAAGCGGGGCTTGAGCTACGGCGCCTACGCGCGGCTCGCCTCGCAGCGGGTCGGCGGCTGGTACGCGTTGAGCGCGGCGCCCGCGATGGAGGACGCCGTCGACACCCTCGACCTGCTGCTGAGCGAGTACACACGCTTCGTCGACGAGGGCCTCAGCGACGAAGAGATCGAGTTCGCGCGCGGCTACGCGATCAACGCGTTCCCGTTCAGCGTCGAGACCCCGGCGCTCCGGGCCGCCCAGCGGATCCGCAGCCGGCTCCTCGACCGGCCCGACGACTTCCTCGACACCTACCTCGAGCGGATCAGCGCGCTGACCTGCGACGAGGTCCGCGCGACCGTGCGCCGGCGCCTGACGCCCAACGATCTGACGGCGGTGGTCGTGTGCACGGCCGACCCCATCCGCGAGGCTGCAGCGGCGCTCGGCGAGGTCCGCGTCGTCCCCTTCGACCAGGAGTGACCGTGGAGACGGTGCTGGTCGGCTTCCGCGAAGCGGACTACTCAGGCCAGCTGTAGAGAGACAGGCTTTCAGCGCTCAGCCATCAGCAGTCAGCCGCAGCAGCAACGTGGCTGAAAGCTGAACGCTGATGGCTGATCGCCCCGGTCTACTCGCGCTTGCGCCGGCTGCCCTGGTTGCGGGGGAGCACGAAGGCGCGGTTGCCGCCGATGATGCGGCAGCGCTGGGCGAAGTCACCGGAGCAAAGGGCGCTGCTGGTCGGCGCCGCGATGTCGAGGCGCCCGACGTCCTGACCGCCGAGGTGGATCTGGAAGTCGCTGGCGCTGCTCATCTTCTTCAGTGACAGGCGTGCGGGCTGGCTGCCACCGAGGCGGACGAGAGTCTTCGGGTTCGCGAGGAATTGCACCGACGCGAAGTCGGTCGGCACGAAGATGCCGTACTCGTAGCCCGCCAGGTTCAGCGACAGCCACTCACCCTTGTCGGCGCTGTGCTCCGAGCCCTGGACCTGGCGCAGATCATCGTTGCGGAACTGGATGTAGAGCTGCTTGTCCTTCTTCCGGAAGCGAATCGAGCAGAGCGCAGCCCACTCGTCGGTGCAGAGCTTGAGGATGCCACCCTTGTAGGTGCCGACGACGTCGCCCTTGTAGCTGACCTTGTCGCCGCTCTTCTTGACCTGGAGCGCCTTCGACTCGCCGCCGTCGCCGCGCAGCAGGCCGCGGACGAAGAGCGTGCCGCCCTTCTCAGAAACCTCGACGCGATAGAACGCCTCGTTGGGGCCGAGCAGCTTGGCTTCCTCGAAGCTCGGCGGCTCCGGCTCCGGCTCCGGCTCGGGCGCGGGCTCCGGGTTGGGGTCGATGTCGGGGTCCGGCGGCGGGAGGATGTCCTCGTCCTCGGGGTCGGGGATGTCCTCGTCGGGGATGTCGGGCGCTTCCTCTTCTTCCGCCTCTTCGTTGTCGTCGGGCAGCTCCTCCACGTCGACCAGGTCGTCGCGCACGCTGACGTCCACCACCACCGGCTGGGCCTGCATGATGAAGCCGTCGAAGTTGACCTTCTTCATCCAAGTGAGGGTCTGGCAGGCAAAGCCGTTGACGCCCCACCCAGCGCCCCACGAGTTCTTCACGTAGAAGCACATGCCGCCTTCTTCGGGCATGTCCGGCAGCATCTTGTAGCCGACGATGAGGTAGGCGTGGCCGCCGGCGTGCACCGTGTTGCCGGCGTCGCCGACGTCGGCGCCCTTGATGATGCCGTCGTTCGCCTCCCAGCCGCCCGACAGCGGGCTGGCGTAGGAGACGGCGTAGCCGCGGTGGAGGAGATCGACCAGCTCGTCGAGGCCGCACCACGACTCGACGCTCTCGACCTTGATGGCCCCTTTGTCGCAGCTGCCCTTCAGCGGATACTGCGTGTCATTGTCACCAGGCTTGTTGTTGTACGGGCAGTCGGTCTCGAGCGGGATGTCGAGGTCGCCCGCGCCAGCCGAAGCCTCGAAGCCGACGCCGTACCACGAGCCCTCCTGGCACCCGGGGCATTCGCAACCCGAAGGCCCCTGGCAGTCTTGCTTGGAGGCCCAGTAGAAGCTCTGCTCCGAAAGGTCGAACGTCGGCAGCTTCGGATGCCCGGCCTCGTCGTCCACCGGGTTGAGCACGGCGTACTCGAGTGAGCCGATGGCAGCGAAAGCCGCGCACGTCCCGCGCTGCCCCTGGTTGCGCACCGGGATCTTCTCGACGTGCGGGATCATGTAGTCGTCGTAGAGCTCGACATCCCCGGTGTCGAAGGCGCAGGTGCGCTTCTCGACCAGCCCGTCGTTGCGACCGAATGCATCGAAGTCGACGAGTTCGAAGGCGCTCTCGTTGATGTGGTTTCGCGGGTGTACGACGCGCTTGAGCAGCGACTGCACGCCCGGATCCATCATCATGTCGGTGTTGCCGGTCGCCTCGTTGTCGATGACCTTCATCACCGAAGAGACGTCCGTCTCCGGCGCCTCCTGGTTGTTCTTGCGCAGATGCTTGAAGGCGTCGTCGTCGGACAGGCTTCGCTGTCCGGTGCGCAGGCTTGCGAGGACTTCGTCTGCGAACTCAGAGACGGCCTCGCAAGAGACGAGCGAGGCCGCGCACGCGACGAGGAGCAATCGATTCATGGGCTTCCCTCCGACCGACCAGGGCACACCTTAGTCGGCGCAGGGACGTAAACGCAGGAGCGTTTGTTCTACAGCTGCCCTAGAAACCCTTGCCTGATAGGTCGAATAGCAGATTTCGGTAGAAGCGGACGTGGTCGAAGCCGGTGTTCTTGTCGGCGCCGTCGTCCTTCACCTGGCCGACCTCGTCGAGGTGGTCGGCGGGGATGCAGCCCAGGAAGCGGCCCCACTTCGCGCTCGTCACCCGGACCATGCCGTCGTTCGGGTAGAGCTTCGTGCCGTGGGCGACGAAGCCGGCCATCGGGACCAACGTGGCGTCCATCTTGTCGACGGTGCCCTCGTGGCGAAGCATGCGCCCCTCGCAGGCCTCTTCTTCGCGGGCGTTGTTGCTGACGCCGAAGACGCTGCTGACGCCCGCCCACGACTGGTAGTAGACGCTGGTGTCGTCGGGGTTGTCGGCGTTGAACGTCGGCGCGTTCGCCTCGCTGATGTCCTCCATCGCGGGCCGCAGGTGGCTGTCGTCAGCCAGATCGCTGTAGGTGCGGCCCCAGGCGCCGGCCAGCGCGTTGATGGCGCGGTCGGCAAAGCCGGGCATGAGCTTCAGGGCGACGTCCGCCACCGCCGTGCCCCGGTGCGGGGTGGAGATGGTGGTGAGCGAGGCGACACGGTCGCCGTAGCCCAGGCTGCTGATGACGTAGCGGCTGTCGAGGCCGCCCATCGAGTGGGCGAGGATGTTGACCTTGTCCGTGCCGGACTGCTCGAGTGCCGTGTCGATGTACGTGGCCAGGTAGGGGCCGCGCACGGCGACGGCGTCGTACGGCGGGACCGTGGCGATGACCACGTGGTGACCGTCGGCGACGAGGGCGTCCGCGACCTTGTAGAAGCCCCAGCGATTCGTCGGGCTGGCGTCGAAGCCATGCGCCATCACCACGGGGTACTTGACCGGCGTGCCTTCGGGCTTCGGCCCGAGCGGGTCCGGATCGCAATCCGAGTCGCGCTTGATGCAGAACCAGTCGCACTCGCCGTCGCCGTACCAGCCGCGCCACTCGCAGATGTCGAGGGACCAGTCGGCCTTGCCGTCGACCTCTGCCTCGGCCGCCTCGACCTTGGACTCGGGCAGCCCGGTGGGCTCGCCGGCCTCTTCCTCGGTCGCCTCTCCGTCGCAGGCGACGAGCGCACACGCCGCGATTAGGATGCTGATTCGCATGGGTGATGACCTCCCGGGCGGGTCAGTGGCACGCTCTGTGCCACGCGAGAACCCGCAGCAGCACACGGATCGGGCCGGCCAGTCGAGCAGTCAGGGGGCGCGACATGCCCCACTGCGGGCGGTCGCCGCGTTCTCCGGGGCGGGCCTCGTCTTCCTCGTTCAGCCCATGCTCGCGCGCTGCGTGCTGCCCTGGTTTGGCGGCGCGCCGACCGTGTGGATCGTGTCGCTCCTCTTCTTCCAGACGGCGCTGCTCGCCGGCTACGGATACGCGCACCTCGTCGAGCGCACGGGCGCTGTGCGGCTGCATCTCGGGCTGCTCGTGCTGTCGTTGTTGCTGCTCCCGATCACGCCGAACGCCGCGCTCGCGCCGACGCCCGAGCAATCACCGACCGCGGTGCTGCTGCTCGTCCTGACGCTGACGGTCGGCGTGCACTACGTGCTCCTCTCCGCCACCGCTCCGTTGTTGCAGGCGCGCGCGGCAGCCGACGCCGACGCCCGTCCGTACCGGCTCTATGCGTGGTCGAACGCCGGCTCGCTCCTGGCGCTGCTCGCCTACCCGCTGGTGGTAGAGCCGCTGTGGGGGGCGCGCGCGCAGACCCAGGCCTGGTCGGTCGGCTACGCGCTCTTCACACTGCTGCTCGTGGTCGTCTTCTGGCGCGTTCGCGACCTGCCGCGGCCTCCGGCGCTGCGCGTCCCATCGAAGCGCGACGCCGCGGGTTGGTTTGCGCTGGCCGGCTGCGGCACCGCGACGCTGATGTCGATCAGCGAGGCGATCGCCCAGGACCTGAGCGTGACGCCGCTGCTGTGGGTCCTGCCGCTCGCGCTGTACCTGCTGTCCTTCGTGCTCTGCTTCGCCGGAGACCGGTGGTCCCCCCGGCGCCTGGTCGTGCCGGCGACCGTGCTCGCGCTGGTGACGCTGTGGTGGGTGCTCGACCGCGGCTACCACGTGAGCTGGCGGCTTCAGCTCGGCGCGTGGTGCGGTGGCCTCTTCGTGGTCTGCGTAGCGCTCCACGGAGAGCTGTGGCGCGCCCGCCCCGAGCCCCGCCACTTGACGGCGTATTACCTGTGGATCTCGGCCGGCGGCGCGTTCGGCGGTCTGCTCGTGGCGGTGGTCGCGCCCTTCGCGTTGCCGCACCACCTGGAGCTGCACTTGACGCTGCTGGCCGCCTGGCTGCTGTGCGGGTGGCGATGGCGGCGCACCACCGACGAGCTCCGGTCCGCGGACGGCCGCGCGCTGCTGGTGATGGCGGTGGCGCTCGCGCTCGCCGTGGGTCTCGGGCGCGACGCGTGGAAGCGGGTGCGCGGCGCGGACACCCTCACACGCGGGTTCTTCGGGGTGCTCAAGGTGAAGCGCTACGGCACCGGCGAGCGGGCGCTCCTGCACCTGCTCGACGGCCGCATCAGCCACGGATTCCAGTTCACCGCGGCCGAGCGCCGGAGCGAGCCCACCGCCTACTTCGCCCGCCACTCGGGGATCGGGAAGACGCTCACCCGGCCATCGGCTGCGCGACGCGTCGGGGTGCTCGGCCTCGGGGTGGGGACCCTGGCCGCGTATGGCCGCGCGGGCGACCTCTTCCGCTTCTACGAGATCAACCCGGACGTGGCGGATGTCGCGCGCACCCGCTTCACCTTCCTGGCCGACAGCGCCGCCCAGGTCGAGGTGGTGCTCGGGGACGCCCGACTCACGCTCGCCAGCGAGCCCCCTCAGCGGTACGACGTGCTCGCCGTCGACGCCTTCAGCGGCGACGCCATCCCGACCCACCTGCTCACCCGCGAAGCCGTCGACCTCTACGTGCGCCACCTCGCGCCCGACGGGGTGCTCGCGATCAACACCTCGAATCGCCACGCCGACTTGAAGCGAGTCGTGCGCGCCCACGCCGAGCGCCTCCAATGGAAGGCCCGCCGGGTGGGCGCCAAGGCGCGCTCCCCGCTGGGCCCCTACCTGAGCGAGTGGATCCTGCTCTCCCGCGAGGGCGTCGACTTCGGCGACCCCCTCGCGACCGGAGCGCCGCTCTCATGGACCGACGACCACGCTCCCGTGCTCCCGCTTCTGCGCTGATCTGCGCCAGACCGGAGGTCACTGTTAGGGTGCGAGAAGTCGCGGGGGGACTGCTGTGAGACTGCTGTCGTGGGTGTTGCTGTTCTGGCCCGGGCCTGCCATGGAACCACGCTCAGGGCAGATCGCCGACCGAGATCGCCTCCTCAGGTTCGCTGTCGACCCGTAGGGTCGGTCAACCGGGCCTTCGCCCTCGCCCTCTCCCATGTTCACGTTGCCGCCGTGCGCTGAAGGTCAGCCGCCGCAAGGGTGACGC
>PVBE011121852.1_pt1 | contig 19989 bp, 17 predicted proteins | sample 1631181 | NCBI WGS metagenome assembly PVBE01 (sample SAMN08397723, study PRJNA350692) | Marine metagenome, whole genome shotgun sequencing project. | isolation source: water | place: Pacific Ocean | collected 2012-04 | reverse complement strand
CCTGAAAGAGGCCTCTCTCCTCTTCGTCCAGGTATCCAAGGCGATCCAGAAAGGGTTGCCTCCAGAGAAGGAGAAGCTTAAAACGGTACAGGAGAAGGCGGATCAGGCCGAAAAACTATTTGGAGACGCGATAGAGGGGTATCGCAATGCGCAGGAGGTCTCCCCCGACCCTGATCGGCAGGAGGTTTTCATCCGCCGTCTCCAGAAGTTGCTGACGCTTCTGGCGAAAAACCAGGAGATCATCCGGAAAAAGATGGAAGAGTGAGGTTTGTGGTATGAGAGGGGGATTTGTACTTTTCGGTCTCAGTGTTCTGCTCGGTTGTTCGAGTGGACCTCCGGACCGGGGTTCCGGTTTTACTCCCGAACGGATTGTCGATAATAAGAGCGCGCCTACGCCCGAAACGGTTCCGGTCGAGGTCAAAAAAGAGCCTGTAGGGTCTCTTCCCAAGGTCGATGTGATTCGCACGAATTTCCCCAAGGGCGGGGGCTCCATAAAAGGTTCGAGCACTCCCGAACCGGAGACCGAGTGGGGTCGACCCACAACGGGTGACCAACTGCTCTTCCTGCAGAGGGAACGCTTTGCAAAGCAACCCGAAAGCGATATGGAGAAGATGCGCCTGGCCCTTCTTTACCTGTCGTCTGGGAATTTCCCGGAGGCCGAGCGGTATGTAACGTTGGTTCGGGGGGAAAGTGACTTTCTTCCGTATCTCAAGGCATACCTCTATCGCAAACTTGGTGAAACCAAGATGGCGGATAAGCTTCATGCAGAACTGGATGCGGATTGGAGTAAATCGGATGGGTTCCGTATCGAGCGCGCGGTTTTGGTAAAGTCGGTGCAGGGATATCAACGGTATGATCTGCACACGGAGGGGAAGGTTTCTCCGGGATCGACCGTGATTATATACATGCAGCCGGAGAATTTTTCTCTTCGGATGGATGGGGAACAATCGATCCTGCATCTCGGATATGACTGGAAGCTTGTGGATGATCGGAACAAAGATATCCCGGTTCCGTGGTGGGAAAATGCGAATCCGAATGACCGCATGGATTTCATCAAGTATCGTGGTGCGGTACGCGAATTTTTCCAATACTTTCGCCTGAAACTTCCCGGAAACCTGGCGACGGGAAATTATCGAATCAAGGTGACCGTGACGGATAAAAACGCCTCCCGGGAAGACCGAATCTACATTCCTCTTTATGTGGTTCCGACCCAGTAGGAGAAGGGAATGAAGCGGGTATTTTTCTTCCTAAGCTTTGTGCTTCTTCTTTCGGCCTGTTCCCGCGAACTGGTGAAAGATGAGATTGCTCTGGACCGGTATAAGGAGGCGAATGTCGCATTTGCCGAAGAGCGATACCAGGAATGCATCCCTCATTACGAATATGTGATTCGGTGGCGAGACCGGATTTTCGATGCGTATGTCAAGTTGGGAATCTGTTATGAGCAGGTCGGTCGGGGCGAAGAGGCTGTTTCTATTTTAAAAATACTTCTCCGGGTTGATCCTACAAATATAGAGGGAATGCGTGCTCTTGCGCACGCCTATGAGAAGCACAACAATCGATCGTCCGCCATCGATCTTCAACAGAAGTTGCTCGATCGAAACCCTGAGGATAAACAGGCTTGGAATGATCTTCTTCGGCTTCGGGGCGAGTCTGGGAAATAGCGATGGCCGGGCAAACTTGTTATCAACATCCGGAAGTGGCGGCTCGTTCCTTCTGTAAACATTGTGAGCGCCCCACTTGTTCCTCTTGTACACTGGTCGCCCCGACAGGTAAGTTTTGTTCTCCGGAATGTAATCTTCTCCATCGGGAAGGGGTCTCCCGTCCGGGTACCCGGGAAGGCTCGACTGGGCAGACGGCAAAAGGCGTTGTTCTTGTTCTCCTTTTTCTGATTTTTGGTGTGATGGCGATTCATTTGTTGAAAAACAGGATCCCCGCGCTGCAGAAGTGGGATTTGATTGAAAAAGTGAAAGGGTCGGCAGAGGAATGAATCGAATTCTGATGATCCTTTCCTGTATTTTTCTTCTTCTGGGTTGCGGTTCTTCTCCCCGGAGGGAGGGGGTGTTGCGACCGGAACTCCTGGATTTCGGGGGGGACCATTTTCTCAAGGGGAACTACGGAGTTGCGGCGGTCCATTATGAAAATTATCTGACGTTGAACCCGCTTTCTACCCGTCGTTCCTGGATTTACATGCGGATCGGACTCTGCCGTAATGGGGAAGGGGAGTACCGCATGGCGATCGAAGCCTTTGGACAAGCCTTGGCGGCGGGCGCCGTAGGCTCTCTTCGGATCGAAATTCTCTACCGTCGTGCCATCTCCTATAACTTCAATGATATGCCCGATATTGCGATTCTCGATCTGGAACAGGTTCTCGCCGAACCAACTTCTCTCCGGGAAGAGGTTTTAAAGAGCGCTGAATTTGAACGAATGCTGGGTGTCACTCTTATTCGAGCCGGGGAGTGGAAACGGGGGCGACGTATATTGGAAAACCTCATCCGTGCTTTTCCCCGGAGTCCGGAAGCGATTGTGGCTTATCGCCTCCTGACGTTTCAGAAATTCAGTATTCAGGTGGCTCGCTGCCCTGACCACGAGAGTGCGCAGAAGAAAATCACCCTTTTACGCGCCAAAGGGGTTTCGGGGCGGGCGGAACCTCTCCCGGATCACTCCGGGATCTCGGTCCTGGTCGGAGAGTTTTCCCGTTACGATGAGGTGGTTCGAGAGCGAAAAAACCTGAAATCGCGTGGAATTGAAGGGTTTATTCTTCCCTGAGACCGCTTTCGAGATGCGAAAAGAGCACTAACCTCTCCGCCCGGAATTTTGTATACTTCCCGCCCATGGCTACTCCACTGATGGACCAGTATAACCGGATCAAAGCAGAGCATCCGAACGATATTTTGCTCTTTCGGTTGGGTGATTTCTATGAGATGTTCCACGACGATGCCAAAGTCGCGTCGAAGGTTCTCGGAATCGTCCTGACCAGTCGCGCAAAAGGGGAGAATAAAGTTCCGATGGCGGGGATGCCTCACCACTCCTCCATGAGTTATATCAACCGTCTTCTTCAGGCAGGGCATCGTGTTGCGGTCTGTGAACAGACACAGGCGGCGGAAGAGGCGGAGGGACTCGTGGAGAGGGGGGTTGTCCGGGTGATCACCCCTGGGACACTTCTGGAAGAATCGATTCTCGAAGAGAAAAAGAATAATTATCTCGCGGCCGCGGTCTCCGAAGGGGGGCTTGCATGGGTCGATCTTTCGACCGGGATCTTCCAGTTGTCTACCGTTGTGCCCGAGAGGCTTCGGGATGAGATTATGCGGCTTTCTCCGAGTGAACTTCTTATTCCGGCTGCCTTGGAAGAGAGTGATTTTGTTCAGAACCTGGACGGCTTTGGACAGATGATCATTACGCCTTTTGCGGACTGGCGTTTCGATTCGGAAAATGCCTTCCGTATTCTGACGGAACATTTCGAAGTGAAAAGTCTGGAAGGATTTGGTTGTCCCGAAGCGGATCATGGTGTGCGGGCGGCGGGAGCGGCACTCGCGTACTTGTTGGATACGCAACGCGGTCCCCTGTTGCACATTTCGAAAATGGAGCGCCATCGTGGGGAAGATCGCCTTTTTCTCGATGAACAGACGCAGCGTGCGCTCGAGTTGACCGAAACGGTACGTGGGGGGGATCGAAAAGGAACCCTCCTCTGGGCGCTCGACCGGACGGAATCCTCCATGGGAGCCCGTCTTCTCCGAGAGTGGGTGACCTTGCCGCTTCGTTCTGTGGAAGGAATCCGGGAGCGGCATACGGCCGTCGGGGAATTGATCGGGTCTTGGGAGAAGGTTCAGAAACGGATTCGGCCCATCTGTGATCTCGAACGGGTTTGTGCCAAGGTCGGGGCTGGGCGGGCGAATGCGCGTGATCTGGCGGCTCTTCGGGAAACCTTGACCCAATTGCCGGAACTTCGTGCCTTGGAGTTTACGTCCCCTCTTCTGCAGAGTTTGCCGATTGGGGAACATGGAGAACTTCGACTCTATCTTGAGAAGGCTCTTGCGGAAGAACCTCCGGCACCGTTAACCGAGGGAGGTTTGATTCGAGAGGGATTTGATGAAGAACTGGATCAGATTCGTTCTCTGGCTACGGATGGGAAGGGGTGGATTGCCCGCTTTGAAGCGGATGAAATTAAACGGACGGGAATTCATTCTCTGCGTGTCGGCTATACCCAGGTGTTCGGGTATTACATTGAGGTCACCCATACACACAAGGCGAAGATTCCGGAAAACTATATTCGAAAGCAGACCCTTAAAAATGCGGAGCGGTATATTACTCCGGAATTGAAAGAGGTGGAATCGAAGGTTCTGAATGCCCAGGAGCGGTCGAAGAAGCTGGAATATAATATTTTTCAGAGAGTCCGGGATCGTGTTGCCGGGGATCTGACTTCTTTGCAGGAGACGGGAAATGGAGTCGCCCGCCTTGATGTGATCGCTTCTCTTTCCCGGGTTGCCGAAGAGAATAATTATCTTCTTCCCCAAATCGATGACTCCCGTTCGATCGATATCCGGGATGGTCGCCATCCTGTTCTGGAGAGAACGCTTCAGGAAAAATTTGTCCCCAACGATGTGGTCCTGGATGAGGATGATGTGATTCTCATTACGGGACCGAATATGGCGGGGAAATCGACTTATATACGGCAGTCCGCCCTGCTTGTTCTGATGGCGCAGATCGGATCGTTCGTTCCTGCTGCTCAGGCACGGATTGGGGTTGTGGATCGAATCTTTACCCGTTCAGGAGCTTCCGATGAAATCGCGCGGGGACAGTCCACTTTTATGGTGGAAATGAATGAGACCGCAAACATTCTTAATCATGCGACGGATCGCTCTCTCATTATCCTGGACGAAATTGGCCGGGGGACCTCCACCTTTGACGGGGTATCGATCGCGTGGGCGGTGACCGAGTATATCCATGATCATTTGAAGTCTCGGACTCTCTTTGCGACTCATTACCATGAACTGACGGAGTTGGGTCAGGTTCTTCCCGGTGTGAAGAATTTTCATGTCGTGGTTCGGGAATGGGGGGATGGGATTGTCTTCCTTCACAAGATCATGGAAGGGTTAACCGACAAGAGTTATGGGATTCATGTGGCTCGTCTGGCTGGGATTCCCCGGGAAGTGGTCTCTCGGGCCAAGGTGATTCTTTCTGGTTTAGAAGCGCTCACGCTCGATGAATCCGACCGGCCTCGGTTTGCGGTGAAACAACCAAAACCGGGAGACGTACAGCAGTTGGCTCTTTTTGTACCCGCTTCTGCCCCCCCGTCGACCCCGGTTCGTCCAAAGTTGATCGATGATTTGGCCGGGATTGATGTAAATGGTCTTACGCCGATCGAGGCACTACAGAAATTGGCTGAGTTGCAGGATCGAGCTCAGAAACTCGACTGACTATTCCATCAACGAATGCGCTTCCAGAGTTTCTTTTCCCCATCTCCTTTGAAGAGAAGACTGTCTCCGGAGATGAGGTAGTCCCAGGTCTCTTCCCCGTCGGTTCCCCAGTGCAGGAAGATCCGCTTGTTCCGGGTCGACCATTTTCCCTGGTACCGGAATCCGCCTGAGCTCTTTCCGCTGGTCGATCCGCTGAAATTTCCATCGGAATCCTGATGGCTCATGGAGGCGGCCAGTTTCCCCCCTTCCCGGCAGGTGCCATCCGGATTCAGAACCATCGTACGGACGGTAATGGCGGAAAACTCTCCCGACATATAGATCTTTTCGTGTTTCCAGATACCGAAAAGTCGTGGATCTGACGTCGGTTTTTTGAAGCCCAGTGTGGAAAAGATTTCACGGATGGCGATTTCCCTCTGGGTGAAATTTTTCGAGGGACTTACCGCAAGAAGGCCAACACCAAATCCATTCAAAAGTGTGACCCAAATTTTCCCCCGATATTCGGTTCCATTCGGATGCGTTCCTTTCCAAGTGAGCGTCCCGACGTCCCGCCCTCGAAGGGTCTGGATCTTCATTTCTTTCGTCTTCTTCAGGAAGGGGGTCAGGCCGGAAACCAGGCGGGATACGTATCGTACAATTCCGGGATCATCGGGACGGGAAATTCCTTCTGCACTTTCTCCCAGGACCAGGAAGAGTTCCCCAGCCTGCCCCTCGATTTTCGCAAGGTCCGGCGGGACCAGAGAGAGGGCGGCTTCTCCCTCCTGGAGTTTCCACTCATCTGGATAGAGGAAATAGACGCCACAGGAGTGACGATACACCCGGTTTAACGAGAGAGATCGGGCGGTTTCTTTTTCCGCTCTTTCCTGGTCTCGACGGATCCGGTGTGCGGTTTCGGAATCGATTTTTTCTCCCGGCAAGGGTTCTTGGACGTCTGTATTTTTAGGGGGGGGCGGTTCTTTTGTTTTCTCGTCTTTTTTTGCTTCGCATCCCCAAAGGAGCAGGGAGAGGAGAAAGAGGGCTATCGTTGGGCTTTTTATAACCATTTATCGAAGCCCCAGTTTTTTACGAACCTCGTCAGGAAGATTTGGTTTTGCTCCTCCTTGACCTGAGAAGCGGTAGTCAATCTCGTTTGTATATTTTTTCACTTCTTCGATTCCTGTCGTTCGGTAAAAGACTTTGACCGACCTTCGATCGATCACTCGGACGAGATATTTTTCCTTTGCGTGGATATAAAACCGGACCGTTCCCCGTAGCGTTCCCCAACGGACCAGGGTCGGTTTCTGGAGGACCCCCCGGGCGACCCCTTTTTCCAGTTGGGCTTCGATCTCTTTCTGCATCTTCTCTTTTTGGAAGGAGAAGCGAAGGATGCGGCAGGGAATCCCTTCTACGGTTCGGGGGCTCTCTTCTCTCCCGTTTTTCAAAAGGGGGAGGATGTTTTGTATTTGGCGATGGGGGATTTCCGCGTCCTGGAGCGCCAGCATAATAGAAGCAATTTCTGGGTTGAGACCTTCTATTTTTTCCCCGATTCGGCTATGGGGCGGGCTCCAAAGACCTTCGGGACCTTTTACGAGTTGGAGGGTTCCGTTGGAGGCGCTCTGAAATTGTTGAATGCGTGCTGTGAGAAGTTGCGGAGGGGCGAAGACGCCGGTTCGTCGGAATCTTCCCTGGACGGTATAGAAATAGGGACCTTTTGCTGTTTTATCGATGGACTGCTGGATGATTTCCAGTTCCGGGTCTTGTCGGAGAAGCACGGCAAAAAGGAAGAGGAACTCCATACGGGAATTCTACCGCATTAAAAAGGAGAAAAGGGTTCTTTTTTTAAAGAGGTGAAGGTAGACGGGAATCCTCCGATAAAGGGAACGGAAGCGAATTATTTACGCTTCCTGCTTTTCGGCAGGGTAGACGCTGATGCGCTTTCCAGATTCGAACTTCACTTTTCCATGGATGAGGGAGAAGATGGTGAAATCGCGTCCCACGTCCACGTTGAAGCCCGGTCGGAAGCGCGCTCCGCGCTGGCGCAGAATGATCGAGCCTGGTTTGGCCGTCTGTCCAGCATAGAGCTTGACACCCAGCATTTTCGGCTGGCTGTCACGTCCGTTTCGGCTAGAGCCTTGTCCTTTTTTATGAGCCATTGATTCCTCGAGGCGCGTAACTATAATGAGCCGGACGCTTTGAGTCAAGTTCATTTAAAGGGATGCCTGGGGATGATGATCCAATCGCGACTGATTTTGACCCTTTTTGCCACGATTTCGACTTTTCTTCTTCTGGAGACTTCTGTTTGGGCCCAAGGCCCCGGCGGTGGTGGAGGTATGGGAGGAGGCCGGGATCGGCGTAACCGGGAAGCGAAATGGGAGGAAGAGCTCGAGCGGGCGAAAAATGTCGCGCAGAAGGACGAACGGTTTATTCTCGTATATCTCTGCGACCCGGAAGAAGAGGATCCTCCGAGAGTTTTTGATACAGAAGAGTTACGGAAAGCTTCTCAAAATGGCTGGGTTTTTGTCCGGGAATTCTTGGAGGGGGATAATCCCACCCGGGAAGAGTATGACGTGAATCGTGCTCCCACGCTTCTGGGGTTGGATCAGTACGGAAATGAATTTGGTCGGGCGGGTCGGGCTGGTTTGACCGATATTCGCGGATTGATGAAGAAGGTCGAGTCCCAAGTGGCGGCATTCATAAAAAAACTCAAAGCCGAATACAGCAAAGGACGGGTTGCGCTTCGGCAGAAGAAGGAGCCAAAAGTCCTCGACTACTTCTCCAAGATTGTCCGCATGGGCAAAATAGGGTATTCCGAGATCGAGAAGGCGGAGGCTTGGATTGTTGACTATGCGGGGAAAGAGTTGGGTCGGATCCGTCAACTCCCTACGCTTTCGGAGCAACTAAAGGCGGGGAAAACGCTCATCGGAAAGTGTGCAGGCTCTTCTGTGGAGGGACAGATTCTGATTGTCCTTTCCGAAATGGAAGCGGATGGAGGAAAAGTCCGAGATGCGTTGCGGCGTCTTGCCGATGGCAGTAAGAAATTGAGAGGAAAACAGAAGCAGGATGTTCGTGCCGCGCGGGAGAAACTGATCACCTTTGGCCTTCAAAAGATTGAGGCTCTTGTTGCCCTCTGTGATGTAGGAGAGAAGGAACAGGCGAGAGAGGGCTTAAAAATGATCCGGGACGACTACAAAGGTACGGATACTTCTACCCGTGCATCGGAGGCTCTCAAAGCGATCAGTCGGTGAGTCAGTCGATGAGGAGGGGAATCCCAGGGATCGGTTCCCGGACAGCGATCTCGTAATGGGCGGTTTCCCGGATCTCGGCCACCGTTTTCCATGGGGCGCCAAAGACGGGACGTGCTTTCAGGTCGAGCGCGATCTTTGCGATCTCTGTGTTGTAGCAGAAGATCTTTTCTCCCCTCGTTCCGTGATAGGTAACGCCTGCCAAATGAGAAGGGTCACAGGTAATCTTTCCGGAAATCTCCCGGTTATGGCTGGTTCCCCCAAATTGCCAGCCTGTAGGGGAGGGGAGGGAAAGGGATCTGTTTTTCAGTACAGAGAAGAGGGTGTTAAATCCCCATCTCTTTTCCTGGTGGGTTGCAAACAGGGAAGCGATGGCCGGTTTGTGGCCACCGAGCGCTTCGAAAGCACCTCCCTCGAAATTGGCATGGGCCCAAGCCCATCCCCGACCATATCCTTTCCCCCAGAGGTGAGTTTGTGAGCCGCGAACGTTTTCGAGTTGAACCTCTTCCCCCCCCACGTTCAATGTTCCGCTGATCCGGGCATCCAGGTGTGGCGAGATCGTCTTGGTTCCAACGAAAGGCCTGAGTGTTCTGGGAACGAGTCGAAAATCAGGCCCCTCCGAAGTGATTGTAATATCCCAGTTCGCCTCTCCGGCTTTCCCTTTCAGCTGCATCGATTCCGGAGGCGAAATCGATTCTTTCCAGGCACGGGGAGGGCGGTTGGGGCGGAATTCTACAAACCAGAGTGCCCCTTCTGGAGGGCCATCGTGAGGGGATCGAAGGGTGGTTCTGATCCAGTAGCCACGATCTTGAACGTTAAAGGTGGTATACCAGACCTCGTAATGGCCCCTTTTTGTCCCATCCCATCTTCTCTTGTTGGCTTCTGAAGTCATTTTTGCCCTCTCCGGCCTCGCAAGGCCGATTTACCGCAGGGGGTTCGCTTGCGAATACACCGGGGGGTTATATCCGATAGAGAGGGAGGGAATCAAGATTCCTCCTTTTGAAGAAAGATCTTTTTATGAGAGTCGGAATTATTTTGACCAAAAATCCCGTCTGCTATAATGTTGCCTCTCCTATGGGCGGATTTGGGTGGAATGATTAGGGAGAACCTCGGGTGAAATTGCTTCTTCTTCTCTGTTTCGCGTTTCCGGTTCAGGAAGAAAAACGGATCGAAGCCGAACGGTTGATCCATCTTTCGGAGCAGGAAACCGGGAAGAGTGAACGGGATCGCTATCTGGCGGAAGCCTGGGCGCTCCGTTCGGAAGCCTTCATGGAGGCGAGGAATTCAAAGGCGGCTCGGGAAGCTTGGATTCGGGCGCGGGCGTATGGTTGGACCGGGCCGGACCCGAGTGGGGGAGACTCTTTTGGAGGGCAGGATGAACTTCCTGAGCCTTTGGAATTTCCTTCCGGGATGAAGAAACCGTTTACCCCCCGGCCGAAAACCGATTGGGAGAAATTTACTCTTCAACCGTTCCGGTCAGCTCGAAATTCCGCCGGGCATGGCTTGATTCATCTCCCTTCGCTGGAAGAAGCGATCACCTATCCTGCCGGCACATGGCATGCAGAAGCGAATATGGGGATCACCCCCGTCTCTCTTTCTGTTGGGAGTTCTCGTTGGGAAGTGACTCGACTGGAGGCGATGTTTGGCGCTGATTACGCCCCCTTCGATTTCCTTCAGGTGGGAATGAAGGTGATTACGGCCGAACTTCGGCAGCGAGGGGATCAACCTCTGGTTCTTTTCGAGAATGGGTATCAGATTATTCCAACAGGGACTCGTTCCCCTTCTGTTGCTGCGATTGTCTTGCGCGGGAAAATGGCGTGGGATGAGATCTTTATGGGGTTCAGTGTTGGGGTGTTGGGAGAAATCAAGATTCCGGTGGAGGATCAGCAGAGTTATCTATCCAGTGGTACGATCGATTTTTCTGTGGCCGCTCTTCTCACGAAATATATTACAGAGGACCTTGCCCTTCATGCGAATCTTGGATTTGTGATGCCCTTTGGTGATGCGGGTCTGTTTCTCGATAATGGTGATTTCTCGTTTCTTCCTGAAACGAATAAACTCTCTTCGGTGATCAGTTTTACCGCGGGAGGAGCCTACCGGATTCTTCCTCGCTTTAGTGCGGGGGCTCAAATTGAATACAACAGTTCCCCTTTTCAGAATGTCTCCGTTTTTGACGAGGCTTCGACCATGTTTGTGGTCTTTGGACGGGGGGAAATGGACCATTACGCTTTCTTCTCCTTCGCTCTGGGGACCGGATTTGGGGATGTGGGGGCCGATTTTTACCTCAGTCTCTCATTCGATTTTACCCTCTAAAAGCCCTCAGAGGGGGTATCTGAGCGTTGACCCCGCATCTGGAGTGTCCTATACTGACATGTAGAGAGAGATGGGGCATATCGGTGTTCAATTCCTGGTACACCTGATTCCATGCCGATTTTAAAGTTGTATTGTGCAGGAAGGGGATTTGGTTATGGCGACCGCCACCCAATCAAGGCGAAGTGCAGAGAGTCTTGCCAAAAAGCAGCGGGAAATATCGGTCTCAGAATTCTTTGCAAAAAACCGGCATCTTCTTGGGTTTGATAACCCCCGAAAAGCGCTTCTGACGACGGTCAAAGAAGCGGTCGACAACTCGATTGATGCGTGTGAAGAGGCGAAAATTCTTCCCGACATTTCGGTAGAGATCGAATCGGTTCCGGAGAAAGAAGACCGGCTCATCGTTACGATTACCGATAATGGACCGGGGATCGTTCGGAATCAGATCCCGAAAATTTTCGGAAAACTTCTCTACGGATCGAAGTTCCATCGACTTCGTATGAGTCGGGGTCAGCAGGGGATCGGGATTTCTGCAGCGGGAATGTATTCGTTACTTACGACGGGAAAGCCGATCCATATTATTTCCCGGATAAATGAGAAGAAGAAGGCGCACGACTTCGAACTGCAAATCGACACGACTCGGAATGAACCGATTGTGGTTCGGGATGAGGAACTCGAGTGGGATCGTCCTCATGGGACACGAGTTCGGTTGGAGATTGTGGGTCGATATCAAAAGGGAAGACTTTCGGTCGACGAATATCTTGAGCAGGTCGCGATCGCCAATCCTCATCTCAAAATGAGCTACAAATCTCCTGACGGAAAAGGAGCCGAGTTCCCTCGTGCGGTCGAAGAACTGCCCCGGGAACCGAAAGAGATAAAACCGCATCCTCACGGGGTGGAACTCGGGGTGATGATGAAAATGCTTCATGAGACGAAGTCACGCACCCTCGGTGGGTTTCTTCAATCTGATTTCTCACGGGTTTCTTCTGGCGTGGCTCAGAAGATTTGTGATACGGCGGGACTTCGAACCAATATGCGACCTTCCCGTGCCGCCGTTCGGGAGGTGGAGAAACTTCACAAAGCGATCTCCAGGGTGAAGATTATGAATCCGCCTACCGACGTTCTTTCCCCGATCGGAGAACTCAATCTTCTGAAAGGGATGCATAAGCAGGTTCAGGCAGAATTTTATTCGGCCGTTATGCGGCCTCCGGCCGTGTACCGGGGGAATCCATTTCAGGTGGAGGTCGGAATTGCCTACGGGGTAAAGAACCATGGAATGGAGGATTCGATACGAATTCTTCGTTTTGCCAATCGAGTTCCCCTCCTCTATCAACAGGGTGCTTGTGCCGTATCGGAGTCGATTGTGGGGACCGCTTGGCGGAATTACGGGATTTCCCAGTCCCGTGGGTCACTCCCTTCCGGTCCGATTGCGATCGCGGTGCATTTGGCATCCGTCTGGGTTCCTTTTACAAGTGAATCGAAGGAAGCGATTGCGCATTACGATGTGATTATCAAAGAGATGAAGTTGGCGATTCAAGAAGCGGGGCGGCGAGTCGCCACCTTCCTTCGGAGGCGTCAGAGACTGACCAAGCAGTTGCAGCGCAGGTCGATCTTTGAGCGGTATATCGAAGAAGTTGCGGAGTCGTGTAATGCCCTTTCCGGGGCGGATCAGAAGCGCCTGATGAAGCAACTACAGGATATGGCGATTCGGGTGACAAAGATTGAGGAGCAGAAAGCCCGAAAAGAGGTGCGTCCGGACGACTTCCTCAAGGGAACGACCTCTCTCGTTATTCCGGAAAATGCACCCCAGGAAGAGCAAGAGTAGAGGAGAGTAAGGATGGCTCGCGCGACAAAAAAACCAAAGAGTATGGATAACGAGACCCGGGCCAAGTTGGTCAAGCTTGCGGAATCCGTGGTCAAGCAGGTACAGAAGAAAGAGAATCCGATCATTCAGATTCCCACCCGCTCCCTGTCGAACGTTCATTTTGATCCGAAGAAAAAAATGATTCGGATGGGGGATCAGAAGCATTCCCGCACCTTTTTCAATACCTCCATGGCCCGAAAATTCATGCAGACCATGTTGGTCGCTTCTACCGTCAAGGGAGAGCTTCTCCGGTCCGGAAAAACAACCTCCATTCGTGATCTTTATTACATGATGAAGCATACGGTAGAGGGGACGAGAGAGAATACATTCGAAGAGCAGGATGAGAGTGATCCCATCATCGAAGACCTTGAGGTTTCGGTCGATTCTCTCCGGGAGGAATTACATCTGTTCGCTTCCAATAAAGGGGCGATGGTCGGGGATATGACGATTGTCGACAGTGGCGATACGATCGACCTCAGAAGGATGGGGTCGGGGGGGTGGTCGATTCCCTCAATTGTGGAGCCAAATGTTGTCCAGTTTAAGAAGGTAAATGCGAAGTTTATTCTCCTCGTTGAGAAAGATGCCATGTGGCGTCGTCTGAATGAAGATAAGTTCTGGCAGAAGCACCATTGTATTCTCCTGCATGGACAGGGGCAGCCACCCCGCGGAGTGCGGCGACTTCTCTATCGGATGGTCAATGAGTTGAAACTCCCTCTTTATGTTTTTGTCGATAACGATCCCTGGGGATATTACATCTATTCGGTGATCAAGCAGGGGTCGATCAATCTGGCGTACGAGTCGCAGCGGATGGCGGTTCCGAGCGCCCGCTTTATTGGCCTTTCCAGTTTCGACAAAGACCGGTTCAAACTTCCTTCAAATGTAACGATCCAAATGACTCCGGAAGATATCAATCGAGCGAAGCAACTCCTCTCCTACGACTGGTTCCAGAAAGCCGCCTGGAAGAAGGAGATTCGGAACATGCTCCGAGCGGGTGTGAAACTGGAGTTGGAAGCTCTTTCCAAGAAAGATATCTCTTTTGCTTCGGATGAATTCTTGCCGAAAAAGATTAAGGATAAAGACTGGCTCGATTGAGCCGGGAAATATTTTTTCTTCTGGGTGAACTTTTTGCCTCCCTGCTCGTCTAAGATAGTAAGAGAAGGAGTACTCGGGTCGCATGTACAAGGTAAACCTGCTGCTGATCGTCTTATCGTGTCTGGCCGTTTTTGGCGGGGCCACCTATCTCGCGATAGGCCCACAAACGGCGGAAAGCGCTCCCCCCACGGTGGAGGATCTCGTTCGTCAACTCGGAGATTCGGATCCGGATGTGCGGAGAGAGGCGGAAGCTTCTTTGATCGAATCCGGAGAAGCGGCTGTTCCGGCCCTCGAACGTGCCTCGAAGTCCAAAAGACGGATCCTTGCTTCCCGGGCTCGACGGCTTCTGGGGAAGATGGGGATTACGCCTTCTCTCGTTGAGACTCCCGAAAAGGCTTTTTCCAAAGAATCTCCGTCTGTTCTGGCGGAAAGTCCCTCCGGGGTTGCCCTGGAGCTTTCGCCCCCCGTAAACGGCCAGGTGTATGTTCGTTTGGTCAATCATCAGTCCATTCCGGTTCTCGTGGCTCGTGAATTGAGTGCCGGACAGATGGTCTGTGGTGTCTTTGGGTGGTTCGAGTTCGAAGATGGTCGAAGATCTCTCTTACATGCCGATGTGGCGAATATAGAGTGGGTTGTGGTGAACCCCGGCGAAAGCATCGAGTTGTTTGTGGGAATTCCTACGGAACCGGGAACTCCTGTTCGGGCTCGATTTGTATACGATGCATCGGAAAAGAGTGAATATCGAAATCTTGTCCATCCGACCGATCTGGGTGCCCCACTTCCTCCGGATCGGATCGTCTCTTCCTGGGTCGAACTCCATTCGCCGGAGAATTAGCCTTTCTTTTCTGGCGGCATCGGATTCCGATAGTTATTGTGACGTAGCTTTCGATAAGCAGTTTTATCGATCGGAAGCGGAAATCGATGGCCGCATTTCAGGCAGGCGAAGTTGGGAAAAAAGAGGTGCATCTCTTCTTCACTGAGATGGAAACGGAAAGTGCATTTCGGACAGATAGCGGACGTGTTCATAAGGTCGGGATACTATATTTCGACACCTCATGCAAGGTTCCCTCTTTTCTCGGCGCCTTTTGTTTTCTAAGATTGTGGACCTTATGGCGAAACCAATTCAAGTTGATTACACAGACATCACGACACATGAGTTGACGGTGCGGAAAGAATCCGTACTTCAACGGCTCGACATCTACATTCACAAAAGGCTGCCAACCTACTCACGTACGTTGGTTCAGAAATTGATCAAAGAACGGAGGATCACCATTAATGGTGATTCTACCAAGGCGAGTTATGGCATTAATGTGGGAGATGTGATTCGTATTGAGGCTCCGAAATTAATCGTTCCACAGGTGGTGGCGACGGATATCCCACTGAATATTATCTATGAAGATGGATGTATGATCGCGATTAACAAGCCTCCCCATTTTGTTGTTCATCCTGCGGCCGGCCATTGGGACGATACCCTGGTGAATGCCCTGCTCCATCATTGTGGTGATCTGCCCGAGACGGATGATATTTACAAGCCGGGGGTGGTACATCGAATTGACAAGGACACAAGTGGGATTATTCTCGCGGCCAAAACACTCCGAGCCCATGCTGCGCTGACAAAGCAGTTCCAGGATCGGACGATTGAAAAAGAGTATCGCACCATTGTTGAAGGGGTTGTTCGTTTCGACGAAGATTGGATTGATAAGCCGATGGATCGCCACAGGAAAGATATGGAAAAAATGGCGGTGGTGAAGGTCGGACAGGGAAAAGTGGCTCAGACGTATTACCAGGTGTTGGAGCGTTTTGATCGTTTCTCCTATGTTCGGGTAAAACCAAAAACGGGCAGGACGCATCAAATCCGTGTGCATATGGCCTCGATCGGGCACCCTTGTCTTGCCGATTCTGCGTATGGAAAACGGGATGGCCTCTTCCTTCGGGATCTGAAGGTGGATGCGGACCCCCGGGTAAAAGATCCTCTCGACCCCCTGATCTGTCGTCAAGCTCTCCATGCCGCTCAGATCGAATTTACCCACCCCTTGAGTGGAGAGCGAATGCAGCTATCGGCTCCTCCTGCGGATGATATGCAACTGGTTCTCGAACTCTTTCGGGATTATCGGAAAGAGGCGTGATTCTCCCTTATCGGTCGGTCTTTTTTAGAAGGGTTTCCAATCTTTTTCGGACCCAGGTGCACTCTTCTTTGAGCGCGGACCTTTGAATGAGAGAACGATCTTCCGGTGAAACCAGAAGCAGATTTTCCGCAACTCGCAGGCGCAATGATGGATCTTCATCATCAAGAAGGGGTCGGAGTAGTTTTCCTCCCCTTTTCTTCTTTATTTTTCGACACGCAATAATGGCTTCGAACCGCACTTCCGGTTCTTCATCCTTCAAGAGTTCGGAAAGTTTCTCTTCGAGCAGGTCTGGTGTCAGTTCGAGGGCGGCCGGGATGGCGTCCGAACGAATATTATGATCCGGATGTGCCAAAAGCCGGTCGATCGTAGCCACGAGGAGGGGGGACTCTTTTCGTGCCCGTTGTTTCAATTGTCGAAAGATCGCCTTGTTCAGAAGAGAGTTGTCCCCAAGAAGGAAAATGAGATTTTTCTGGGAGGACTCTCCCCACCAGGAACAGAGGGCTCGGAGGGTTTTGTGATGACTGGTTCCTTTTCCCTCCCGGAGCGCTTTGAGGATGACCGTTTTACAGGTTTCATCCCCGTGCGTCGTCAGGAGTTGAAATGTAAGGGTGAACTTTTCGCCTTTTAATGTCGGAAGACTATCCCGAAGGAGCGCGATGATTTTGCCCGATGTTCTATGCGAAAGGGCTTGGGAGATGTATCGAGCTGCCGAGCGTCTGAGGCGAGGATCTCCGGAATGCAGGCAGGGAAGTGCGAGGTTCATTGCATCGAAGATCTGCCTTGTTGTGAGGGCGTCGAGGGCGATTCTTTTTTTGTATGCGTCGTTTCTCTGGAGAATCACCCTGGCCAGAGTGAGGATCTGGTCCCGGCTATAATCAAACAAGGTTTCCGCCGCTTCGATCTGGTGGAGGTAGTCATTGTCCTCCAGATAAGGGAGAAGGTCCTCCAGCTTTTCACGTTTCCCTCGCCGTACAAGACCCCGTATCGCTTCAAAACGAATGTGAGACGAATGGTCTTTCGTCAATTTCTCCAGGGTGGCCACCGTGGAGGGATGGTTCCTGGAGAGCACTCGTCTGAGAGCCCAGAGGCGAATGATTTCTTCCGGATCTTTCATGGCTCGCCCGAGCACCAAGGTTCCTGTAATCCGGTATAGAATACAGAAGGCTCGATGTCGGATCGAAACGTTTTTTGATTTTACGGCTTGGTAGAGACGGGGTTGCGCCCATTCCCAATTCTGGATCAGGTAGTTTGCAGCAAGATCTCCCTGTTCGGATCCTTCCTCGAGGTAGATTCGGAGTACGGTTGGGAGAATTGCTTTGCCACGGATTTTCCAGAGAAATTCCAAGGCTACTTTCCGAACCGTCGTAGAGGGATCCGATAACTTTTCGAGTGCGACTATCGCTGTTGTGGGTTCATCCAGAAATTTAAGCAGGCGCAGGGTTTCCCGGCGCACCGTTGCTTTTGAGTGGGACAGAAGCGGCAGAATAGACTCAATGGGAATTGGATATTGAAGAACGCGAATGGTGGTGAGTGTTTCGGAGAGGACTGTTGGGTCCGCCGAATTGAGGAGGGGAAGAAGGGTCCCTATTTCCTCCAGAGCGGATTCTTTTCGGATCCAGCGTAGTGCCGATATTTTGCCTTCCGTTGTTCCCCGGATGAGTAAATCGTTTAGAACGGAAGAGGGTACGGAGAGTGGGATATCGGAATTATTTGCCAGGAAAATTACCCTCGATTTCCCTTCCAGAGGGCTTTTATAGAGCAATTCCTGGATTCGATCTTCCGGGATCCGGGTAGAAGCGGCCACCAGAAGCCTTGAAATCCGCGGGGAGAGAGGTGGGGGCGTACGGACGTATATGTCCAGAAGGTGTTCCACCCAACTAAAATCTCGATTATCGTATAGAGCATCAGAAGCCGCGACTGCGATTCGAGGATTTGGATCCATTGAAAGGGTGATCAGGAAGCTTTTTGATTCCTGGTAATACCGTCCAAATGTGGAGATTAACTTCAATTTTTCTCGAGTGGCTCCATCTTGAAGGGTGTGAATGGCGTTAGGATGGTACCGCAGGATCTGATAGGGGATTTTTCTCCGTAAATGTGTTCGATGAAGGATCTGAGTAGCTCTGGAGGCGATTTCTGGGTCAGTATGACCTTCTGCAGCCTGAAGAAGTGGCCAAGAAGCCCTTCCCGCTTTCAGGAGGTTTAGTTCTCCAGCGGTCCGGATTTCGATCTTGTCATGGCCTAAATCCTCGATCCATTCCCTAATGGCACTAGAATCCTGTGCCAGGGCCGGTACAACCGAGAACGCCAACGTGAGGAAAGCGGCAAATACTACTCTCATACTACACCTCTGTTTCCGTTATCTCTCCGGCCGCGTCCTCCCCAGGACAGCATATATATTATGGTACATCGTGTATGGGGAATCAAGGGGGTTTTTTATAAATTATGGTTTGTAAAGGTAGCCTGATTTTAGGGGTTCGAGAGGTTCTTTCTCTTCATTCGAAACAGGTCTCCCTTGCTGTGACTACTATCGGGTGCTATTATGACTCCCACGCTTCCACTGGGGGTTCTACGACTGAGGGAGATGGTTATGCAGACGAAGGCACGCGGGACGGTGAAACAGGGAAACGACATATCCGACATGGCGCTTTCGATTTTCGACAAGGTTCGTGAAATCAAGCGCGGGAATCCTTCCATCGCCCGCAATATCGACAAGCATGAAAGAGATATTCGTCAAAGCCTCGATTTGATTCACAAGCAGATCGGGAAATTGGATCAGCATGACCGGGATCTGGTTACGATCCTTGTCATCAATGGACTTCATCGAACTGCGGATGAAGTTCTGATCGATCAATAAACCGCCCTAGCGGTACTTTTCGTCAAGTTTCTGGTTGACTCTATCTCTCTCTTGAGATAATCTCTCTCCTCCTGTATGGACCTGGAAGGGGTCTGTCTTCTTCTGGACTGAGTGTGGCAAACTCTCGTCCCGACGTTGCACGGAATTTCTTCGGGCCGTAAGACAAATTGTCTGTCTTTGGCTTTAGGGTCTGATTCGTTGGGTTTCTTATTCGCTGTGCTATTCGGAGGGCTTAATGCCACTTACAATTTCACCGCAGGATCTTTTACAATCAGGAGTCCATTTTGGGCATAAGGTAAGCCGCTGGAACCCCAAAATGTCTCCCTTCATCTTCGGAAAACGCAATCTTATTCACATCATTGACGTTAAAGAAACCCTGAAGGGGTTAGTCAAAGCGTACCATTTTCTCGAGCAACTCACCGCAAGGGGACATCTTGTCCTTTTTGTCGGAACCAAACGCCAAGCGGGTTCGGTACTCAAGGAAGAAGCTTCCAAGATGGGCATGCCCTACGTATCGGAACGTTGGCTTGGTGGAATGTTGACCAACTTTGATACCATTCGAAAACGTCTCGGTCGTCTGAAAGAAATTGAGTCGTGGGAAGAAACAGGGACTCTTGCAAGATATTCCAAAAAAGAGCAGGCGAACATTCTTCGTCAGAAGAGAAAACTTCTACGGAACCTTGATGGGATCCGGACCATGGACCGCCTGCCAGCCTGCCTTGTGATTGTGGATCCAAAAGCAGAAGCGATTGCGGTTGCCGAAGCGGCGAAAATAGGGGCCGCAACCATTGCTCTTATCGATTCGGATGGGGATCCGGATGCGATCGATATTCCGATCCCGGGCAATGATGATTCGATGAAAGTCATCTCTATTATCATGACCAAGCTCGGAGAAGCGGTCAAAGAAGGAAAGTCAAAGTCAATTGGGGTGGCACAACCTGTGGAAGAGTCGAAAACAGAGGCTCTCAAGAAGGCTTCGGGAGGTTCCAAACCAGGTGCCATTTCTGTTGGAAAGGGTGGACGCCCCCGGAGGACCACTCCTGGCCGTGGCACGGGAACGCGACAGCGTCCGGCAACTCCGGCTTCGTCGGCGGCTCCAGCCCCTTCGGCT
>PVBE010307171.1_pt1 | contig 19991 bp, 11 predicted proteins | sample 1631181 | NCBI WGS metagenome assembly PVBE01 (sample SAMN08397723, study PRJNA350692) | Marine metagenome, whole genome shotgun sequencing project. | isolation source: water | place: Pacific Ocean | collected 2012-04 | reverse complement strand
GTATGTGGTAGGTGGTAGATGGAGATGGAGATGGAGATGGAGATGGAGATGGAGATGGAGATGGCGACGGTGATGGCGATGGAGAGCCCGAGGAACCGGAGCCATACGACCCGGTTGTTGCTGCAGTTTACAACCAAGTGGACGGCGAATGGGAATTGATACACGTCAATGAGACCGTGCCCAACGACTGGGTGGCCCTGTTCGACACGACGAACCCGGCCGAGGGCGAGGCCGAGCCGAATGTCGATTACGGCAGTGACGGCGTGCGGATTGAGTTCCCCATTGATGCCAGTCTGGCTCTGGTGGCTGTCCCGATCCTCGATGACATCGAGACCGAGCCGCTTGAGGTGTTTGGCATGATCCTGAGTAACCCTGAGGCCGGTTATATCGCCGACCAGGGAACTGCCGTTGTTGGGATCATCGACGACGAATGTTCATTCGACTTGACCGTTGCCTCCGTGGAGGCGGCGGAAAATGGCGGCCCGCTCTCTATCCAGGTGACTCGCATCGGCGGTGTCGTCAATCCGGTCCTAATCGAATACGACGTCACCGATGGCACGGCACAAAACACGGTCGATTATTTGAAGGGTGCCGGCCGGGTCACGCTTGAGGCGGGCCAGGACACCGCTGTCATCGTGGTGCCGATCCTTGACGACATCGAGATGGAGGGGCTCGAGGCATTCGAGCTCAACCTGACCGCCGCCATCGTATCACCGGACATCGCGCTGGAGGGGTCAGCGACCTTGGGCGAGTTGATCAACGTGGAGGTAACCATCATTGATGACGAAATGCCCGGAGGTGTGGATCCCGGCTTCAAGTTGCACGGCGGCGCCAACGGCCCGGTTTTCAGCATCCTCGTCGACCAGGATGAGCGCATCCTGCTGGGTGGCGACTTCACCCGCGTTGGCGGCGTGAACTACGGCCACGTCAGCCGGTTGCATCCGGATGGCTACGTGGACAGCAGTTTTAACATCGGCACCGGCTTGGACGACATCGTCTGGTCGCTGGGCGTCCAGTCGGATCGCAAGCCGATCCCGGGCGGTCGCTACACCTTCGTTGACGGCAACGCTGTGTTGTCGGCATCCCGGTTGAACGCGGACGGTGTGTACGACACCGCATTCGCCATCGGCGCGGGCGTGGAGGGCGAGGGGTTTGCCGTGGTGATCCAGTCCGACGGCGGCATTGTCATCGGCGGTGATTTCAAAAAAGTGGCCGGTGAGGCGGCAAAGAACATCGCCCGCTTGAACCCCGACGGCACTCTCGATACCACTTTTGCGGTGGGCACCGGCGCCGACAAGCCGATCCGCGACATTGCCATCCAGCCGGACGGAAAACTGGTTGTGGTGGGCGAGTTCGGGATCGTGGCCGGCAGCAGTTTTGGCAAGATCGGCCGCCTGAATTCCGACGGCTCGCCCGACACGGAATTCTTGCCTGGCATGGGAGCCAACGGCATCGTACACGCGGTGGGTATCCAGCAGGACGGTGGCATTATCATCGCTGGGGAATTCACCACCGTGGGCATCAAGGAGTTCCCATATGTGGCCCGCCTGCAGCCCAATGGCATCCTCGACGAGGAATGGGGCGGGGCGGCTGTGGGCATCAACGGTGCCGTGTTTGATGTGGGTACACTCTCCGACGGCAAGGTCATCATTGGCGGCGAGTTCACCGAGATCGGCGGCTACTCGCGAAACAGCTACGCCCGGCTGCACTACAACGGTGAGCTCGACCGGAACTTCGATCCCGGCGAGGGCGCCAACGGCCCGGTGTTCACCGTGGCATTGCAGCCGGACGGCAACATCCTGCTCGGTGGCCAGTTCACCCAGGTGGGCGAGTATGAGCAGAGCAACATCACCCGTGTTTTCGGGGGTGAACAGTTCGCGCTTGGCCGGGTGGAGTTCCGCAACCTGCGCATCGAGTACGACGAGGGTGCGGCCACTTATGAGCTGAAGGTCATTCGCTCCGGCAAAGTTCAGGAACCGGTGACCGTGCAGTACAAGACCGTGGACGGCACGGCCAAGCAGGGCGAGGACTTCACCGCCGCGACCGGCGACATCACCTTCGACAAGGGCGGCCGCGAGGCGACGATCTCAATCAGCCTGCTGGATGACGAGTTGGCCGAGGGTGCCGAGTCGTTCACCATCGAGTTGACCAGCGACGACGTGGGCCTCGACCTGGGCGGGCGTACCTCGATGGAGGTGGTGGTGATGGACAACGAGAGTTCCGCCAGCTTGGCGCAGTTGGCTTACGAGGTGCGCGAAAGCGACGGGGAGGTCGTGCTAGCCGTCAATCGGTTTGGCGGCTTGGGCGAGGAGTCCACCGTGAACTACAACGTCACCGCCATCACCGCGACGGCGGACGAGGATTACAACGCCGCCGCGACCGGCGTGCTGACTTTTGCCACGGGAGCGGCCTCGGCGTCGTTGATCATTGGCATCGTGGATGACTTCGACGAGGAGCCGACCGAGCAGCTTGCCGTAACATTGTCCGACCCGTCCGAGGGTCTGACATTGGTGGGTGAACTGACTGTGACGGTGACCGTTCTCGACAACGACCAGCCGGTGCCTGGCCTGACCACCTTCGAGACCGGGGTGATCCCACCGGATTCCGGCTGGAGCAGTTCTGGTAACACGCCGTGGTACGCTCAGACCGACCAGGTGTACGAGGGCAGCTATGCCTTGCGCTCTGGCAAGATCACCGATGCACAGGAATCGATCCTCGTCGTCGAGAAGGAAACCGGTGCTGGAACGGGATCGTTCTTCGTAAAAATCAGCTCGGAGCAGGATTGGGATTACCTTCAGTTTGCGGTAAATGGCCGTGCCGTGGCCAAGTGGTCCGGCCGCGTGAACTGGAAGAAATTCGAGTTCCCACTGCAGGCCGGCAACAACCGGCTCGAGTGGCGTTACCGAAAAGATCCCAGCACTTTCGCTGGGATGGACGCGGCATTCATCGATAACGTCTTCTTGCCCGAGGTGCCAGTGATCGAGCCAGAGCCGGAGACAAAACCAACCCTTGTCGTTGTGGGCATCACCACCGAAGGGCTGCAGCTCTCCGTCACGGGCGATCCCGAAATCGGGTACGAACTTCAGTTTAGCACCGATCTGAAAGTTTGGAGCACCCAGGCCACTGTAACCACCGACGATACCGGCAAAGCCGTTTACACCGATGCCGCCAGCGCGGCAGCCTTGGCCAAGGAGACATGGGCCGCGGGCGTCCGGTTTTACCGCATCGTACTGGTCGTGGGCGATGGGGGAGAATAGTCCAGGCGCAGGCAACCTATTCACGAGCCGCCGGTTCACACCGGCGGCTTTTTAGGCTCTTGACCAAGCGCACGGTCCTTTGCGTGGATTTCACGCGCCTTGAGCGTTGTATTCACGTCACCCTGCTTGGCTAGACGGGGGAGAGAGCAAAATCCCCCGTTTTTCGCTGTGGGAACGGTTGGCATTTCTGGTGCTATATTTTGGGGTAACGTCGTCCTTCGGGTTGCTACGACGTTGTTTGGGGAAAACGACTGGGAGCGGGGCGCTCATTCCGGTTGCCCGCCACAATCTCCTCCGGTTGGCGGACTAGCCTCGCTCCCAGTTTCCTTTTTTACCTTCAAGTTGCCCTTCCTCTCTTCTTTTTGGCGTCAAACCGTTTACAATTGGCACGGGTTTGGCTGGCTGATATGCGCGTGACGATGCAAAAAACCAATTGGACACTGGGTCTGCTGCTCTTGGGCGGGGCAGTTTTGTGTGCCCAGACTGCGCTGGAACTGGGCAGCAAGACTAACTTTTACGTCGTGCCGGGCGGCACTGAGTTGATGACTCGTGACGAGTATGTGAGCCGGTACCGGAGCAACAACAGCTTTCAGGCATCGAACGCCGTCGAGGTGTCGGTGATGCATTTCAACGAAACTGCAGTTGTGGCTGACCGGCGCAAAAAAGCCTCTCCAAAGGATCAGCCAAAAGCCAAGGGCCCGGTAGTCTCGATTTCCCTTGTGTACACCCGGCCCATTTTTGACTCCGCGTTCGGCACCTTCTCCGCAGCGGACATGGCCCAAGTCCGGAGTGTTTTGGCCAAGTTCCAGCAGTGGAAAACCGAGAGTGCCGCCAACCCAGCCGGTACCGAACTTCGGCGACCTTTTCCCCAGACATTGTCGTGGCCGGTGGCGAGCGAGGCCAACGGTACGGTCATCCTCACCGAGCAGCCGTTGCTGTTCCTTCGCGACCAAAAGGGGGCCGCCTTTTTGTTGCTGGACAAAGACAAGGCATTTCCCGGCGGGATAGAAAAAGTCACCGCAACCGCCGGCGCGGCCGCAGGAGGCGCAGCTGCTGCGGCAGCCGGTGCCGATCCGGCAGCGGACGCGGCCACCGCCGGGGGAGCAGGTGCGGGAGCCAAGGCCAAGGCCACGTACAACGATCATTGGATGAGCAAAGGCGATGTCGCCGTTTTCGAGGCAACACTCAACAAGGTGGAGGAACTGCTCAAGCAGAACCAAGCCTCCATTCAAAAACTCCGGTAACTCCGCCGTGCGCGCGGATACGCGTAACCTTCCTTCTATGCGCGAGGTATTCTATCCTTGCCGGTCGTTGTTTGAATGCTCCGCCGGTTTTTGTGTCTGACCTGCTCCGGAGGTTCGTTTTCTGTTTTTGTGTCCGAGGAATCAAAGACCCCAGTTCGCAAACGGCGCTGGTGGCGATGGCCGCTGCGCGTGTGTGCCTTGCTGTTGCTCGCCACGGCCGGCGCTGCGCTCTATTTGAACCAAGCGGGCTTGCCGGCTTTCGCCAAGCGGAGCCTGCAATCGCGCATGGCCCAGCGGGGAATTCAGATCGATTTCGACTGGCTGCGGATGGACTGGAACGGCGTGTGGCGTGTCGGCCAGCTGCAGCTTGGCCAAGCGGACGCCGCTGGCAGCGTGGCTGTCACCGTGGGCAGCAGTTTTGTCCGTCCTGATTACGGCACGCTTCTCATAGGTCGGCCCGACCTTCGGGAGTTCTCCCTCGCGGGCATTCGATTCGATGCCCAACTCACTGATGCCGGCACCAATCTTCCGCCGTTGCAGGTGAGTTTTCCGCGTGGCGAGCTGCGCTTGTCCGACACCGGCACATTGACTGCGAACCGTTTGAACGGGGACGTGCTGGGTGTCTCGGTGGATGTAGAGTTGAACCTGGCCAATGTGATGGCGTTGCGTGCTGATCGAGCACCGGATACTGATCCGGTCGACGCCAAGGGGCTTTCTGAAAAACTCAAGTCGTTCAAGGTGAGCTTGGGCGGCTTGGCCAAGCGGCGGGACACCGTGCGTTTTCGCACCAAGCCCAGCTTTGAGTTGCGGCTTGATGGCGACGCGTCGCATCTTGGCGAAATGAAGGGCCGGCTTGCCTTGCTGGCCGACGGAGTGACGATGCCGGTGGGGGCGCTGGAGACGTTGACTGTTGGGTTGAACCTTGGTTCCCCGGATGGTGTTACCGGCTCGGTTCGCGTCACTGGATTGGAAACGTCGTCGGCAAAAATTGAATCAGCGATGGTGACGGTCACCGCTCCAATGGCAGTCGCCAATACCATCCCTGAGCGATTCGGTTTTGAGTTGTCGCTTGGCCAGGTGGCAGTGGCCAAAGCGGCGGTCGAGTCGGTTGCAATCAGCGGTGATCTGTCTCTGGCCGTATTGCCACCGGTGCCCGATGAGAGTTGGGGACACTGGGGCAGACTCGCGCCTTTGGAGATCGATTTCAGCGGCTTGGTCAAGGGCATCTCCGGTGACAAGGGGCTGGCGGTTCACGAGGTGGCGCTGGCCGGCAACTGGCGGGCGCCGCGGCTGGCATTGAGCCAACTCGATGCCAAGCTGTACGACGGCAGCGTGAGCGGTTCGGCGGAATTGGACGTGGCCACCCGCTTGGCCAAGGCGTCGAGCCGGATCGATTTCAGCCTGCACAACGTGTACGACATGCTTACGCCCAAGGCTCAGCGCTGGCTCAAGCAGTATCAATGGAGCGAGGCGCCGGTGGTCACCGGTACAGCGCGCGTGAAGCTACCGGAGTGGAACAAACCGAAGCCGGACTGGCGCTCCGAGGTGCAGCCAACCCTGACACTCAACGGCCACGTGACATCGGGGCCGGTGAGCTTTCGCGGCGTCGAGGTCGAGTCGGTGCGAAGTGATTTGGTGTACTCGAATCTTACTTGGCACCTGCCAAACCTCGTGGCCAAGCGGCCGGAAGGAGAGGTGCGCATGGCGCTGCGCTCGCACACGGAGACGCAGGATTTTCAGATCGATTTTCGAAGTGCCATCGATCCGCATGCGATCACTCCGGCGCTTGAGGAGGAGAAGCAGAAAAAGGGGTTTGATTATTTTTTATTCGAGACGCCGCCGCTGATCGAGGGGCGGGTGTGGGGCCGGTGGCGCGAGCGGGAGAGAACCGGTTTTCGCGCCTCGGTGGTGTCGACGAATTTCACCTTTCGGGCGCAGCAGATCGACGGATTCACCGCCGGGCTTTCGTTTGCCAACGGCTTTCTAAGCATGACCAACGGCGTGGTGCGCCGGCCGGAGGGCGAGGCCAAGGTGGATGCTCTGGGTTACGACACTCGCACCAAGCGTCTGTATTTGACGAACGCGGTGGGCCGGCTTGAGCCGACAGCGGTTGCAAAGGCGATCGGCCAGAAGACCGCACGCGCGATCGAACCGTACCGGTTTCTTGAGCCGCCGCTAACCCGCGTCAACGGATGGGTGCAGACCGGCTCGGGGCGCAATCCGGCGAATCTGCACTTTCAGCTCGATGGGGGTGCGTTTAGTTTTAGCAGATTCAACTCGCGGGACATGAACGGCGAGGTGTTTTGGCGCGGGCAGACGATGACGCTCACCAACATTGTTGCCGAGTTTTACGGCGGTGAACTGCGCGGGGATCTTGTGTCTGTGTTCAAGGAGGATCGCTCAGCGGATCTCGTGTTTCATCTCGAGACCAAGGGAACAGAATTGACCGGGCTGATGTCCGACATTCTAGAAAAAAAATCCGAGCTACGAGGTCGTGTAGACGGATCACTGGACATCACGGCCAAATCGAGTGACTGGGAGAGTTGGAACGGGACATCCAGCGTGATGCTGAAAGACGGTTACCTTTGGGAACTGCCGTTAATGAGCATCTTCACGCCGGTGCTGGATCGCCTGGCACCGGGGCTGGGCGCGAGCACGTTCTCGGAAGGCACGGCGGATTTCACGATCAAAGACAGCATCGTCGGGAGCCGCAACCTGGAGCTCAAATCGCCGTTGGTACGACTGCAGTACACGGGGAAGATCGACTTTGACGGACGGATACACAAAGCAGGAGTGGTGGCGGAGGCGTTGCGTGACACGTGGGTGATCGGGCCGGTGATCAATCTGGCGCTGTCGCCGATCGAGCGCATGCTCAAGTTTGAGGTGAGCGGCACGCTCAATCAACCGAAGCTAGAGCTCAAGCACATTCCCAAGGCGTTGCTGGTGCCGTTTCAGTTTCCGTTCAAGTTTTTTGACGAGTTGAGACCGGGCAGGGAGCCCGAACCCGTGCCGCCCGGCAAGCGTGGCCCGTAAGCTGCTCCTGCTTGGCTTGGCGGCCGGATCAGGTTAGCGTCTTGCCAAGCGAACAAGGGAACCTTAAGTCATGCCCACCTATACCGCGACTCAGCTTCAGATATCGTTTCCAAGATGCCCCCATTGCGCCTGCACTGACCTGGCGGACTTGGTCCGGGAGGAGATTCTGTCGTTTGAACTGTTCAACGAACTGGACGACTTGAAACTGCAAGAGGTGCTGGTGGAGTTGATGCGCGAGGGGGCGCCGGGATTGTTCTTGCAGCAGGCACCGTTGTCGATCCGCAATCATGTCCGCGAAAACCTCTCGAGCTACAACCGCGATCGACTCGATGCCGATCTGCGGGTAACGGTGACGGAAGCGGAGCGGCGGGAGGCGATCGGCCGCACCGCCAGCCCGGCCTGGGTGATGCAGCTTCGTGGCGATGTGAGCCTGAAGCTACCGGAGGAAGCCCCGTCCGCCGCCGGGAGGTGTCCGGTCTGCAAGCGGGCCACCATCGCGCTGGAAAACCTGCGCGGCTTGGCCAGTTGCCCCGAGTGCCATTCGGCTGGGCTGTTTGACACCCTCGCACAGAGTGTCGAGCGGTTGGCGTTCATTGCGCCAATGCCGCCGGGGATGGTCTCGGAGTTCACCCGCCGTTATCTCAACCACATCCATGTCCGGTCACTTGCGGCGTTGTTCAAGGCGGCCAGCCCGGAGGAATTGCAGGAGACCTTGGCCAAGTTTCCGCGCGGGTTGCGGATGGACGTGCAGGATCGGATGGCGGCGATCGAGCCGCCGGGCGCGGCGCGGACCCGGGCCGCCGCGCACCATGTGTTGGCGGCGGTGTTCACTCAGTGCTTCGATCCCGACCTCGAGGACGTCGGTTTCTCCATCCCGGCGTATGCCGGGCCGACGTGTGACCGCTGCGGCGGCTAAGCAATCGTGTGACGAAAGGGCTACACATTCCCCGCAGCTCAGCTCAGCTTAGCTTAGCTTGCGCGCTGTTCACTTTTTCTGCTAATGAAAAAAAATTACACTGACATTGCTGGCCGTTGGCCTGACGGCGCTGCCGCTTGGCCAAGCGGCGTGGGAGGACGGGAAGAAGCGCCTGAAGCCGCTAACTGACGATGCGAAGGCCAAGGTGCTGGCAGCGTTGCCGGCCAAGGCCTTGGCCAAGCTGAAAAAGACCCGTCGCATCCTTGTCTTTTATCGCTGCGAGACGTTTGTGCATACCTCGATCGTCGCGGGAAACTTTGCCATCCGGGAGCTAGGCAAAAAGACTGGTGCATTCACTGCCGACCTGGCCGACGAGTACGCGGTGTTCAACAAGGCCAACCTCGAGAAGTACGACGCGATCCTGTTCAACAACACCACGAGCCTGACCCTCGAGAACGACGAGCAGCGCAACGCGGTCCTTGACTTCATGAGCCGGGGCAAAGGCGTCGCCGGCATCCATGCGGCGGGAGATAATTTTTACAAGTGGAAAACCGGTGCGCAGATGATCGGCGGCCAGTTCAACGGCCACCCTTGGGGTGGTGGCGGCACGTGGTCGTTCAAGCTTGACGATCCGAGTCACATTCTCAACCGTGCGTTCAAGGGCAACGGCTTCTGGCACAAGGACGAGATTTACCAGTACAAACCGGAGACGTACGTTGGCAGCGGCAAATTGCGTGTGCTGGTGAGCCTCGACCTGACCAAGGCGCAAACGATGAAGCCGCTCGACCGCAACGAGGGACTCAAGAAACAATACACCGAAGGTGGACGCACCGTGCCGGTGTCGTGGATTCGCACGTTTGAGGGCGGTCGCGTCTTTTACACCAACCTTGGCCACAACGCGTCCACCTACTGGAAGCCTGCCATGCTGCAGCACTATCTGGACGGCCTGCAGTATGCGCTGGGTGACTTGGAGGCGGACGCCACGCCGTCGGCGGAAATCACCCGCGAGGAAGTGTTCGCACCGGCCGCGCCGTAGCCGCTTAGACAGACAGGCACACGTCAGGGCCGCGCCCACTCGGGAGGGAAGGCGGAGAACTCTGCAACGATCCGTTGCGCCTCCTCGATGATGATATTTTGATGAGGCAACCGGCTAAGGCCGAGCATCCGGGTGATCTCCGGGTTGCCCAGTCCGTAACTGTTCGCCGAGCGAAGCTGGTTGGCCAGGGCACGGTACCGCATCTCGACGGCATGGGTCACCTTCGGCTCCTGCGGATTGATGGGCTCGATCTCCTTGGCCATGGTTCGGTTTACTTTCTGACGGCGACTCGCGGGTCAGTCGGCGGCACGGGCTCGTCGAGCGCCCAGAGGATGCCGTTGAGCAGCAGTCGCTGAAACGCCGGCATCGCGAAGTCGTCGACGCTGCCAAGTGACGTGTAAAAGACGCGACCGCCGTTGGCTTCATTCGTCCAGGCCACCGGTTCGCTGATGTCATCTCGCCCCAAGAGCGTGCCGGTCATCAGCACAGTTATGGAAGTCGCAACCGGCTTGTTTTTGTAGAGGTGCGATTTGACCTCGAACGCGTCGTGCGGCACGCCGTTAAGGATCGGGTGGTTGGCTGCGTCAGTCGCGAACTGGATGACCGTGGCCGGTTTGGGAGGCTTGTTGCCGTAGTGTTTTCGGTAGTCGACACCGAGGATTTCGTCGTCAAACTTGGTCCAGCGCGCGTGGTTCGCGCTGGGCGGGTCGTGGTCGAACGCGTGGCTGGCGGTGCGGATGCCAACGAGCGGTTTGCTCTTGGCCAAGTGCGCACGGACGAGGTCGAGTTGTGCCTTGGGCGGCGTGCGTCGGCGGACGCTCAGGAAAAGCAGGTCGGCTTCCTTCAGCGCCTCGAGTCCGGCGAAGTCGTTCGGGTCGTTTTCGTCCACGTGAACGAACGTGCAGCGGATGCCCCGGTACTCGAGCTGTCTTTTCGCGAACACCGGCAGGGTCGAGGCGGTGTTGTATTCACTCTCGCCGATCATGAACACGACGTGCGGTGGGGTGTCGCCTTTGAAGTGGAACGGCTCGCCGCCGAGCATTTGGTCGCTGGTGGTCGTTGGGCAAACCCGTTGCTCAATGTGTTCAACAACCAGCGAGGTACCGCGGAAGTGATTCACGTACGGCCAGCTTGCCGGGTTGTACATCGAGTCTGTCAGGTCGCGTACGAGCAGGACATTTTTGCCGTTGCGCGCCATGTTACGCAGGCCGAAGGGTCGGCCGAGTACGCACATGTTTGTGTGTACGCCGACGAGCAGAACGTTGCGGATGCCACGCGCCTCGAGCAGATTCCAAATCTCGATGCCGCTGTCGCTGATCGCGTCGCGCTTGGCATCGATCTCGATCAGGTCCACCTGCCGCTTCCACGGGCTGCGAGGGTTGCGGCCGAGCTTGGTCAGGTGCTTGGCCCAGGCGGCGTGCTCTGCTGGGTCGTCATCCTCGCCGCCGTCGGAGTGGTCGACCGGGTAGCCTTGTTTTTCCTCCACCTTGTCGATCCAGTGGCACCAACTCTCGATGGCCTTGGGTTGCGTAGCGGCGGCGGGGGCAGCTTGGGCTCGCTTGCGGGCAGGGTGGTTTTTGTAAAATTCCATGCATGAGGACGGCGCGTGAATAATGAGCGCGCCCTTGGCCCGGGCGGTGTTGAGCAGTTGACTCATGCGCGGTGCCATTTCGCCGACGCGCCCAACGGCGTTTTTGCAGTGGTGCAAATCCCACATGTCGCAGACGATCACCACCGTGGCCTTGGCGTCCCAAAGCACTTTCTGCTGCCGCTCGGCCCAGTCGCCGCTGGCATCCCGGACGCGGCTGCGCGTGTCGAGGGTGAACGTCTCGGCGTTGGCTAGGGCGATTGCGAAGAGGGCAAAAAAAATGGCTGCGCGTTTCATGTCGGCGATGCGAGTCTTCGGCGGTGTTGCTATCGGCTTGGCCATGCGTTGTCAACCAAAACACGCCGTGCTGCAAACAAGGCTTCGCAAAGGTTGCCCGGCGGTTTAGCTTGGCCAAGCGAACCGGATCATGAGCGATACGACAAGCCAAGCCAATCCGCCCGGCGACGGGAAGCGCGCGTTGCGCGTGCTGGTGGTGGAGGACTCGGAGTTCGACGCGCGCATGCTGGTCGGCCTGCTGAGGGCGGGGGGCTTTGAGCCGGATTTTGAGAGGGTGGAGACTGCGGGCGCGATGCGGGCCGCGCTTGGTCAGGCGTCGTGGGAGGTGATTCTAGCTGACTATAACTTGCCGGAATTTAGCGCGCCGGAGGCGCTGGAAGTTTTGCAGGGATCGCAACTCGACATCCCGTTTATCATCGTCTCCGGTGGCATCGGTGAGGACACCGCTGTGGCGGCGATGAAGTCTGGCGCACACGATTATCTGATGAAGGGAAACTTGGCGCGGTTGGTTCCGGCGGTGGAGCGCGAGTTGCGCGAGGCAGCAGTGAGGGCCTCGCGGCGGCAGACGGTGAAGGATCTGCGAGCGAGTGAACTGCGGCACCGGTCACTCATCGAGAACGCCTCGGATGTGATCGCAGTGTTGGACTGCAAGGGCGTCGTTCAGTTTGTCAGCCCGGCATGCGAGCGGGTGCTGGGCAGGAGCGCTGAGGCGTTGATCAACAGCGATTGGTTTGCGCTGGCGTACGGGGAGGATCAGGATCGGTTACGGGCGGAGTTCCGCCAGGTGCTTGGCCAAGCCGGCACGTCAACAGCCATCGAGGGAAGGTTTATCGCTGCGGACGGAAGCGAACAGGTGCTGGACACCACCGCCCGCAACCTGCTCGATGACGAGTCGATCGGCGGCGTGGTGATCAACGCCCGCGATATCACCGAGCGATTGAAGGCTCAGGCGGCGATGCACGAGTCCGAGGAACAGTTCCGGATCGCGAGTGAAATTCAACAGCACCTCTTCCCGCGCAACGCACCGCAGTTGGCAGGGTTCGACATTGCCGGCGCGTCCAAGCCGGCGGCGGCAACCGGGGGAGATTATTTTGATTACATCACCACGTCGAACGGCCAACTCGCACTTGCCGTTGGCGATGTGAGCGGCCACGGGATCGGTCCGGCTCTGCTCATGGCTGAAACTCGCGCCTACCTGCGCCTCCTCGCCCGGAACCGCAACGACCTTTCCCTGATCCTCACCCGTGCCAACACGATGGTGGGGGAGGACGTCGGCAAGGATAGGTTTGTCACGATGTTGCTGGCCAAGCTCGATCCTGAAAAAGGAACCATTGTCCATGCCAGCGCCGGTCACTCGCCAGCGTTCATCCTTGGCCCTGACGGTGGGGTGAAGAGTAAGCTCAGGAGAACTGGGATGCCGTTGGGGATCATGCCAAGCGCGGAGTACACTGTGTCCAAGCCGGTGCAATTGACCAAGGGGGATGTGTTGGTGCTGCTAACCGACGGTCTCGAGGAAACATCCAACCCGGAAGGGGAGTTATTCGGGGTTGGTCGCATTTTGGAGGAAGTACACCGCAGGCGGCAATCAAAGGCGGCGACCATTGTCGAGTCTGTATTTGGGTTGCTCAAAAAATACTCCGGGAACGTGGAACAGGTGGATGACCTGACCATGATCGTGGCCAAGGCAGATTAATTTTTTTGAAAAATGGCTTGCCATAATCTGGCCTCTCCGATACCCATCCGGAGAATTGAGGGCGAACGACCAGCCTAGTATCCAGTTGGGGACGGGTACGATGCGGTTAACGATGGCATTTACGACCGCATTGTTCTGCTTGTCAGCCGACTCGTCGGTGCTTGAAGCCAAGGAGGCTCAGACCATCACAATAAGTCGTATTTCAGCCAAGAAATACGGAGATAAACCGTTTGCGGTGAAGGCAGTATCTAGTTCAAAATTACCGGTCTCGATTTTTGTGAACGGTCCGGCATCAATCGACAAAAAAGGGACGATAACCATCAAAGGGGCTGGAAAAGTGCGTGTTTTTGCAATTCAAATGGGTGACGATCGGTACGCTTCGGCCAAACCCGGCATGGTGACGTTGGATGTTGCCAAGGCGGAATTACTCGTTAAGGCCGAGAATCAACAGATGAAGGAAGAAGGCGGAAGTCCTGATTTGACAGTAATTTACAAGGGTTTTGTCAACAGAGAATCGGTAAAGAGCCTGACCAAACCAGCCACGGCAAGGATTGTGGAGACAGGAAAAGGGAAAAGGAAAAGATACAAAATAGTTCCAAGTGGTTCTGAGTCAAAGAATTACAACTTTAAATATGTATCGGGGGATTTGAAAGTCATAAACAAGAAAAAGAGTTTTTTCGGGCGAAATTAATTTCGCTCAGAGAATCGGAGCGGCTCGTAGCCGTTCAGCTAGGAGCTGATAAACGAACAACCAAAAAACAGAAAAGAAACGAATAATTCTACAACAGATCACACACGAAAAAGCGGTCGCTCAGGGCATGGATATTATTGGAAATAAAAGACTTGCCAATGGTTTGGCGTTCTGTCCAAATTCGTGCCGGTTGTGAATAAGTTGTGGAATGTCAGGTCGGACGCTGGTTTGAACTGACTTCATCGGTGAGCTGATTTCAACTATGAAAAAAATAATAGGAACAAAAGTTAAGCGCTACACGGCGGGTTCTCTCGCTTTCGTCACGGCTATGGTTTTTTCCATTCCGGAAACAATGCAGGCCCAACCATCGCAGACCGTAACTGCGCCTGATATTGGTGACGTCACTTACGGTGTCGCTCCCTTTAGTGTCGCGGCAACATCCGATTCGGGTTTGACGGTCAGTTACGGTGTCGCCGGGCCGGCAACTGTGGATACAACCGGGTTATTGACGGTGCTGGGAAAGGGTTCTGTATCGGTTTTCTTTTTTCAGGATGGCGATGCTGATTACTTCCCTGCAGCACCCAGAGTCAAATCATTCACCGTTAACGGTGCCTCGGCCACGGTTACTTTGGCTGATGCCGAAGTGGCATATACTGGCTCGGGTCAGTCCCTGACTGCAACCCAGACCGATTCCGCGGGCGCCGCTTTGAGTGAGCCCGTAACCGTCACCTATACCGATGCAGCTGGAGTTGCTGTAGCCAGTCCGACAAGCGTGGGTGTGTATACCGGAACCGCTGCCATGACTTCAGCTTCAAACTATTCCGGTTCCGACACGGGAACTCTGACCATCACCAAGGCGGCCGCAACGGTTACCATTTCAGAAGCCAGCCAAAGTCACGATGGGTCCCAGAAACCGGTATCGGTTGTGACGGTGCCTGCTGGTTTGGCGGTGACAACTACCTACACTGGCGGATCTTTTGCGCCTGCTGCAGCTGTTGCAGAGGTTTTATACGCTGAAGGCGATGCGTTGCCGGAAGGCAAGGTGGTTGGTGATGTGAAAACAGCAGCTGTTCCAGCGATAACGGCCCCTTCTACTGCCGGTGATTACGCAGTATCTGTCACGGTTGTTGATGATAGTTATTCAGGTTCAGCCAGTGCTACTTTGACCATCGGGTCTGTTACGATTGACACCACTGCAGCTACCTACACCGGTGCTGCTCAGGCCCCCACTGTGACTCTTGTTCCGGCAGACTTGACGCACACTGTGACTTACACCGATAGCGCTGGAGCAGCTGTTACAAGCCCGGCGAATGCAGGCACTTACACAGTTCTGGTAACCGTGTCTGATGCCCGTTACCCCGGTGACACTTCTGCCAGTTACACCATCAATCCTGCGGCTCTGACAGCTACATTGGGTGCCCTCTCTACTTCCTACGGTTTGGGTGCTCCGACTTCCGCAGAATGGGCTGCAACTCTGAGTTACAGCGCATTTGCCGGAACGGATACTGCTGCTGTTGTGGATACTGCCGGTTTGACGGTCAGTTACGATAAGGCTGTCGCTGACGGGGGAGCCTATGTGGCAACACCTGCCGGTCTTTCATCCGGTAACTATGCCATCACCTATGGAGCCGGTTCTCTAACCGTAACACAATTAAGTGCTTCGGTAGCTTTGTCCAACACCACCCAGGGCTACACCGGATCGGCGTTGGGCGTAACAGTCACTCCGTCAGTTGAGGGTCTGGTTGTGACCGTTGTTTACAGGGATGTCAGCGGCAATTTGGTTGCCGCTCCGACGGCACAGGGGACCTACTACGTCACCGCAACGATTGAAGATCTCAACTACGAGGGAAGCAAAACAGGGACGCTGATTATCACCAAGGCAACAACCACCATTGAGTTGGCTGATTTTCCCGATGTTGTTTACAGTACGACTCCAATCACACTGGACGCGACTGTTACCGGTGATCGTCCGGTCATCTACTTTGTCACCGGTGCTGCATCGGCTTCCGACGATGTCATCACTCTGAAGAGTGCGGGATCGGTTAGGGTTACAGCTTATGTTGCGGGGACGGACGATTATGAATCCGACTATGTTGCAAGGACCTTTACGGTGAGCAAGGCCGCGACGAGTGTCACTATTGCTGATGCTGACGTTGTCTATACCGGTTTGGTTCAGTCGTTGACACCTTCCGTTTCGGATGCAAGCGGGAATGCTCTCGCGGTCGATGCTGTTGACGTTGTCTACAAGGATGCCAGTGGAGCCACAGTTGCCAGCCCAACTGGCGTCGGAGTCTATACCGCGACTGCCACGGTCAATGACACGAGGTATAGCGGTTCTGCAACGGGCACACTGTCAATCCTGGCGACTCCTTTGACCATCACTGCGGACGACCAGTCCAAGGAATACTTGCAGGCAAATCCGACTTTTACCCTGACCTATGCCGGTTTTCAAAATGGAGAGGATAGTTCAGTGCTTAGCACTCAAGCCACGGTTGGCACGGCTGCTGTTGATGCCTCTACACTAGGGGATTACGGCATTGTGGTTTACGGTGCGGTTGCCGCCAACTATGTTATCACTCATGTGGACGGCACATTGACGGTTGAGAAGAACTCGATTGCGGTCACCCTCTCAGGGACATCGCAGGTGTATAGCGGCTCCGCCTTCGCGGTGACGGCCACTCCGGAAGTGGCAGATGTCAACGTGGTTGTGGTATACACTGACGATTCGGGTGCGTCTGTTGATGCTCCCACCAATGCTGGTACTTACACGGTCAATGCAACCGTGGATGATGCTCTTTATCGAGGCACACAAGTCGGTACATTGACTATTGGGAAGGCCACCGCGACCGTGACTCTGGGGGCTTTGGCTTCCACCTATGATGGTACTGAAAAAGTGGCCACCGTCACAACGGTTCCAGCAGGTCTAACGGTTGATTTAACCTATAGTCAAGGGGCTACTTTGGTTGCGCCAATTACTGCGGTTGAAGCTGTTGATGCTGTTGATGCTGTTGCCGAAGTTTTATACGTTGATGGTGATGTGATACCAGATGGGAAGGCAGTTGGTGACGTGAAAACACCGGCTGTGACAGCTGTGGTAGGCGTTACTGGCGTTACTGGCGTCACTGGTCCTTCCAATGCGGGGACCTATTCCATTGTTGGCAGCGTTAAGGACGATAATTATTCTGGTTTTATTACTGATGATCTGGTGATCGCCAAGAAGGCATTGTCCGCGACGGCGGATGATTTGACGAAAGTTTATGGCGCTGACAATCCTGGTGCTACAATTACCTACAGCGGGCTTGAGAACGGCGAGGGTGCCGCGGTCTTGGATACCGCCCCTGCGGCAACTATTGGGGCCGATGCCACTAGCGGGGTTGGCGATTATGATATCGCGCTTTCCGCCGGCTCGGACAACAACTACGAGATTACCACCGCCAATGGCAAGTTGACCGTTACCAAGGCGGTTGTGACAGTGACAGCTGATGATGCCGGAAAAATTTATAACGCTGCGGTGGCTGCCATTGGTTTCACTTCCACCGGTTATGTCAACGGTGATGATGTTGATGATATCGACACCAAGCCGACCGTTGCCACGACGGCAACTGCGACCAGCGATGTTGGCGCCTACGCGACAACCGCTTCAGGTGGCGCGGATAACAATTATAGTTTTGCCTATATCGATGGTGTTTTAGCCATTTCCAAAGCCACGGCAACCATTGCCTTGAGCGATCTATCAAGAGACTACGACGGGAAGGGTGAGGGTGCAACGGTGACCACCACGCCGGCCGGCCTTGAGGGGAGTGTTACCGTCAAATACGATGGCTCTACAAGCGTGCCGGTATTTGTGGCCAGTTATGAGGCCATCGCCAGCATGGACGACAAGAACTACACCGCCGTTGATGTGACAAGCACCTATACCATCTCGCAGGGTGTTGCAACCTACGTCACATTGGCGGAGTTGCCTGATGTCTATTATGGTACTGCCCCGTTGGATCTTGGGTTAAGGTCATCTACAGGCGGCAGGGTCATGGTATTTGTATCAGGGCCGGCTGAGGTGGCTAATGATGAGAACAGGTTGGTAACCATAAATGATATCGGAACTGTTGATATATTATTATATGCATTGGGAGCCGGTATCCCGGCCGAATACAGATTTCAAGCAGCCTCATTCGAGGTGTTGAAACGAAACCTGATTGTTACGGCTGATGACAAGAGTCGTGCTTATGGGGCCGATAATCCGGCTCTAACCTACACGGTTAAGGGACTTGCCCCAGGTGAAGATGAGTCTGTCTTTTCTACTGCACCGGCTTTGACGACTACGGCCACAAGCGCAACCGGTGCTGGTGACGTTGCGATTACGTTTGCCACCGAGGCGGTCGATGGTACAGGGCGTTATAATCTAATCAGTGCTCCGGGTACATTGACCGTGGCCAAGGCTCCGTTGACGATTACGGTAGGGAATCAGAGCAGCACCTACGGCGACAAAAACCCAGACAGCCCAACAACTCAGGGTCTTCTTGTTCGGGAATATCATGGCATCGGCGGCACCAAGGTGAGCGACCTCACCGGAAACGGGAAGTACCCCGATGGGTATGATTTTCAGAGTGTGGCCGGTTATTTTGAGTGGCCACAGACCGGCGACATCAACACAAAGCCAGCCGACAATATCAGGGACAGCTACGGGGTTGTGATGGAGGGTTATCTGACACCGACCGAAACTGCATCATACGAGTTTTATCTTGCGGCGGATGATCACGCCGAGTTGTGGTTGAGCACGGACAGTGACCCCGCTAATCTTGTAAAGATTGCCAATGAACCGCAATGGAACGGGGTCAGGAGTTATGCTGGGACCGACCGCCGTGCGAAGGCGGATGTCGATACGATCGGTATAACCGCTCCTTCCGCGCTTGACGTTGCAACGACGGCTGGCGGCATAGCTGCCGCAATCAATGCGGAAAGCAGTGGTACAAGTGCCAAGGTGACGGCCACATCGTCTGCAGGCGTGGTTACCATCACTGCAGTTGAAGCCAACAGTATAATCTCGATTGCATCCGAGGTAACCAACGGAGGAATCGATGACACCCAAAGTGGTGTTTTGGCTACCACGACTGAAGCGGCTGCAGCTGTTGCTGCGGTAGCCGCTACTTATGAAGATGATGGCGTGACGATAAAAACGGCAGCCGTGGCAGCTGTGGCAGCCAAGGCACAGGTAGTCACTTATACAGTAAGTGGTACAATAGAGGCCGGGGATTCATTGAAACTGACCATAACCGGCCCACGACTGGAGACCACATCGTTGCCTACCATCCTTGAGGCTGGCACACCCTACTATGTGCGCGCACTTATGAAGGAGGGCGGAGGAGGCGACAACATCTCCGTGACCTGGGTTAAGAGCGGTGAGGCGGCACCTGCAAATGACGCGTTGCCGATTCCGGGCAGTGTTCTGACTCCGGCGAGCGCTATAACTTATACCTATTCAGGGTTTGTGAGTGGTGAGGATTCCAGCGTTTTGACATCGCAACCGAGCGGTAGCATTGATGCGTCTCCCACCACTCCGGTGGGTGATGTTGACATTGTGGTAACTGGCGCGGATGCAGCCAACTACGCTGTGACCCATGTCAACGGTAAACTGACTATTGGCCCGGCGACATTGATAGTTGCCGGTGATAACAAGGAGATAGTCGAAACTGAATCGATACCTGATTTGACTTATACGCTATCTGGGTTTGTCAACGGTGAGGACGCATCGGTAGTGACCACCGCACCTTCGCTATCGACGGATGCGGACGTCAGTGTACCGGGTGATTATTCTATTGTTCCATCCGGTGCAGTTGCAACAAATTATGCTATTCACAATGTCAATGGAATCCTGAAGGTAAAGACGGCGATCAAGCCTAAGGTGGGTGGTGTGGCAGTCTCAAATTCCAATATCATTGAAGGGGACAAGGTTACCCTGACCGCAACGGCAACAGGTGACCTGCTCACTTACGAGTGGTACCATGGTAGCACACTTTTAGATGAGACCTCATCCACCCTTGTCATTAATGATATCGGCACTGATCAAGCGGGCCGTTATACGGTGTTCGCAAAGAACCTTAATGGCAAGTCACGAAAACTGGCTAGGATTACTGTATCAGAGCGTGCCAATGAAGTGTTCTTGGTGGTTGGAAAGAATACATCGGGGTGATATCGAGATGTTGGAGGAGATGGGGCGCTGCTCAGGAATCGAGAACTAC
>PVBE010261183.1_pt1 | contig 19993 bp, 19 predicted proteins | sample 1631181 | NCBI WGS metagenome assembly PVBE01 (sample SAMN08397723, study PRJNA350692) | Marine metagenome, whole genome shotgun sequencing project. | isolation source: water | place: Pacific Ocean | collected 2012-04 | reverse complement strand
CTCCGTCAGCGCCATCATCGTTTCGCAGTCGCCGAATGCCTCGTAGGCTTCGAGCATCGTGAACTCAGGGTTGTGGCGCCGCGAAATGCCTTCGTTTCGAAAGTTGCGGTTGATTTCATACACCCGTCGCATGCCGCCGACGAGCAGCCGCTTCAAGTACAACTCCGGCGCAATCCGCAGGTACAGCGACATGTCGAGCGTGTTGTGGTGCGTCACAAACGGTCTCGCAGCAGCCCCGCCCGGCACCGGCTGCATCATCGGAGTTTCGACCTCAAGGAAGTCGCGTCCATCCATGAATGAACGGATCGCCGATACGATCGTAGAGCGGGCGTGAAAGGTCGCCACCGTTTCCGGGTTGGCGTACATGTCCATGTAGCGGTGGCGATAGCGGAGTTCCGGATCACTCAGCCCGTGAAACTTCTCCGGCGGCGGCGCAAGTGACTTGCAGTGCAACGACAGGTCGTCCGCCCAGACGCACACTTCGCCTCGCTGCGTCGCGCCAATCGGCCCCTCCGCAACAACGATGTCTCCGTAGTCCAACTTCTTGGCCAGCATGAACTGCTCCGGGGAGAGCGCCGCCTTCGAACAACTCACCTGCAGATCACCCGAGTCGTCCCTCAGGACGAGGAAGGAGAGTTTGCCCATTGCCCGGTGTTGCACGCATCGGCCGGCGACTTTGACGCGGCTTCGCGTGTCTTCTTTGTCGTCGTTGTGGGCTGCGTGAGCAGCCTCATCGAATTGGCCTCGCGCATCGGCGAGCGAACACAGACCATCCACCCGGCTCCCCCACGGGTTCATACCCATCTCGTCACGCCACTTTGCAAGTTTCGCACGCCGCGCGGCGACCAGCGAGGATTCGTCAGCCGTTGTCGTCGTCTTCGATTCCGCCATGGCAATCAGGCTAGGATGATAGCCGCCATGCCTCCGCACCCCATCCATGACCGAGGTTCTTCATGACGATTCGACGCATCGGCATCCTCACTGGCGGCGGTGACTGCCCGGGGCTGAATGCTGCCATCCGCGGCATCGGCAAGGCGGCCATCCATGGACACGACCTCAGTGTCCTGGGCATCCGAGACGGCTTCCAGGGACTCATCGAAGACAATGTCTCGCCGCTTGAAATGGGCGATCTCTCCGGCATCCTCTGCCGAGGCGGCACCATCCTTGGCACCAACAACAAATGCGACCCGCGGAAGTACCTGAACCCCCGGAACCCCCAAACAGCCGAACACGAGCAGAGCGGCAAGCCGATCTTCGTCAATGCAGTTGATCGCTGCCTCGCCACCATCGAGCGGCACGAGATCGATGTGGTCTTCATCATTGGCGGTGATGGAACCTTCGAATGCGCACAGCCACTTGTCGAGGCGGGTGTGCGGTGCATCGGCGTTCCAAAGACGATCGACAACGACATTACCGGAACGGAACTGACGATCGGCTTCACCACGGCCTCACGTGTCGGCACCATGGCGCTCGATCGCCTGCACTCCACCGCCGACAGTCACCACCGCGTCATGGTGTGCGAACTCATGGGACGCAATGCCGGCTGGCTTGCACTCAGTAGCGGCCTCGCCTCGGGCTCCGATGTAATTCTCATTCCTGAGATTCCCTTCGATCTCGATGCGATCTGCGCATTCGTCGAGGAACGCCGGCTGGGACATAGCGGGTTTTCGATCATCGCCTGCGCAGAAGGCGCCAAGCAAATCGACGGTAATCAGATCCTCGCTGACATCGATCCGACAAATCCGCACCCGATCCGTCTTGGCGGCATCGGCGAACATGTTGCCAACGAGATTCACTCCATGACCGGCATCGATACCCGTACGACCGTACTCGGGCATGTCCAACGCGGCGGAGAACCGGCATCAACCGATCGTGTTCTTGCGACCGTCATGGGAACGACGGCGGTCGAACTGGCGATGGCCGGCTCGTTCAACCGTCTGGTGACACTGGAAGATGGCTCCATCAACTCACAGGACATTGCTCTGGCGGCCAGCGGCCAGCGACTTGTTCCCCTGGACCACCGCCTCATTACCGCCGCTCGCGCGGTGCACACCTGCTTTGGTGATTAGTTAGAGCCCGACTCCTGCTCCGCAAACGCAAGGACAAGATCAGCAGCGGCAGCGAGATCAGGCGCGTAGGCCGTCGGCACCGCGTCATTATCCACGCGGCCCCCGTCAGTGAGCCAGATGGTCCTGCACCCGGCCCCTTGCCCGGCAAGTATGTCCCTCGATGTGTCACCGATCATCCAACTCGCAGCCAGATCAAGTGAAAAATCGGTTGCTGCACGCTGCAACATGCCGGGGGACGGCTTGCGATCGGGGTGCTCACGGCAGAAGGTATCGATACTCCCTTCCGGATGAAACGGGCAGTGGTAATACCGTGACACAAGCCCTTCCCCGAGCAGTTCATCGATGCGAACATGCACTGTGGCGATGTCGTCCTCGGTGAATGCACCCCGCGCCACGCCTCCCTGATTGGTTACAACGACCAGCACCCAGCCCGCACCCACCAGTTTCCGCATGCCGCTGGCAGCACCGGGAATCAGCGTAACCTGTGCCGGATCACCGAGATCGCCAAGGTTGTCGATGATGGTTCCGTCGCGGTCAAGAAAGATGGCTCGTTGCACGCTCGTAGAATACTCGCCCCATGGTGTTTCCTGCCGATCTCAAACACCTGCTCATCATCTGCCCTTCGTGGGTGGGCGATGTGGTCATGGGAAGTTGCGCTTGGGACGCGGCTCGGCAGGCCATGCCACAGGCACGCATCACCGCGATGATCCGCCCACACCTTGCGGAACTGCTCGAGGGGGTCACGGCTGTCGACCAGGTACTGCCCGTCTCGACTAAGCGGCCACTGGCCGCAGCCCGCGAAGTAGCAGCAACCGGTGCTGATGCGGCCCTGCTCCTGCCCAACAGTTTTCGCAGTGCCGCCGTTGCTTGGTGTGCGCGGGTACCTCTACGCGGTGGCTACGCGAGGGATCGCCGGTCGTGGCTGCTTACCGACGCGGTCCCGGTGCCCAGAAGCGATACGCCTGCGCCGACCGCCCTCTACTATCTGCACCTTGTCAACACCCTGTTTGGCACGAACATTGCGTCGTCGCTGCCCACACTGGACATCACTGATGCGCACCACAACGCAGCCTCGGCGATGCTCCCGCCGCACGACGGCCCGCTCGTCTTGCTCGTCCCGGGGGCGAGCAAGGAGGAAAAGCGGTGGCCTGCTGCGAAGTTTGCCGCGGTGGCTGATGCGTTACACGAGAACCACGGATGCACCTGCTGCATCGTCGCCTCCCCACAGGAACGTGAGATTGCCGCGGCGATTACCGAAGTAACAACGGAGCCGATTGTCGATCTCTCCTCGGAGCCGTTTGGGCTAGGGTCGCTCAAGGCCGCAGTCGCCATGGCGGATCTGCTCATCACTAACGACACCGGCCCGCGGCACCTGGCGGTGGCCACCGGCACGCCCACGGTCACGCTCTACGGGCCAACGGACGCCAGATGGACCGCCTATGACGGTGATAACAACACCCCGCTGCTTGCGGACCCGTTCCTGCCAGTGGGGCTTGTGGCTGATGACAACCCACGCAGGTGTACGATCGACCGGATCACGGTCGGCGATGTCCTTGCTGCGGCACTGCGGCACATCTGAATTTGTTAGCTGATATGCGGTTCCTCGCCGCGGCGTAGGCGACCAAGGTTTTCGCGGTGCTTCCAGAACACCAAGAGCGTGATCGCAAGCGTCACGATCAACGGTGGCGCAGCAGATGAAAGCAACACGCCGCCGCCACCCTGCGCAAGTGCCCACACGACATACGACAGTGGCAACACCGCCGCGGCAACCATGCTCGCAACAGAAATGATGCGAATCGCGGCAAGCACAACCAGCCACGACACAAACGCCGCAATCACCGGTAGGGTCAGGATCGGCCACATCGCCGCTAAGCCGCCGAAGGCTGTCGCGACACCCTTGCCCCCGCTGAACGCAAGAAACGGTGAGTACATGTGACCAAGCAACGCCGCAATCGCCACGGCAAGCCACGGCCAGAGCTCCGCCGCAGTGGTATCAAACAGGCTTGTTCCAAGCACACCGAAGAGCCAGCCGGAAACCAGTACTGGTGCCGCGCCTTTGCCCATGTCCAGAAGGAAGCAGAGGATCCCAAGCGGCTTTCCGAGCAAGCGGCCAACATTGGTTGCGCCAATGTTGCCCGACCCTGCCCCGCGGATGTCGATCCCACGCAGATGCCCGATGATGACCCCGAAGGGAATACTGCCGATGCCATAAGCGCAAGCGACGGCGATCGTCCAGGTTGCAGGAGAAGCAGTCATGTCAGCGATGCTACCAAGGCCACCAGCGGAAGCCGCCCATCGACCACCATACGGAGACGGACAGGACGAAGAACCCACACCACCGCGTATGACACGAGGATCAGCAGGGCGAGTGTGCTGTGATCGATCGCCACGAGCCAAACGCCAGCGATGCTGTTGCTCACACTGGCCAGCAACCAGGTTCCGGGGATTGACAGACGCATCGGAATGGTGACCGTGCCGCTGGCGCGGTCCATCGGGATGTCCACAAGATCGCAGAGCAATGCGTCGCCGACAATCACAACGGCAATGGGTCCAGCCACTGCGATCGACGACAGTGGCGACGGACTGACCGCACAGGCGATCGCAGCGATCGATGTCGCCACGATGATGGGTTTCAGCAGTGTGATCTCCCGAAGGGGGCGAAGCACGACGCGGCGGCCGTAGATGAGGACGCCGGTGATTGCGCAGGGCACGAGGACCGCGGCGAACGGGTGCACCTGCCACAGCACGATGACGCTGGCGATCGCTGCGAGACCTGCCGCAGTCCAATCAGCAACCACAGATCTCGGGGGGACTCTGCGAGAGAGCCGGTGCAGGAGATACACGCTCATCGCAAGGAGTCCTGTTCCAAGAACCGCATCCAGATCACCGCCGGCGACCAGATAGACGACCGAAGCCACATAGAGGCCGGGGAGCACTGCCATGATCATGAACCACGCCACGGCGGACATCCTACGGGTACAATGTGTGTCCTCGTGAGCGCCAATCGCGACACCTACAACTCTCCCCTTTCCGACCGCTATGCCTCAGCAGCCATGCAGGCGATCTGGTCGCCCAATCGCAAATATGGCACCTGGCGACGGCTGTGGCTCGCATTGGCACAGTCGCAGAAGGAACTGGGACTGGATATCAGCGATGAGCAGGTCCAGCAGTTGCAGGACCACCTCGATGACATTGACTACGACGCGGCGGCCGCATACGAAAAAGACCTGCGGCACGATGTCATGGCTCATGTACACACGCTGGGTGATGTCGCGCCCGCTGCGCGGCCCATCATTCACCTCGGCGCAACGAGCCAGTTCATCAACTGCAACACCGAACTGCTGCAGATGCGGGATGCGCTTGCGATCATCGCCGCGAAGACGGCATCGGCGATCGATGCACTTGGAACATTCGCGGATACCTACCGCGATCTTCCAACGCTTGGATATACCCATTACCAACCCGCGCAGCCGACAACTGTCGGTAAACGTGCGACGCTCTGGGCGCAGGATCTCGCCCTTGCGCTGGAGGACATCGAGTTTCGGCTTGATCACCTTCGCTTCCGCGGCGTACGCGGCGCAACAGGGACGCAGGCATCGTTCCTCGATCTCTTCGAAGGCGATGCGTCGAAGGTCGACCAACTCGACGAACTCGTCACCCAGAAGATGGGCTGGAACCTCGATCGTCGCCTGTGTGTCACAGGACAGACATACCCCAGGATTGTCGATGCGCAAGTGCTCGCGTCTCTGGCCGCAGCCGCCGCCGCGAGCCACAAGTGCGCAATTGACCTGCGGCTACTGGCAAACCTCGGTGAAATCGACGAACCATTCGGGGACAAGCAGATCGGTTCCTCCGCCATGCCGCACAAGCGAAACCCCATGCGGTGCGAGCGCATCTGCGGCCTTGCGAGGTTCGTGATGAACCTCCCGGGCAATGGGTACGACACTGCGGCGAATCAGTGGATGGAACGCACCCTTGATGACTCGGCGAATCGGCGGTTGGTTCTTCCGGAGGCGTTCCTCGCACTTGATGGTGTGCTCGATGTTCTGGGCAACGTGTGCAGCGGGCTTGTCGTCCACGACGCGAGGATCGCGGCGAATCTACAGCGGGAACTTCCGTTTCTGGCAGCGGAGCGTCTGCTCATGGCGGCGGCGCGGCAAGGGGCCGATCGGCAGGATGTGCACGAGATCATCCGCGGTCACGCGCACGAGGTCTCGCAATTGATCAAGGACGGGGCTTCAGGCAACGATCTGCTGGCCCGTCTTGGAGCAGAGCCAGCCTTTGCCGGCGTTGATCTGAATGCAGCTGCTGCTCCGGGGGCATTCGTGGGGCGTGCTGCGGAGCAGGTGGATTCCTTTCTTTCGGATGTCGTCGAGCCCATTCGGCGGCGGTATGCAGAAGCGCCAGAAGTCGCCATCCTGCGGGTCTAGATCGCGAAAAAAGCCCGGAACTCCCTAACATACCCCGAATATTCTCTGATTTTGCACCCGAAACGGGGTTTCGAGGGTGATCCTGACCGATAAACACTGCAATGATGGACCGTGTGGGGCAGGCGCCCCGTCGGAAAACCGCATTCTCCAACCACAAGAGGCACCACCATGGAAGCATACGATCGCCTGAGACGACTCATTGATGAAGCAGCAGATGACGTGGCCAAGTGTGAGGGCGGCAACAAGGCCGCAGGGACCCGGGTCCGCAAGGCCATGCAGGACATCAAGGCCGCAGCACAGGATGTGCGAAAGGATGTCCTTGGACTCCGCGGCGGCGACGGCTGAGACCAGAGTCGCATCCCAACCAACATCGGGCCCGAGGATTCGCGGTAAGCGGCTCTCGGGCCCTATGCTTTGCACACCATGGCCATAGAACCGCTCATTGATCTCGCGTCCATTGACCTCTCGGACACTGTGGTGTCGGGAGAAGAGGTTGGCACCCTCAACCCCCAGTCCGGGGATATGCGGCAACTCGACCGGGTGGTGTGGCTGAATGACGAGCGGTCGCTCGCTGTGGGCATCAAGGAAGTTGGCGATGATGAGTTCTGGGTCGCCGGCCATATCCCCGGACGCCCACTCTTTCCAGGAGTGTTGATGATCGAGGCGGCCGCGCAGCTCAGCTGCATCCTTTATAAGAAGAAGTCACAGCACGACGACTTCCTCGGGTTTACGCGGTGCGATGACTGCACGTTCCGCGGTCAGGTTGTGCCGGGGGATACGCTGGTGCTCATCAGCAAGGAACTGAAGTTTCAACGGCGGCGGTTCGTCTGTCTCTCACAGGGTTTCGTTCGTGGCGAGCCGGTGTTTGAAGTCCAGATCACCGGCATGACTATCTGATGTCCGTCTACCCGCTGCGGTTCGAGCCGATTCTGAAAGCGAAAGTATGGGGCGGCGATCGCCTTGTGGGTTGGGGAAAGATCCTTCCCGGCGATCAGCCCATCGGCGAATCCTGGGAGTTGGCCGATCTGCCCGACTCAATCGACGGCGGTCGATCGGTCATCGCCAACGGGCCGCTTGCAGGTCGAACGCTGCGAGAGGCCATCGCAGCCGAGCGCGGCATCATGGGAGAAGCGCCGTTGATGGAAGGCGGGTTTCCGCTGCTCATCAAGTTCCTCGACGCTGGCGACAACCTCTCCGTGCAAGTGCATCCGGACGAGGCGTGGGTCGCAAGGCACCCGCAGGATCATCTGAAGAGTGAGGCGTGGGTCGTGCTTGATGCGAAACCCGGGGCGCTGATCTACCGGGGGCTTGTCGGTGGCACGACCGCGGAGTCGCTGCGGGAGGCCGTAGAGAGCGGTGATGTGCCAGCATGTCTGACAGCGATTCCCGCCGTGCCTGGTGACTGCCACTACCTTCCCAGCGGCACCTGTCATGCGCTGGGCGCAGGAGTGCTCGTTGCGGAGGTCCAAACGCCCAGTGATACGACCTTCCGCGTATGGGACTGGGGACGTAAGGGGCGCCAGATGCATCTCGATCAGGCGTTGGCGTGCATTGATTTTTCGGATGGTGATGCAATTGCGTCGCCATCCCCGTCGCTCAAGAGTGGGCCGTTCGCGTCAACCCTGTTGACATCCACGCCGTATTTCGAGATCGAGCGGGTCGAGGCGGTGGAGGATGCGGTGATGCCACTGGTCATGGATGCGACACCGTCAGTGCTCATGGTGTTGTCCGGAGATCCGACGATCGAACACGACCATGGCTTTGATGCGCCGCGTGGAACGACGGTGCTGCTGCCGGCATCTCTGCGCGGCGCAGCGGTACATATGCCCCGCGGCAGTGCTGTGCTGCGCATTGATGTACCTGACCGTGTACGCCTTGCGTGAAACACAGCGTTCACAGAAGACCGTGGAGTGGATCTCCTCCTGGGCTACGCCTGAATGTCGAGATTACGGCCGACGGCGAGGCGGGTGGCCGCTTCGATGCGATCGGCGGCGCAGGCATACAACTGCAGCGGTTGCATGTCGGCAGCGGCGATGCCGTCAAATGTAACTTTGCCCGGTACCGAGCCAGCAATGAGATCACCACCGACAGCAGGCGGCTTCGGCGTAGGCTGCATGCCATAGGCCTGCGCTGCGGCGAAGGGGATTGGTCCGTCGATTCTCATGCCTCAAGCCTACCGCGAACTGGGAAGTTCGCAACCCGCTCGGCCCCCAGAGGAGCACCCACCAAGTGCGGGACCCCTTCATCGACCACCAGACGCATTCTTCTTGAGCCGATAACTCAGTAGGACTTCGCCCACACTGCCCATTGATCGCTTTCTTGCCCGGTGAAGGGACATGTCCCCCCGCTCTGGCTATCCAGAGGCAGACACCGCAGCGTCACGCCGAGATCAGCCTTGATCTCCGCCTCAATCTGCGGCGTGCCGGCCCATGGCGTGTAGACAAGGCCCTCACCGCCATCGCGGAAGTGCGATTCGAACTCATCGCGATCCTCAGTCCTGATGGTGGACTTGTCCATCCGCTCCTGCGCCGTTGCAAGCAGCCCGTCCTGAATCTCGTCCAGAAGCGACACAACGTTCTCGATGAACTGTGCGCGTGGCACCGACTCCTTGTCCTTGTGGCCGCGGTCGCGGCGGCCCATGAACACGGCATCATCCGCCATGTCCCGCGGGCCGACCTCAAGGCGAAGGGGAATGCCACGCTTGATCCAACCCCACACCTTTTCTCCACCTCGTAGATCGCGATCATCGATCTCGACTTCAATGGAACGACCGTGATAGTTGATGACCCCAAGGTCGGCAGCGAGCTTGTGACAGTAGTTCTGGACGGCCTCGGGATCGTCGGCCTTGAATGTGATCGGCATGATCACAATGTGCGCAGGGGCGAGCCGCGGTGGCACGATCATGCCGTCATCATCCGCGTGCGTCATGATCAGGCCGCCAATGAGGCGCGTCGATACGCCCCAACTGGTCGTCCATGCGTGTTCAAGCGTGCCTGCTTCGTTCTGGAAGGTAATGTCCTGCACCTTGGAGAAATTCTGCCCAAGGAAGTGCGAGGTTCCGGCTTGCAGCGCCTTGCCATCTTGCATGAGCGCCTCGATGGAATAGGTCTCGACCGCCCCGGGGAATCGCTCCGCCTCGCTCTTGGCACCGGTGATCACGGGCATGGCCATCGTGTTTCTGGCAAAATCCGCGTAGATGTCAAGCATCTGAAGCGTTTCGGCAACCGCTTCCTCCTCGGTCGCGTGGGCCGTGTGGCCCTCCTGCCAGAGAAACTCGCTTGTCCGCAGGAACATACGCGTTCGCATCTCCCACCGCACGACATTGGCCCATTGATTGATGAGGAGCGGCAAGTCGCGGTGAGACTCGATCCAGCGGCTGAACATCTCGCCGATGATCGTCTCCGAAGTGGGCCGCACAATCAGCGGCTCCTCCAACTCTCCTGCGGGAATCAACTGACCATCCGCCCCTTCTTCGAGACGGTGGTGCGTGACAACCGCACACTCCTTTGCGAACCCCTCAACATGGTCCGCTTCCCGCTGCAGGTAACTGAGCGGGATGAACACCGGGAAGTACGCGTTTCGATGACCAGTCGCCTTGAATCTGGCATCAAGGGTTTCCCGGATGTTCTCCCAGATTCCGTACCCCCACGGCTTGATCACCATGCAGCCACGAACCGGCGATACTTCGGCCAGGTCCGCCGCGCGGATGACCTGCTGATACCACTCGGGGTAATCCTCGGCCCGGGTGGGCGTTATTGCGGTCTTGGTTGCCGTTGCCATGCGAAGCGGATTCTATCATTGGGCGATGTCCGCCGCCCTGGCACTGCTTGCCGACATCAAGGTCGCCCATTCCGTGTTTGCATTGCCCTTCGCAATCCTCGCCTCTTTTCTTGCGGCGGCCGACGGCGGAGCGATTGACTGGTCGCGATTCGGCCCGCAATTGTCGCTCATTGTCGCGTGCATGGTGCTCGCGCGTACGGTGGCGATGCTCTCAAATCGCCTGCTCGACCGCGACATCGACGCAAGGAATCCTCGCACTGCCGATCGGTCGCTGCCAGCAGGCACAGCATCTGTCGCGCTGGCGCGGGCGTCGATCGCCATTTCGTCTCTGGCGTTCATCCTCTGCTGCGGCCTGTTCGGCATCCTGTGGTCAAACTGGTGGCCGCTGCTTCTGTCGGTTCCAGTGCTCGTCTGGATTGCGGCGTATCCGCTCATGAAACGCAGGACCGCGATGTGTCACATCTATCTCGGCATGTCTCTTGCGATGAGTCCGCTCGCAGCAGCACTTGCGATATCGCCCCAATCATGGGGACAGCCCGTCATGTGGCTGCTGGCGGCGATGGTGATGTGCTGGGTCGCCGGGTTCGATGTCATCTACGCATTGCAGGATGTCGAGGTGGATCGGCAGGAGGGATTGCACAGTATTCCGGCGCGGCTTGGTGTCGGCCGCGCACTCTGGATCAGTCGCCTGCTCCATGCGGCGGCTGTTGCCGCGCTCGTTGCGATTGCAGCAACCGACGCTCAACTCGGATGGATGTTCATCGCCGCGACGATTGTCGTCGCCGCCCTGCTCATCATCGAACACGCAACGGTGGGATTGTGGGGAACATCAAGAATCGCCCTCACATTCTTCATGCTGAACGGACTGGTCAGCATGGTATTGGGCGCAGCGGGGATCGTGGATGTATTGCAGTACTCAGCAGGATCCCCACGCGGCGATGAGCATGAGCAGATCCGAGACGTCGACGGTTCCACTGCCGTCAATATCCTCCGCCCCACCGCTGGCACCCCAGGCCCCAATGACCAGCAGGAGATCGGACACATCGACCGCACCGTCTCCGTTGACATCCTCGACACAAGCACCTTCCCCGTTGATGTTCACCGTCAGTGCTGACTGGGTCCCCCGCGCAAGCACATCCACCTGGGTAACGGACACCAAGTCATCCAGACCATCGCCATCGACATCCGCAGTCATGAGCAACATCGGCTCTGATCCACTGTTGACCGGCGTACCAATGTCTGTAAGAACGATCGTGCTGGTGACCTCAGTGTCGTTTCTGGCGATGACAATTTCTCGATCAGAACTTCCGATCGCGGATACTGCGAGATCGAGGTCGCCGTCGTTGTCGAAGTCGGCCAACGCAAGCGACTGCGGAGCAGTACCCAGTGGATAGTCCACGGGCGAATAGAACGATGTGCCCCAACTTCGAAGGATACTGATCTCATCCGTGCCAAAGTTCGCTGTCAGGACATCGTCCGCACCATCGCCATTCACATCGCCGAGCAGTTGAGCGACCGGCTCGCTTCCCGCACCCAGATCGATCGGCGTGGCGAGCAGGCTGACGGTTCCACCGGCACCATCCCCGTTCTTGACCAGCAGTGAGTCGCCGCTCTCGCTCAGCACGACATAATCAAGGTCCTTGTTTGTGTCGACATCTGCGGGATCAATCGCCGTCGGCGTGCTGATTGCGATGGTCCCGACCTCGGTGAACGCCGTACCCCGCATGCCGAAGGTTGTCGTGTTCTGCAGGATCGTTGCAACAGGCGTCGAACTCGGCTCTTCGCAGGCGACCGCGAGGTCGTCGAGACCGTTGCCGCCTTCGACAAAGTCGCCCACGGCAACGCTCACCGGGTTCTCATCGACGGCGAAATCCGACACGGAGAAAGATGCTGACCCGTCATTGACAAGTACCGATACCGTATCGTCGTCATAGTTGGCGACAACGAGGTCCACATCGCCGTCACCATCGAGATCGGCGGCACGCAGATCAACAGGATTTGTGCCGACCACCACAACACCGTCCGAGGAATACCCCGCCCAGGAACCAGCGCCACCGCCGTCATTGAGCAGAATCTCGACAGTGCCTCCAGCAGGAATAGCCACCGCAACATCAATATCACCATCGCCGTTCAGATCGGCAATCGCGATGGCGCCCGGGTCGCCGGTCAGGGTTGTTGATCGTGCATCTCCGAAGATAATCTCCTCGGATTCGCCGACACCCACACCGCCACCTCGCAAGCCGGAGGACCCCTGCCATCGGCAATCCATGCCGGGTGGGAGTCCGCGGCACATGATGCCGTCAAATTCACCCTCGATCGCCCCGGTCGAAAGCACATCAAATGTGTCGCCGATCTCTGCGGCGAAATCGGGGTCGAAATCGATCACCAGCGTGCCCGCCAGATACGCGGTGCCGCTCACCAGCAGTTGATCGTAGTCCGTACCGGCGACGTAGCCTGCGATGTCGAATTCCATGCTGCCCACCGATCCTGACCCCTCGTTGGATGAACCCCAACCGTAGAGATTTCCACTGATTGACAACTGTCCGGTCGGCCCGACGATGCCTCCATCGAGCCAGACATCGCTGATCATTCCACCATCGCCGCCGAACTTGCCGCCGTCGCGGATTTTCGTAACACCCGCAAAGACATACACGCCTTCTCGAAGAATCAGGCTTCCGCCTCCATCCACTTCGAAACCAGGCACATCGAGGTAGCCACCGTTGCCCAAGACGGTGAGTTCCGCCGACCGATCGCCGAAGGGAGCAATGGAGACCGGCTCGTTTCCATCGACCGCAAGCTGTTGTCCCGAGATGTCGATCGCGACACTGCCTGACGAACACACAACTCGCTGGTTCGCCACATCCTCCGGGAGCGTGATGGTTGCCGTACCCACGCCGTCATCGATCTCGAACATCGGTGTGTCGCCCTCGCCGGGGACACCTTGGGGAATCCAGTGCGTAGCATCGTTGAACGCGCCGTCTCCACCAGCCCAGACATAGACACCGCCGGTCGCAGGCGACGTTGGCGCAAGCTCCCAGGCACCCATGTCCACGATTGCGCCGCCATCATCTACCGGGCCTGTATCGGACGAGTAGGGATCATCAATCCGGCGAAGCAGCTGCCCTCCAAGATCAAGCGGGGGAAGCACGTCGACAATGGGCGTGGTTGTATCTCCCACGTCGATGCAGGGTGAGGTCGGCATGAGCCAGAGTGCTTCGTCGCCTGTGCCGGGGATATCGTCACTTCCCCGTTCATTGTCGAAGCGAGGCGGCTGCGCAATGTTGCCGCTGCCCCCCCAGGCCGCCTCAAGATGCATGATGCAGCTGTAGTTCAAGGTCAACGATCCGCCACCCATGTTGATCTGAGAACCCGAGCCATAGAAGTCGGTGTTGTCCCAGATGATGCAGTTCGTCACATCCGCAGTCGATGTGTTTGAACCTTGCAGTCCGCCGCTGTGCCAGGCGATGTTGGTGGCGATCGTGCAGTTTGTCAGCGTGACGCTTCCGCCGTTCATCGCCACTGCGCCGCCGAGCCAGTCCGATGAGTTGCCAGCCATCTGACTGTTGATGACAGTTATCGATCCAGTCGCATAGATGGCCCCGCCCATGCTCTCCGCTGTGTTTCTGTTGAACCTGCAGGACATGAATGTGCCGCGGTCGAAGGAGTCGGTGTTGGCAACACCGCCACCGGAGATGGCCTGATTGCCACGAATCTCGCACCGCTCTACAAGCAGACCGTTGGTCGTGCCGTCGAAGAGAATTCCACCACCCGTGTATTCGGACGGATTCGCATTGTCTTCGTCGTCCGCATTGCCCGCGGTAATCACGAATCCGTGCAGCAGTGTTCCGTCTCCAACACCATTGGTCGAGAATGTCACCACCGTATAGGCGTTGTCAGTGAAGTCGACCGGGTCATCGTCATTGAGATCTCCGCTCAATACGGTCAAGTTGGTCAGGGGATCTGCCTGTTCGACTGACGTTTCCGTCCCTACGAAGCCGCCGTAGATACCGACCTTTTTCTTGATACTGAAGGTCGCCGAACGCGCGTCATTGTTGGCTCCGCTTGGGCGGTAGGTTCCCTCCGCTACCCAGATCTGCTCGCCGTCTTCTGCAACAAGCAGCGCTTGCTCCAGATTCTGGAAGGCCCACGACCAACTGGACCCGTCGCCGCCGGGAGGAACATCCTGATCGACATACCAGATCATGGTCACGCCGCCGGTGCAGTCGGGATGATCCGCGTCACTGCAGTCGCCGCCATCACAGTCGAATTTGTCGCAGTTGAAGTAGACAGCAACGCCGTTCCATTCGTAGGTTCCGTCGTCGCAGTAGCCGTCTCCGATCCACGCAATAGGCGCGCAGTTGTTGTTGCAATCGGGAGTTTCGTCCGCATCGCACTGCGCATAGGCGGCATGGCCGCTGAACAAGGCGCATGCGATGACTGCGATCTTCAGAATTGTCCCCTGTGGACTGTTCATGCCTCGGTCACCCTCTTCGTGGGTTCGCTGCCATATTAGACCCCCGGCACACCGCTCCAGCCACAAAAAAATGGATACATTGGTGTGATTGCAGGATTACCGGTCCTATGAGTCACACCATCAGACCTGCACCGAGGGATCAGGGGCGGCGAGGCGAGGACTTCCGGAATCGCTCCAGATCCTGATAACAGGCCTGAGTATCCACATCCATCCCGACCGCCGCATCCTGCACATCGATGTAGCACCGCCGCGATGGCTCGGCTCGCCAGAAACCGCGAAGACCATCAGTTCCATCGGCAACGAGAATCTGCTCCACCATCTCTGGGGGAATGAGCACTGGATGACCGCCGCGTCCATCACATCGCGGCACGACGGCCCGCGTTCGATTCTCCTGCCCGGCTTGCAGTATGTGTCGAATTGTCTCCTGCGATACGGCAGGGCAATCGGCCAGATGCAACAGGATTGGCGCGTCCGATGCGGAGGCAACAATCGCCCGCAGGCCAGCGGACAAGGAGTCGAACATTGGTGCCTCAGCACTCCCCGTCACCGGGATGTAGATGCGAGGCGCCAGTGCGCCGGCAACCGCCGACGCCTGATGGCCGAGCACCACGAACATCGCCTCGCAGCACGGAGCAATGCAATCGAACGACGCCTCAATCATGGTTTGAGTGCTGTCTGGCGGCCATGGAAGCAACTGTTTGTTCGAACCACCCATGCGTCTGCCCTGGCCCGCGGCAAGCAGTAGCCCGATGGGGCGAGGTGGGCTCATGCGCCGTGCTCGCACTTGTGTGGTCCGTCGACGGAAACACGGCCTCGCCCACTACGGACCTGCACCAACTGCGCTGCAATTGACAGGGCGATTTCCTCACCGGTTACGGAGCCGATGTCCACACCGATTGGTGCGCTCACTGCGTCCAGTGAGCCTTCTGGTACACCCCGCTCGATCAAATCCCGGCGCGTAAGCAATACCTTCCGTTCGCTGCCGATCATGCCCACGAATCTGGCACCGCGATCGATAACCGCGGCAAGAGCCTGTGCATCATGACGGTGCCCGCGGGTAACAATGACGCAGTAGGTGTCCTGATCGATCTCGAAATCCGTAAGCGACTGCGCGATGTCACCCGCGACGACCGAACAGCCCGCCGGTGCATGGCGATGCAACAGATCCTCGCGATCATCGAACAGGACGGTCTCGAAGTCGAGGCGAAGCCCGTGCCGAGCCACTGCCTGGCCGATGTGGCCACCACCGGCGATGAGCACGCGAGGGCGAGGTGGAATGCGAAGGTCGTAGTGGGATGGGACGTCCTCAATCTGCACATATATAGGTAGCCTCGTCTCAACCCGATCGCCCATGTCCCGTTCGATGGCATCGAGTTCGCCCGCCTCCGGAAGGGTACCCATGGCCACGCGGAGCATCCCCCCACAGATCAACCCGTCATCCCAGCCATAATCGTGGTCGAGTGTGACTTCGTGTACCCCTGTGGTACCGGACAACATCATGGCAAGGGCGCGTCGAGCCAGTTCGGCCTCGACACAGCCGCCACCAATCGTACCGAAGGTCTCGCCGGACTCCTCCACGAGCATCATGGCGCCAGCGGGCTGGGGCGTTGAACCCCGCGCCGCCACGACAAGACATGCCCGCACGGGACCGCCCCCACCTCGGATGGCAATCGCCTTTGAAACAACCTCCGCCAATGGACCATTCACCTGTCCAACACTCCTGAACTCCCGGGATTGACGCTGCCTGCCGCTGTGACAGGAGCCTGTATTATGACACGAAGATCCAGTTGTATGTTCAACCCTTTCGAAAGGCGACCCCGTCGTGACCACTGCACCTCCCGTCGGCACACCGGATGCCGTGGATTATTTCCGAGTCCGCGATCTTCTCGATGAAGAAGAGCGAGCCGTTCAGGACGCGGTCGCGCGATTCGTAGATGATCGCGTCCTTCCGATCATTCCCGAGGCATTCGAGAGAGAACGATTCCCTGCTGAACTCATACCCGAGCTTGCCGAGATGGGATTGCTCGGATGCAACATCGAAGGCTACGAGTGTCCGGGGCTGAATAACGTCTGCTACGGATTGGTGTGTCAGGAACTTGAGCGAGGTGATGCGGGTATCCGCAGTTTCGTCTCGGTGCAGGGCAGCCTGTGCATGTACCCCATCCATGCCTTCGGAAGCGAGGAGCAGAAACAGCGTTGGCTCCCGGCCATGACACGCGGTGAAGCAATTGGCTGCTTCGGACTGACCGAAGCGGGCGGCGGGTCGGACCCCGGCGCGATGACGACGACCGCCCGACGGGATGGGGACGACTGGATTATCAACGGATCCAAGATGTGGATTACCAATGGAACCATCGCCGATGTCGCCGTTGTCTGGGCATCTACCGAGGAAGGTATTCGTGGATTCCTGGTCGAGAGGGGTACCAATGGCTACACAGCCCGGAACATTGAACACAAGTTCTCGCTTCGCGCGTCGCTGACCAGCGAACTCTTCTTCGACGATGTCCGTGTACCGGCCGCGAACATGTTGCCGGAAATCAGGGGGCTCGGCGGGCCGCTCAGTTGCCTGACGCAGGCCCGCTATGGCATCGTCTGGGGCGCGCTTGGTGCCGCAGAAGCCTGCTTCAAAGAGGTGCTTGCCTATGTCGGCGTGCGGGAACTCTTCGGCCGTCCCCTCTCACATACCCAGATCATCCAATTGCGTCTGGCTGACATGGCACGCCGCATGAGCACCGGACAACTGCTCGCCCTGCAACTTGGCCGCATGAAGGATGCCGGCACGATGCACCACAGTCAGGTTTCGATGGCCAAGTGGAACAATGTGCGGCTCGCGATCGACATTGCCCGCGACGCAAGGGATATGCTCGGCGCGAGCGGCATCAGCGTCGAGTTCTGCCCGATTCGCCACATGCTCAATCTAGAGAGCGTCATTACCTATGAGGGAACCGAGACGATACACGAGCTCGTGGTAGGACGAGAACTTACGGGGCACGCTGCATTCTGAGTGTCGGAAAGTGATTCGACAGCCGGATTGCCCTACTGCGCGCGCCGTGTGTAGATCGTCACATATCCCTGACACCCGGCAACCGCGCAACTCTCGCAATCCTCGCCGAGATCCGATGGCTCCAGTTTCTTGCAAAGCACTTCAAATCCCAGCGCCCTGTAGAGTTCCGTCGTTTCCTTGGCGCGATCAGGGTCCACCAACTGGCGACGCTCCCATCCCTGAGCGACCAGAGCTGGGTCATCCCTGACAAAGAACGGTCCGGGATCGTTGGCACCGCATCCGCCAATTGTCAGGTCAGCTCGCAAGGCCACTCCCAACCGCTGCACCTTCTTCAGCGAGTTTCTCAAGTCGGCGATGGCCAAGCAGCGCCGCTCCGAGCGCGGTCGCAAACATGCACATCTCGCCTTCCGGGACAAGTACCTCGTGTCCGAGTTGCCGTGTCACCTCGCCGGGTACCGTGCTGAATCGCATGATGCCGCCGATCAATGTGAACTCGGGCTCGGCCTTCACTCGCTTGATCAACTGCACGCACCGCGTCACAAGGGATTCGATCGCACCCTGCATGATCTCCGCTGGCGGCGTCCCCAGTGACAACTGATTGATGACCTCGGATTCGGCAAAGACGGCACATACGCCCGAGATTTCCACTGGGTCCTTCGCCGTTTCGAGCAATTGCCCAATCTCGCCTGTTTCATACCCCATGTACCGAGCCGTCTTCTCAAGGAAAGCGCCCGTTCCCGCAGCACACTTGTCGTTGAGCCGGAACGACTTGACCTGTCCGTTTTCCTCGACTCGAATGGCCTTCATGGTCTGACCACCTACATCCAGGATCGTGCGCGTTCCGGGAAACAGTTTGATCGCACCGCGAGCGCTTGCTGTCAGATCTGTTACGTGGATGTCCTTCACTTCGCAGCGGTGCCGGCCGATGCCGGTAGCAACCGTGTAATCGATATCCTCACATGAAACCCCGGCGCTCTCAGCACATGCCTCCCACGCCGCGGTCGACACCTTGTCGAGTTTGAAGCCGGTGTGCCGCACATCCGTTGCGAGAATCTCTCCGCATTCGTTGACAGCAACGGCCTTCGTATAGGTTGAGCCGATGTCGATTCCAATCGTAATGGTCATTTCGATGCCTCCGCAACATGGCGCGGCTGCCGGGATGCCATGATGCGATCCATGGCGAAGAGAGCGGCGCCGAGCGCCCCCATGTAATGGGAGTCGTCACTGATGTTCAACTTCTTCTCAAGACGTATTTCAAGAGCCTTGACCATCGCCGGATTGCGAGTCACGCCGCCCGTAAAGGTTATCTCGTCCGTAATGCCAACACGCCGCATCAAGCCGGCCGAACGCGTCGCAATCGACTCGTGGACACCCCACAGAATGTCTTCCACCTTCTTCCCCTTTCCGAGCCATGAGAGCACTTCAGACTCGGCGAAGACCGTGCAGGTCGTGCTGATCTTGACCGGCCTGGTATATCGAAGCGCCGCAGGACCCAACTCGTCAAGTGTCATTTCAAGAGCTTTCGCCGCGGCGCCGAGGAACCGCCCCGTGCCGGCCGCGCACTTGTCGTTCATGCAGAAGTCCTCGATTTCACCACTCTCGCCGATGCTGATGGCCTTGGTGTCCTGACCGCCCATGTCAACGACGGTTCTCGTCTTTGGAAACATGTGTACCGCGCCGCGTCCGTGACAACTGATCTCGGTGACCTGATCGTTTCCGAAGGTCACGCGGTACCGGCCATAGCCAGTCCCAATGACATATTCCACTTCTTCGCTTGCGACATCTGAGTCCCGCAACGCCCTCTCAAAGACATCCTCGGCCGCTGCTACAACGTTGGATCCCGTGTCAATGAGCGCGGTCGCCACGAGTTCACGATCCTCGTTGATGATGGCCGCCTTGGTCTGCGTCGACCCCACATCGACACCCGCTGCATATGCCATGAATCAGCCTTCCTTTCCCGCAATTGCGGCCTGATGCCTGCGTGACGCCAGACCTTCAAAGAAGGCGTCGATTCGGTTCTTCATCTGTGCTTCGGAGACTACTCTCGCGTCCATCATGTCGGACTCAAGAAACAGGCTTGGCACATCCTTCTTCGCCGCGAAGTGAATTCGGCTGTCCGCGAGGCCGGTCGAAACCGTGCGGCAACTCTTGATCGGGTGGTACACGATGCCATCCACTGCGTAGTCGTCCACCATGTCCAGAAGCATGCGATCCTGATGGAACATGCTGTCCATTG
>PVBE011059088.1_pt1 | contig 19994 bp, 17 predicted proteins | sample 1631181 | NCBI WGS metagenome assembly PVBE01 (sample SAMN08397723, study PRJNA350692) | Marine metagenome, whole genome shotgun sequencing project. | isolation source: water | place: Pacific Ocean | collected 2012-04 | reverse complement strand
TCAAGGTGACCGCGTCGGTTCGCGGCCGACCCGAGGCCAATGACGAGGCGACCGTGGTGCTGCCGGAGGGGGGAGCGGTCGAAGGCCTCCTGCTGACCCTAGATCTTGGCGACCCCATCACCGGCGTCGTCCTCACTCCCGACGGCTTGCCCGCAGTGGGGGTCTTCGTCCAGGTGGCTGGGGGGAAGGACCAGCCTAGGATCCGCACGTCGTCTGGCGCGGGCGGGCGCTTCGAGCTGCTCGGAGTGACCGAGGACATGGGCGCGGTCGAGCTGTTCACCATCATGGCGTCTTATAACTGGGGCAACCCTGGCGCCCACCTCGGGGCCAGCCGCCCCGTCAGCGCGCGCGCTGGCGACACGGACCTCGTGCTTGGACTGCGCGAGCTCGTGGTCCTGACCGGGAGGCTCGAGGACGCGGAGGGGCAGCCGGTCGAGGGTGTACAGGTGCTTGCCTACCACAACGGCTCGGCCCAAATACCGCGATACCGGTTAGCGGGGGCCACGAGTGATGAAGATGGAGCCTTCCGCCTGGACCTGCCGGAGGAGTGCCTGGTCGACCTGGTGACAGGCACCTTCACCCCCAAGTTCGACGACACCATCGAGCCCTCCGAACAGGCGCCGCCGGAGTCCATTGTGCTCAAGTCCGTCGCGAGCGACGCGCAGGGCGTGTTGCTCCGCTTCGCCAACTGACCGGCGGAGGAGCCAGTCCGGCCTCCTCTTCGGAGAGCTCAAAGAGGAATGGCCCTACCGCGCTCAAGCTGGCGCGCCCGGCAGGACTCGAACCTGCGGCCCCCGGTTTAGGAAACCGGCGCTCTATCCGGCTGAGCTACGGGCGCGTTGGCGGGAGAGGGTAGCGATTGTCACTCGTTCTGGCGAGGTCAGCCTGTGAGTTGTCCGTGCAGTTGCTCCGCCGCCTGCGCGCCAGACGCTGTGGTGTCTGAGAGCGATATACCTGAGAGGTAGTTCCCGGCCAACGCTAGCGGTGGGGCGGTCGACTCCCTGAGCTCGGAGCGCACAAGCTCGATGCCCTCGGCGTGACCCATGTTGTATTGCGGGATCGACTCTTTCCACCTGGTCACTTGGGAGATCAACGGCGGTGAGGTGAGCCCGTGAAGGGAGGCGAGCTCTTCCGTTACAAGCTTGAGCAGCTCTTCGTCGGACCTGCCTCCAAGGTCTGGCCTGGTCGCCCCTCCAAGCATCACCCGAAGATTGAGCGATCCCTCAGAAGATCGCGCCGGGAAGACGTGGCTCTCGTGGATGACCCCCAAGAGATCTGAGCTGTTATCGTGAACAAACAAGGCGCCAAAGGCCTTAGGCGCGTGGGCCGCTTGCTCGCCAACGTAGACAAGGCTGACCACGGCCAAGTGCGGGTAGGGGATCTTCGAGAGAGAGGCTGCGGCGAGCTCAGAGACAGGCTCTAGGAGCCGTGCGGCCTCGGCGGCAGGGGTCGCGATTACGAGCCCATCTGCCGCCATAACCTCACCGTCAGAGAGCGTGAGCTCCCAGGCGTCTTCCCGCGGTGCGATCGACCGCGCGGCGACCCCCGTCCTGACTTCGAAAGCTGCGGCCTCTCCCAGGCCTCTTGGAATCGATTGCATGCCCTCCGCGGGGGTGTGAAGTGTCGGCACCTTCACGCCCTCCTTTCTGAGCGCCATCATCCCCTTGACGATGCTCCCGTGCTCTTCCTCCATGACGGCCAATCGGGGGAAGCAGGACGAGAGGGAGAGTCTCGCAGGGTCACCGGCGTAAATGCCGCTCACCAGAGGCGCGGCAAAGACAGACGACATCTTGGCGCCGAACCTGCGGGTAAAGAAAGCCTCAACGCTCTCGTCACCATTTGCGTCGCGACTCCGCTTTCCGATCGTCGGCTCCGCGAGCGCGCGGAGCTTCGCTCCCGCTGAGAGCAGCCCCGACTTGAGGAGGGCGATCGGATTGGTCTGCACCTCGTGCAGCACGCCTTGCTTGCAGAGGAAGCGGCGCTTGGCCGCGGCATCAGCAGGCATCACCTCCACGCCAGCCCTGGCGACGAGCTCAGCGAGCTCTGGACCAGGGTCAATGAAGGCGTTCGGGCCGCCTTCGAGGAGGTGCCCCGCGTTCGATTCGGTTCGCAGCTTGCCACCTAGCTCGCCGCGCTCCTCAAGGAGCAGGACCTCGTTCGCCTCGGCATCGGCGCCGAATAAATCATGGGCTCTGAAGGCAGCAGAGAGGCCAGCGATCCCTCCGCCGATTATTACGACCCGCTTCACGACTCCTAAAGACTCTCTGCGCGCACCGTCTCGACGAGGGCGGAGACCGCCTCTAAGGGGGTCTCCTTGTCGATCCCGTGGCCTAGGTTGACGATGTGGCCATGCGAGGGGACGCGACTGAGGAGCCGCTCTGTAGCGGCGACGGTCGCCTCTGGGCCAGCCAGGAGGGCTGCAGGGTCCAGGTTGCCTTGGAGGACCTTGCCGCCCTCTGTGACGGAGCCCGTGAGGTCACGCATCGCCGCCAAGTCTGTCCGCCAGCAGAACTGGTTGGCCGTGGAGGGGAGCGACAGATAGAGCGGCGAGAGGTGCGCTGCGCCGTTGGCGAAGAGGATCGCCGGGATCCCATCCGCAGCGAGCTGGTCACAGAGAGAGTGCAGGTGGGGCTGGACGTGGTCGCGCCAGTCCCGCGAAGAGAGCGTCCCAGCCCAAGAGTCGAAGACCTGGACGACGTCCGCTCCGGCGGCGTGCTGGGCGCGGAGATAATCTGCTGTGAGGCTCGTGACTTTGGAGAGGAGCTCACCAAAGAGCGCGGGGTCGCTCAGAAGGAGCCCCCGCAAAGCAGGGAAGTCGCGGTTGCCGCGGCCCTCGATCAAGTAGAAGGCGAGGGTGAGCGGCGCCGCTGCGAAGCCGATGAGGCCTGGCCGAGGCTCGCCCGTCTCAGCCGCGCGCTCTTCGAGCTTGGCGCGCACGATCGCGAGGGTCGCCGGGACCTCCGGGGCGATCTCGGCGGGGTCTGGGGCCGGGAGCGCTTCCACGGCAGCCCTGCTGCGCAGGGGCGACTCAAGGACAGGGCCGGGGTCAAAACGAAAGGGGACGCCGAGCGCGCGAACAGGGCTCATGATGTCAGCGAAGACGATCGCAGCGTCGAAGCCAAAGCGCTCGATCGGCTGCAAGGTGACCTCTGCCGCGACGTCAGGGTCTAGGCTCATGGCCTCGAAGTTGCGGTCCTTCCGGATCTCCCGGTACTCAGGGAGATATCTCCCAGCTTGCCTCAACATCCAGAGGGGGCGGTGGTCTGTCGCCTCTCCGCGAAGAGCTCTGAGGAAGATTCCGTCTGTCATGATTGCTGTCCTTCTAAGGTGAAACGGTAACCGACTCCGCGTGCGGTGTGGAGGTGGTGCGGGCGCTCAGGTTCGCGCTCAAAGCGCTTGCGGAGCCGCACGATGAAGTTGTCGATGGTGCGAGTGGAAGGGAAGGCCTCGTAGCCCCAGACGGTCTCGAGGATCTCCTCACGGCTGACGATCTCTCCCTCTCGCTCTGAGAGGCACTTCAAGATCATCGCCTCCTTGTGGGTCAAGTCATGGGTCCTGCCGTCGTGACTCGTCGCGCGATAAGACCTCCAGGAGATCTCGTTCCCCGCAAAGCTGAGCGTCGACCCCTCAGCCTCCTCCGCATACCACCTCCCTCTGCGGAGGATGGCTCGGACGCGAAGGAAGAGCTCCCTCAGGTCAAAGGGCTTCGTCAGGTAGTCGTCTCCGCCGGCTGCCAAGCCTTGGACCCGGTCGTCAGTCTCATCTTTCGCTGTCAGGAAGAGGACTGGCAGCTGGTTGCGCTCAGCTCGGAGGGTCTCGCACACAGCGAAGCCGTCTAGGCCCGGCATCATCACGTCGAGGATCATGAGGTCCCATGATCCCTCTCGAGCGGACTCTAAGCCTTGGACACCGTCGGCTGCGTAGCCCACCTCGTAACCCTCAGCGCGGAGGTTCTCGATGATCCCCTCGGCGAGGTTAGGCTCGTCATCCACGACGAGGATCTTGTGGACCACGTCGCTCATGCTGTGGGGTTGCCCGGCGTGGGGGAGGTGGGCCAGAGGATCGTGAAGGTCGCGCCTTGGCCAGGGCCGGGGCTCGTGGCTCGCACCACGCCCCCGTGATTCCGCGTCATCTCGTAGACGAGGTAGAGCCCGAGCCCATAGCCAGAGGTCTCACGCCGCATCTCGTCTCCAGGTCGGTAGAAGCGCTCAAAGATCTTCTCCGCTTGCCTAGGGTCAAAGCCGACCCCGTCGTCGGAGATGGTCACCCGCGCGTTGCCGCCGTCCTTAGTGACGCTGATATTTACGGTCCCTCCGCCTGACGCGCGACAGGACTTGCCCGCGTTGGAGAGGAGGTTGGAGAGGACGGTCTTGAGCTCGATTCTGCGGGCGAGGACGAGGAGCTCAGCGCTCTCTTCGTCGAGGAAGAACTTCACGCCGCGCGGTTCAAGGAGAGTGTGAATCCTGCTCACCTCCTGTTCGAGGATCGCAAGCAAAGGGGTCGGCTCAGGGGGCGGCGCCGGAGCGTCAGCGTCTAGGCGGGCAGATTGAAGGACCTGAGAGACCATCTCATTGAGCCTGTCTACGTCCTCGTTCATCCGCGTGGCGAGACGCTCGGCTTGCTCCTTGTCAGGTGAGCGCATGCCGAGGGTGTCGGCTGAGAGCTTCAGGCTCGCGAGCGGCGTGCGGAGCTCATGTGTGACAGACGCGATGAAGTTCTGCTGCCGCTCAACTAAGAGTCTGCTCTCATAAAGGGTCCTCGAGATGACTCCCATCGCGCCCAAGAGGACGATCATGAAGAAGCTGCCCTCCCAGAGGAGTCGAGTCTTGCGGCTCGAATACTGCTCGTGAATAGCGAGCGCTGGATCTGGCGCCTGCGATGCCTGCTGTCCGACGACGCCTTCTGCGAACTTCTGCTGTTCTTGGACAGCAGCCTGGAGGGCCGTCAGGTCATTCGCCCCGGTCTCTGTGAGGGTGTTGTAGGCAGAGAGCGCCCCCAGTTGGCCATCTCGCAGGTTCTGTGCTTGGCCGATCTGCTCGACCACCCAGTAAGACACCTGGGCCACGCAGATGAGGAGCAGGCCGAGGAAGATCTGCTGCCACAGCTTGGAGCGATCAACTCTGCTCTTGGCGTCACTCAAGTCCCATCACCTCGTCTAATGCCTGAGCGAGCTGCTTGACGTGATCTAGCGAGTGAGCGGTAGAGAGGAAGCCCACCTCATAAGCAGACGGGGCGAGCGAGATGCCTCGTTGCAAGAGCGCGTGAAAGATCGGGGTGTATCGATCCGCAGACTCTGAAGAGATGGCCTCAGACGCCCGAGGCGCGACCTCCTTAGAGAGGGACAACCAAAAGATGGAGCCGATGCGCGAGAGGCGAGCGTCATGCCTGTCCAAGACAGGCGTAAGCTCCTCTTCAAGCGCTGCTCCGAGACTGTTGAGGTGAAGCCAGCCCCCAGCGCGCTCGAGCTGATCCAAGGTCGCGATCCCAGCGGCCATCGCCACAGGGTTTCCGCTGAGGGTTCCGGCTTGATAGACCGGGCCATCTGGAGACAGGACCGCCATGATCTCTCTGCGGCCGCCAAAAGCCCCCACAGGGAGACCGCCTCCAATGACCTTGCCAAAGGTCGCGAGGTCAGGGGTGATCCCGGACAGCTCGGTGTATCCGCCAGGTCCGACGCGGAAGCCTGTGATCACCTCGTCAAACAGGAGCAGCGCGCCGTGCTTCGAGCAGAGCTCCCTCAACCTCTCGAGGAACTCAGGCCGCTGCAGGAGGAGCCCGTTGTTGGCAGGCGCAGGCTCTATGAGCGCGCAGGCGAGCTCGTCCCCGCGGTCTTTGAAGAAGGCCTCTAGGGCTTCTGTGTCGTCAAGCGGGAGGACGGCCGTCTGCTCAGCGAAGGGGGCGGGGACGCCTGCGCTCGACGGGGTCCCGAAGGTCGCGAGCCCAGAGCCGGCGGCGACGAGGAGGTGGTCAGCGTGGCCGTGGTAACAGCCAGAGAACTTGAGGATCAGGTCGCGGCCGGTGAAGCCTCGCGCGGTCCTGACGGCGCTCATCACAGCCTCAGTCCCAGAAGAGACGAAGCGCACCATCTCTAGGGCTGGGTGCAAAGAGACGACGCGCTCGGCGAGCTCCACCTCAAAGGGGGTCGGCGCGCCAAAGGTCGTCCCGCGTTCTGCAGCGACGCTGATCGCTGCGAGGACCGCGGGGTTTGCGTGACCGAGGATCAGCGGACCCCAAGACCCGACGAAATCGAGGAGCTCGTTCCCGTCGGCGTCGATCACGTGCGCGCCCTTGGCGCTCTGGATCACACGCGGCGTCCCGCCTACGGATCGGTAGGCGCGCACGGGGGAGCTAACTCCACCGGGGAGGACGGCGCACGCCCTCTCGTAGAGCTCCTTGGAGTTTGAGGTCTCGCTCGTCTGCGTCATTAGGAGATCCAGCCTTCTCTGAGCGCCTCGCGGGCGTGGTAGGTGATGGTCAAGTTGGCGCCTGCCCTCGCTATTGAAGTCAGCGTCTCGTTGACGACCGACGCCTCATCGAGCCAGCCGCGGTCGGCGGCGGCTTTGACAGCAGAGTACTCACCAGAGACGTTGTACGCGACGACCGGAAGCAGCGTTGAATCGCGAAGAGTTGCGATGACATCGAGGTAAGAGAGGGCGGGTTTCACCATGAGCATGTCAGCGCCCTCCTCTTCATCGAGGGCGGCCTCACGGAGCGCCTCGCGGCTGTTCCTTGGGTCCATCTGGTAGGACTTCCTGTCGCCGTGCCCAGGTGCGCTCGCGGCGGCGTCCCTGAACGGGCCGTACCAGGCGCTCGCGTACTTCACCGCATACGAGATTAGGGAGACACCTGTGTGGCCGGCGGCGTCGAGGCCGCCACGGATCGCGGCGACCCTCCCGTCCATCATGTCGCTGGGCGCGACGACGTCAGCGCCCGCGTCCGCATGTGCGATCGCCATGTTCGCGAGGAGGGGCAAGGAGGGGTCGTTGAGTACTTCGCCGTCCTGTAAGACGCCGCAGTGTCCGTGGTCTGTGTAGGCGCAGAGACAGACATCAGTCATGACCAAGAGCTCTTCTCCGAACTCAGCCTTTAGCGCTCGGACCGCCTCTGTGACAGCGGAGTCAGGGGCAGCGGATCGCGAGCCTGTCGCGTCCTTAGCGCCATCTCCAGCGAGCCCAAACAAGAGGACGCTCTGGATGCCAAGCTCTAGGTCGGCGGCCACGGTCTTGAGCAGGTCTTGCAGGCCCTGGCGTTCAATCCCCGGCATGGAGGCGATGGCTTCGCTCCCAGCTTCTTTGGGGAGGCAGAAGTGCGGTTGGATGAGGCTGGAGCGGTGCGTGCGCGTCTCCGCCACCACCTCTCGCATCCAAGGTGTGCTCCGCAAACGCCGGGGCCTCTGTTGGGGGGCTTGGTCGGTCATCAGTTTTGGGGGTTGGGCGTCAATGACTCGTGGAGTGCGGACAAGAGACCGTCTAGATCGCGGCTCTCTGAGGTGACTGTCCTCGTGAGCCCGGCTGCCTTCGCAGCGGCAGAGGTCGTCGGACCAATGCAGGCAGCAGGGATGTCGAGAGGGAGGATAGCGGTGGCGAAGCAGCCGCTGACGGCTGAGGGGCTCGCAAAGAGCGCGGCGTCTAAGCGGGCGCCCGTGAAATCTACTCTTTCAGCGGAGGCAACTGTCGGGCGAGTCGCGTAGAGGGGGAGGGGGACTGGGGTCGCGCCGCTCGCCTGTATGCCCTCGGCTAGCTCTGGCCTAGGCTCCGCGGCGCCTGGGAGGAGGACAGCGGCTCCGTTGACTAACTTTGGCGAGAGGGCCTGAACTAAGCCAGCGCCTGTGCCGGCGCTGGAGCTGAGATCACAGCGACCGAAGCGGTCCATGCACGCGGCCCTCGTCGTTGGGCCCACGGCGGCGATCTGGTGAGCAGCTAAGTTCCCATCACCTAAGAGGTCAGCAAAGAGCTGGACGGCGCGATGCGAGCTGAAGACGACCCAGGCGGCCTGCTCGAGCCGAGCTCTCCACTCTGCCGAGAGCTCGAGAGGCTCAATAAAGATGCAAGGGAAGGGGACGGGGTCGGCGCCAAGCGAGACGAGGCGCTCGACCCAGGGGCCGTTGTCGTCCTCAGCTCTTGTGATGAGGATGCGTCTCCCGGCGACGTGCTCCATCAGGAAGGATCCGCTAAGAGCTCTGCGGCGACGATGGATCCGAGGAGGAGAGGGTCCTCTCCCCGCGCGCCGGCGCGTCGTATCACGCCGTCGACCTCAAGGAACGCGTTCATGGCGAGGCCAGGGTCATATTCTCTGCACCAAGCGCCGAAGGGCGTGTGACAGCCGGCGTCTACAGCGGCGAGCACGACCCGTTCAGCGTCAAGACAACGGCGGGCCGCTGGGTCGTTCAGCCTGGCGGCGACCTCCGCTTTGGGGTCACCCTCGCGCGCTTCGATGGCGATAGCGCCCTGGCCTGGGGCAGGGGTGAACTCCTCCGGGTTGAGCTCGTGGATGACCAATCCAGAGAGGTCAGGCGGCGCGCACTCTCCGCGGAGAGCAGATGCAGCGAGCCTGTCTAGGCCAGCAGCCGCGAGCAAGATCGCGTCGTGCTCCCCGTCACGCAGCTTCTTGATTCGAGTAGGGACGTTCCCCCTGAGGGTCTGGATGTCGAGGTCGGGCCGAACGCTCTTGGCGAGCGCTGTTCGCCTAGCAGCGGCCGTCCCGAGTCGGGCGCCCTCGGCGAGCGGCAGGCCTGCTTGCTCAGGGGCGTGGTGGTCGGCACGGATGAGGAGGCGGTCGTGGGGGGCGACTCGCTCAGGCGCTGCCGCGATGACGAGGCCCTCTGGGCTCTGCGAGGGGAGGTCCTTCGCAGAGTGAACTGCGATGTCGACCTCGTCGGACAAGAGCGCCACGCGCAGCTCGACCGCGAAGACGCCAGCTGGTCCGAGATCTGCGAAGGACTGCGAGAGGTCTAGGTCACCGGTCGTCTTGACGATCACGAGCTCGGTGCCCTCTCCCATCGCCTCGAGGTCTCGCTGCACAGCGAGCGCCTGAGCGAGCGCGAGGTCAGATCCGCGTGTGCCGATTCGAATGGTCATTGGGGCTCTTCTTTGGGGTTAGACCCCTCTAGGAAATTGTCGGCGGCCTTGGGGCCGTGATCGGCGGCGAGCCTCCTGAGGCCCTTGGCGGGATTGTGCGCGAGCCTCCTCGCGAGGAGGTCGGAGAATCGCCGCAGCTTCTCAGCGTCATCATCGGGGAGGTGCTTGAACTCCTTCTTCAACGCGTCTTCGGTCGCTAATGCTGCGTCATGACGGAAGCGCTCATGAAGCTTAGAGGCAGCTTGGCCGGCAGACCTTGCCCGGTGCCGACTAGAGAGCAGCTCTAAGGCCTCATCGACTAGGACGCGAGCGTCAGCGGCAGCGGCGCCCTTCTCGGACTTTGTCTGGTCAGCCCGCTCGAGGATCTCTTGCAGGCAGAGGTGGCTCATGCCCGCAGTTGCTGCCTCTGAGCTGCAGATGTCGGGTGACACGGAGAGGTCGACGATGAGACCAGCGCCCGCGTTGGCGAGGCGAGCGAGCGCCCCCGCGTCAAAGATGGGCTGTGTGGCGCCAGTCGCTGTGACGATGGCGTGTACCTGCGGCGGGTCGGCTTGAAAGCTCTCGAGGGAGTGCACTGTCGCGTGGACCTCGTCGGCGTGAGGTTGGAGATTGTCAGGGGTCCTGTTGGCCCAATGCAGCTCTGCGCCGTCTGTGAAGAGGGAGCGAGCGCAGCGCTGCGTCATCGCTGATCGGCCGATCAACGCGACCTTGAACGGGCCGCTCGTCGCCTCTTGATGTTCGCGAAGACGGTCAAGCGCGATCTCAGCTAGAGAGGTGCGGCCCTCAGAGAGGGAGGTCTCTTGCCTGATGCGCCTGGAGGTGCGGAGCGCTTCATCTACGAAGTCAGCGAGGGGGCCTCCTGAGAGGCCGAGGTCACGAGAGAGCGCGAGCGAGTCGCGGAGCTGGCCAGCGATCTCAGTCTCGCCCACCTTTGCGCTGGCGAGACCGGCGGCGACGAGGAAGAGGTGCTCCACCGCCCCTTCGCCTGTCCAAGCCCGCCAAGCGCGGGGCTCAATGGGGGATTCAGGTTGGACTGCAGCGAGGATCGCGCGCCGCGCCTCGTCAGCGCTCAAAGGCGTCGATGAGCGATACGCGATCTCCACTCGATTGCAGGTGACAAGGTAGAGGACCTCTTCAGCGTCTAGTTCGCTCGCTAGGCGTGAGAGGAGGGCGGGGCGCTCTTCTACAGTCGCCGTACACAGCGCGAGGAGCTCGGGTCCGCCTTCACGCCAGCTCAAGCTGAGGACTGATGTGGCCTGCATGTCTGCAAGATAGGCTAGCGACAGGACTTCATTGTCACAGTTTAGTCACAGAGCTGAAATCTCATTTCACTCTCTGCCTAGCTTGTCTCGATGCCGTGGCTTGCAGGTTTTGGTGAATGGTTCTCCATCTCCTCTGCGAGCGCCTTTTCTTGTACGCACGTCTGCGTAGTCGTGACCGGTCCTGCGTTAAACGGCTTGGCGCGGAACTTTGGAGATGCTGTATTGTTTATCGAGGGGTCTTGACCCACCTTCGCCGCGATCATTCTTCCCATGACAAGACGGTTTACATGTCGGCTCTCTTCCCAGCCTCTCTCCTCGCTCTGGTAGGGGACTCGTCCCAGATCCCTAGGCCTCGTGCTGTCGAGGTGGGTGTGCATGTTCACTGACAGCCGAGCGCGTTCAGAGGAGGCCGCCTCCAGTGAGGTCTTTGGCGCGAGCGCACTCTCAGCGCCATCGCCGGCCTGGGGTTGGGTACAGGCTGTCCTGCTCGCCTTGGGGGGCGGCGTCCTCGCAGCGCTTTTCTGGCTCCCTTCCGTTGGCCTGCACGCTGTATGGAACGTCCTCATTCCGGCTGCGCCTCTGCTCTTCGTCTTCTTTCCTGGCCTGTGGCGCAACATCTGCCCCATGGCCACCTTTGCGCTCTTGCCTCGCAAGCTTGGGTTCTCTTCACGTCGGCGAATGGCGGCTTGGACAAACCGCGCTCTGCGCTGGGCCGGCCTCGCAGCCTTGCTCCTGATCGTGCCGCTGCGCCACGTGGTCTTGGACATCAGCGGGCCCGCTACGGCTCTTCTGCTCGTTACTGCCGCTTCATTGGCATTCCTCTTGGGCTATGTCTTTGACTGGAAGAGCGGGTGGTGTTCGGGCTTGTGCCCGGTGCAGCCCGTTGAGCTTCTTTACGGGCGTCGCCCCTTGGCCTCGTTCCAGAACCCGCGCTGCGCTGCTTGCGTTAATTGCACGCAGGCCTGCAATGACTCAGATCCTGAGCGCGCGCGCTCCGCTATGGGTAAGAGCGGCATGAGGCCGATCAACTTGCTCACCGCTGGCTTCCCAGGCTTTGTCTGGGCGTGGTTCCAAGTCCCAAACTTCAGGCCAGAGTACGACCGTTTGGCCCACACCTTGATGGCGTTTGGGCTGCCCTTGCTCGGCTTCCTGATCTCGGCGCTTCTCTTTATCTTGGTGCGCTCCCGGTTGCTCCCTAGCCACCGAGACGTCCTCGTGCGCGTCTTTGCCACCGCGGCAGTCGTCACCTACTACTGGTACAGACTCCCCTTCCTCGTCGGATTCTCCCCGGTCGCGCCCGATGGGATGCTTGTTGATCTGACGCAGTTGCTGCCCGTGTGGACTCCTTTTGCCATGCGAGCACTGACGAGCACCGTCCTCGTCATGTGGTTGCTGCCGCCTTCGCGCTCTCCGCGCCATTGGTTGGTCCGCCCGCCTTATAGCCAAGACCACGTCGTGGTCACAGCAGACCTCTCGTCAGGGCGGGCGCGCCGATAAGCGGCTCGGGCCTACTCGAAGTTTTCTGGGAGCCCCTCATGCCATCGCAGGTCCAGGGCGCCTCCGACGGCATCATCTATGTCGGCCTGTAATTCGTCCGGGACCTCTTGCTCGGTCGCGGCGAGGGATGACGCGAGCTGCTCCTCATTGGCTACGCCGATGAGGGTTGAGTGGGGACCGGCATAATTCAGCGCATAACAGAGCGCGACCTCTGCCACGTTGCGCTCGCTAGCTTCGCACACAGCCCGAACTCGATCGCCTGCGTCAAAGACCTCCTGAGGGGCGGGGTGCCAGTCCCTCTGGCCCTGCGGAGAGAGGACGCCCATGTGCGTGATGGAGGCGTTGATCAATCCGAGGCCGTCTCGCTCTGTGATCTCGGCGACGCTAGGCATGAGGTCTCTCGAGAGGATGTTCCCGTGGCAGTACGAGAGGATCGTGTCCACGGTGAACGCCTCAGCGATTCGAACGATCATCGGGAGGGAGAGCCCTGTGATGCCGACGGCGAGCACGTCTCCGCGCTCTTTCATCTCCATCAGCGCAGGGAGAGTCTCTTCAATGATCAAGGACTCGTCGCCGAACTCGACGTCGTGAACTTGGTAGAGGTCGATGTGGTCCGTCTGCAGGCGCTTCAGGGATGCGCGCAGGTCCTCCTTGACGCCCTTCGCGGTGAAGTCGAAGTCTCTGAGCCCGTGACGGGCGCACTTGGTCGCCAAGACGATGCCGTCTCGTTTGCCAACTAGGGCCTTCCCTAGGCGAGTCTCAGACAGCGTCCTGCCGTAGTAGGGCGCCGTGTCAAAGAGGGTGATGCCAGCGTCAATGGCGGCGTGGACAAGCCTGGTCGCGTCGGCGTCATCCAGCGCTCCATATTCATCTCCGAGTGGGGCGCAGCCGAAGCCGAGCTCGCTGACGAAAAGTCCTGTCTTTCCTAGGGGGCGCGTGCGCATGCCGGATCCTAATTGATCAGCTCAGCGAGTGCCGAGCGAACGGGCGCGTTGTTCAGCGGCCTCCGCCTCTGCCTCCCGACCCAAGCGGCGCTCGGTGCGGGCGATCCCCGCCCAAGCCTGAGGGAGGCCCGGCCGAAGCTGGGACGCGCGGATGAAGGCCTCTCTAGCCCCGACGTAGTCAGCGGCGCGCTCTAGGTGCAGGCCCCAGTTCGTGAAGGCGATGGGGTTCTTTGGTCCTGATCTAAGAGCGGCCTCTAACGCGCTGGCAGCCTCCTCCTCCCTGCCAATAGCCATCAGCGAGCGAGCTAAGTTGGACCACGCTCTGCTGTGACTTGGGTCTTGAGCGATGGCTGCCTTGAAAGACGCGATCGCCTCCTCCTGTCGTCCGTCTTCGGCGCGCGCCAAGCCTAGCGCGTTCCACGCGACTGGGGAGGCGGGGGAGTGGTGGAGCGTGGCGAGCCAATAAGTCTCTGCGTCTTGGTAGTGCTCAGTGGTGTTCCAGGTCACCCCAGTTAACGTCGCTAGGATCGCGAAGGGCAGGGGGCTCACCGTCCTCCGCAAGAGATCATCAGCGAGAGGGATTAGAAAGAGCAGGGCGATGTGGGCGAACCTGGGCGCGAAGGCCTCGCCGAGTGGGATCATGTGGAGGAAAGGCGCTAGGGCGAAAAGCGGTAGGGCCCAAGCAGCAGGGGGGATCGCTTTGGATCGGTGGGCAAACCAAAGGACTCCAACAGTTCCTGTGATGATGGCAACTGAGAGGAGGAGGGCAGGGAGTGACTCGAGGTCATATCTCGGCGGGCGCCCGAAGGGGAAGAGGAGGAGCCGGAGCGACTCAGCGATCACCTTGAGTCCAGTGATCGCGCGCTCATAAAAGGGCGCGCCGCTGAGCAAGGGCTCGGCAGTGGCTGGGAGCGCCTCGCCGAGGGCGTAGCCCCTCGCTGTCAACCACGCGCTCACGCCGATCGCGACCCCTGTCGCCGTGAACGCCCACGTCTTTAGCGGGGATTTGAACGCGATGAAGCCGATGAGGGCCGCGAAGAGGAGGCCGTCTTCTTTAGCCAAGAGAGGGAGCGAGATCGCCACCATCGCCGCGGCGACGACGGAGAGGGGATGGCCACGCCTTGAGATCGTGCGGTGAATGAGGTGCGCGCCGATCAATCCAAAGAGCAGGCACAGGAGCGAGGGCCTCCCGCTAGCCCAAGAGACAGAGTCTGTGAGGAGCGGATGGACGGCAAAGAAGGCGAGGCCCAAGCTCGGGAGCCGAGCAAAGAGTTTGAGCGCCAGGCTCGCCGCTAGGGCGACCGTGGCCAAGTGAATCAGGAGGTTCGTCAGGTGCCACCCTCGGCTGGATCCAGAGCCGTAGAGCCAGTGGTCTAAGCGAAGCGAGAGGGCGGGCGCAGGCCTCCACTGGCCTGAAGCGCCGACGTGGTGGGTGTAGTCCCTGTCGAAGGCTGCGGTGGCAGGGAGCGCTCCTGTGATGACCGGGCTTTGAAGGAGCACTTCTGGGTCGTCCGCTGTCCAGCTGCTCGTCTGGAGGGAGGGCGCCCAGGCGATCATGGTGAGCGCGAGGATCAAGCAGAGCTTCCGGCGGAAGCCGCTTTGGGTGGGTCGGTCTTGGTCGCCCATGCGGAGGAGCGAGCGGCTGAGCGCTCACTTGAGAAGCTCGGAAAACGACAGTCCCACAGGTTCTAACTGGAACGGGAGGGGATGACACTCTAGAACATCGGCAGAGAAGGCAGTTCGGGGCGATTCGTAGCGGCGAACGCTCTTGCGGGTTAGCCCCGATCTACCTTTTGCCTACTCCGATTGGTACCCCACACAAACAGCTAGATGAACAAGATCAAGGCCGAGTATCTATGGATTGATGGTAACGAGCCGACCAGCACTCTTCGTTCTAAGACGAAGGTGATGGACGAAGGAACGGAGCCCCCGGTGTGGGGCTTTGACGGGTCCAGCACGAATCAAGCAGTTGGAGAGTTCTCCGACTGCGTGCTTAAGCCTGTCTTCACCTGCCCTGACCCCATCCGCGGCGGTAAAAACCTGATCGTCATGTGTGAAGTTCGCAACACAGACATGACGCCCCACGCGACCAACTCCCGCTTCGCGTGCGCAGAGGCTGCTGAGCGATACGCAACTCACGAGTGCGTCTTCGGCATCGAGCAGGAGTACACCTTCTTCGACGGGATCAAACCCCTCGGTTGGCCGGACAACGGCTTCCCCGCTCCTCAGGGTGGCTACTACTGCGGCGTCGGCTCCGACGAGGTCTACGGACGTGAGATCGTCGAAGAGCACATGGACGCCTGCATGAACGCTGGCTTGGCTATCTGCGGGATCAACGCTGAGGTCATGCCGGGTCAGTGGGAGTATCAGATCGGCGCTATCGGGACTCCCGGCGTCGCCGACCAGATCTGGGTCTCTAGGTGGCTCCTCTATCGAATCGCGGAGAACTACGGGGTGAGCGCAAAGCTCGACGGCAAGCCCGTCAAGGGTGACTGGAACGGCGCTGGCGCGCACACCAACTTCTCTACCAAGGCCATGCGTGAGTCCTATGGACCGATCGAGGCGGCTATGGCTGCGCTCGAGGCGAACCACATGTCTCACATCGACAACTACGGCGCCGGGATCCCCGAGCGCCTCACCGGCCTCCACGAGACCTGCCCCTATAACGAGTTCCGTTGGGGTGTCTCGGATCGCGGCGCCTCCATCAGGGTCCCTTGGCAGGTCAAGCGCGACGGCATGGGTTACCTCGAAGATCGGCGCCCCAACGCCAACTGCGATCCCTACGTGGTCACCCGCATGATGATGGAGACGATCTGCTCACACGCTGAGTCGATCTAGACCACGTCCGCTGCAGCCTTCACGGCCCGGCCCTTTTCTTAGGGTCGGGCCGTTTTTTTGTGGAGCTGCACCCGCGAGAGCAATAATCACCCAGCGTCGGGCTAGGGGGCCATTTTCATCGAAACCTGCCGGAGATCCGGTGTTTTGTGTAGGGTCAATTCAGCGCTCACCTCACAACTATCTACGGAGAAGCCCGAGACTTCGACATGAAAGATCTCCCCAAAGACACAGGCTCCACGCCCCTCGAATCTGAGGCTGGCTGTACAGATAGAGTGGCCGATGAGAGCCTCGGGAGGCGCGCGCTCTTCGCTGGCTTGGCCACCGCCTTTGCGTCCTCTAGGGCAGCCGCTCAAGGCCCGCTTCCTCCTCAAACTGCGGTCGATAGGGTCCGTCGCGATGACCTCTACTATTTGGTCAACCGCGGCTCTTTTGGTTATACGCCTGCACTCTACGGGGAGGCCCAGACTCGCGGATACGCCGGCTGGCTTGACTGGCAGCTGAACCCCGACGCCATCGCCGACGCTGACGTGGACACTATCCTGGCCGGATATCCGACCTTGACCATGAGCTGCGCAGAGCTCTTCGCTGGTTACGGTCCCAACGGCAACCTCGGCCAAAACTTTGACGTCTCAAGGGCGCTCACACTCGTTCGCTTGGAGAGGGCTGTTAAGTCCAACAGGCAGCTCTTTGAGCGCGTCGTTGATTTTTGGGCCGACCACATCAACGTCCCTCAAAATGAAAACGCGCTCCGACTCTTCCGGACGGTCTATGACAGAGAGGTCATTCGCGAGCATGCGCTCGGGTACTTCCCCGACATCTTGATGGCCTCAGCCAAGAGCGCAGCGATGCTCATGTACCTGAACGGGAACGAGAACGTCGACAGCGCGCCCAACGAGAACTATGCGCGCGAGGTGATGGAGCTTCACACGCTCGGGGTCGACGGCGGTTACAACGAGAATGACATTCAGGAGCTCGCTCGCTGCTTCACGGGGTGGACCTTCTACCCACAGGGCATGCCTATCTTCGGCGAGTTCAGGTTTGATTCTTCCAACCATGACTATGGCTCCAAAGTGGTCATGGGCCAGACCATCCCGTCTGGCGGAGGCGTTAGTGATGGGGAGTTCATGCTGAACTACCTCGCGCTGCATCCCAACACCGCTGAATATGTCAGCCGAGAGCTCGCAGTCTTCCTCTTGGATTACGACCCCCCGCAGGCTCTCGTCGATGAAGCGAAGGCCGTCTTCCTCGCGACAGGAGGGCACATGAAGGAGGTCGTCCGAGTCATCATGGACGAGAAGTGGATCCCTTTGGTCGATCCCTGGAACACCCCGAAGCTCAGTCGCCCGATGCACTTTGTGTGCAGCGTCCTCCGGACGCCTGGCCTCACCGTGTCGGCGATGGGTGCTGTCCCCGAGGCGCTCGAGATCCTCGGGCATTACCCCTTCCAGTGGAGCTCTCCCGACGGTTTCCCAGACGACCTGAACACGTGGGGGAGCGCCGTGCTGCCTAGATGGGAGTTTGCGTTCGCCGTTTACTTTGGATCTTTGCCCGGGGTCCAGGCCCCCGCAGGGGCGCTCTATGGGGAGCTCGGCGGCCCGAATTCTGCGGATTTAACCGCGAGGATCGCTGACCTCCTCGCGGGGGGGAACATCGATCCGAATGAGCTCAGGGTCGTCCACGATTTTGTTCAATCAGGGGTCTCGGCTGGGCCAGCGATGCTGCGTAACGCGCTCGCGTTGGTCTCTTGTTGCCCTTCCTACCAATACCTGTGAGCCGAGGAGACATAGACATGAAGCACAAAGACAACATGAACAAGCAGCTTGGTTCGCTTAGCGACGGTGGTCAATACCGACTCTCACGCCGTGGATTCCTTGGGACGACCGCCGCTGCCGGCGCAGCGAGCTTGTCTAGCGTCGCGCTAGGTGGTGGGCGTGGCACTGACAGGGCTCGTGACGTCCTCGTCGTCGTCTTCCTTCGCGGAGGCATGGACGGCCTCAGCGCGGTGGTCCCTTATGGAGACCCTGACCTTTACAACGCTCGACCCACGCTCGCGATCGCTCCTCCCGGACAAACAGATGGCGCGCTTGATCTAGACGGCTTCTTTGGCTTTGCGCCCGCGTGCGCGCCCTTGATGGGCGCTTATCAACGCGGCGACCTCGCGCTCGTTCACGCCACAGGATCCACTGACCCTTCGCGGAGCCACTTCTCTGCCCAGCGGTACATGGAGACTGGCGCACCGAACTTAGATTATCTCGGGATCACCGATGGTTGGATCGGTCGCCACCTCCAGACGATCGCTCCTGTTGGCGCCGGAAACCTCCGGGGGATCTCGATCCAGTCAACGCTGCCGCGCGCCATGGTGGGCGGGCCTGCTGTCCTTCCGATCAGAGACCCCGCGAACTTCGACTTCCCCGGCAGCCCCGCGATCTCGTCGGCCCTCAGAGCCGTCATCGAGGGGACCTATGGGGCAGCAGAAGAGCCGCTAAGTGGCGCCGCCGAGTCCAGCCTCGGGGCGATCGACATGCTCGGGGCCATAGACTTCGACAACTACCAGCCTGCGAACGGTGCCGTTTATCCGGCGGACTCCTTCGGCGAAGCGCTCGTCTCTACGGCTGCCATGATCAAGGCAGACATTGGTCTCGAGTGCATTGAGATGGAGATCGGTGGTTGGGACCACCACTCCGGCATGGGGCCAGTGTCTGGTGTCCTCGCCGATAAGCTCGCCAACCTGTCTGAAGGGCTCTCCGCCTTCTACGCCGACATGCAAGCTGAGCTTGGCAAGGTGACCCTCGTTGTCATGACAGAGTTTGGTCGCCGCGTCGCCGAGAACGGGAGCGCCGGGACCGATCACGGGCATGGTGGCACCATGTTTGTCCTCGGAGGCAACGTGAATGGCGGCCAAGTTCATTCGGTGTGGCCGGGCCTGGACCCTGCGAGTCTTGGCAACGGCGATCTGCCCATCACGATTGACTACCGAGACGTCCTTGGCGAAATCTTGCAGCTGAGACTGGGTAGCACTTCATTGGGTGATATTTTTCCGCATCACACTCCCCAATTCCCCGGGATCATTGGCTGAGAATTCCTAAGTAGCCTCTTTTTTAGGCTATTATTACTGAGTGAGTTGCCGCGTCACAGGCGTCGTAGGCGTGCCTCACAGCAGTTTTCATAGCAGGACTTCACATGCGCAATAGCCACTCAGCTCTTATTTTTCGGGCCTCAGCCCCCTTACTTTTCGTCTGTGGTTTCTCAATGGACTCAGGCGCTGATGTCCTCACTGTTGGCCCTGCAAAGGACAACACGATCTACGCAGACATGAGTGGAACGAATAGCAACGGGGCGGGGACCTATCTGTTCAGCGGAACTCAGTCCTCGAGTGGGTGGCCGCGCAGGGCTCTCATGCAATTTGACGTGAGCAGCATCCCCGCCGGTTCAACGATCAACAGCGCCTCATTCTCCCTTCGAGTCTCCATGACAATCAGCGGCGGCCAGAACATGGGAGCCCATCTCATGACGTCAGATTGGGGCGAGGGCACCTCGGACGCTCCTGGCCAGGAGGGAGGCGGCACCGCCGCGACCGATGGCGACGCTACCTGGCATTCAGCTTTCCATCCTTCAACGGCATGGAGCACTGCCGGAGGAGATTTCGAAGCCGTCGCCAGCGCGTCCACGAGCGTAGGGGGCAGCGGCTCCACTCCCACATGGTCATCTGCCGGGTTAGCTGCCGACGTGCAGGCCTGGGTCGATGGGGTTAAGCCCAACTATGGATGGACGATCAAGCACCAGGACGAGATCGCTTTCGGAACAGCGAAGCGTTTTGGGAGCCGTGAGAACTCGAGCTCTTCTAGCCGTCCCGTCTTGACGATCAATTACACGCCTGGGAGCGCTGCTGCCGGCGTCGGTTATTGCTTTGGCGATGGCACAGCCACGGCCTGCCCCTGCGGAAACACGGGCGGCGCCGGTCAAGGCTGCGCAAACGACACTGGCATCGGCTCTGCTCTTGATGCGACAGGGTCCAACAGCATCGGAGCCGATGACTTGATCCTCTCCGCTTCAAACCTCCCTTCTGGCCCCGGGCTCTTCTTTCAGGGGAACAACGCGGTAAACAGCGGGAATGGGAACACGTTCGGAGACGGTCTCCGTTGCGCGGGAGGCAGCGTGCGCAGGCTCGATATTAAGTTCGCAAACGCTGCGAACGGGTTCCAGACGAGCACCAGCTCTTCCGTCAGTGGCGGTGGCGCTGTCTCCGCTGGGGACACGAAGCGCTATCAGTATTGGTACCGGGACGCCGGCACGTCCCCTTGCTCCACGCTGTTCAACCTCTCCAACGGCTACGAGATCACCTGGTCCGCATGAGTCCTGCGTGGCACTAGGCCCGC
>PVBE010770017.1_pt1 | contig 19996 bp, 20 predicted proteins | sample 1631181 | NCBI WGS metagenome assembly PVBE01 (sample SAMN08397723, study PRJNA350692) | Marine metagenome, whole genome shotgun sequencing project. | isolation source: water | place: Pacific Ocean | collected 2012-04 | reverse complement strand
GGAACGGCTGGCCAAGCTGGCCGGCGGCGTCGCCGTGATCAAGGTCGGCGGAGCCACCGAGGTCGAGGTCAAGGAACGCAAGGACCGCGTCGACGACGCCCTTCATTCGACCCGGGCGGCGGTCGAGGAGGGCATCGTGCCGGGTGGCGGCACGGCGCTCCTCTATGCCGTGCGGGCCCTCAAGAAGACGGTCGGCGAGAACGACGACCAGTCGAAGGGCGTCGACATCGTGCGCCGCTCGTTGCAGGCCCCGCTGCGCCAGATCGTCGAGAATGCCGGTTTCGACGGCGCCGTGGTGGCGGGCAAGCTGAACGAGCAGACGGACACCAAGCGCGGCTTCGATGCCCAGGGCGAGAAGTACGTCGACATGGTCAAGGCCGGTATCATCGACCCCACCAAGGTGGTGCGCACGGCACTGCAAGACGCGGCGTCAGTGGCCGGGCTGCTGGTCACCACCGAGGCCATGGTGGCCGAAGTACCGGAGAAGAAGGACGCCATGCCGGCCATGCCGCCGGGCGGTGGCATGGGTGACATGGGCTTCTAGGCGGAGCCCAGCCGAGACAATCGCAAGGGGCCGCTGCGGCGGCCCCTTTTTTTTGCTCCCGGTGGGCCGCGGCGGCGGCCCCTTTTTTTGCTCTCTGTGGGCCGCTGCAGCGGCCCTTTTTTTTGCCAGAAGAGGGTTTTTTTTGAGTTCGCGACAAAACTGGGCTCGAAATTATTTCCTGGCTCAGGTATGATCGACCTTGTTGCGTCGTTACTGGTGGAGTCGCTTTGAGTGGTGGACGAAGCGGCCTGAGAGATCTTGGATGCTGGGAGACGACAGGTCATGACGTCGAGTATGTTTGTTATTTTGCCGCTGATTCTGGTGGTTGGCGGCATTGCCGTGATGGTTTTCATGTGGGTGCTCAGGGCTGGGCAAATCCACCACACGACTGAAGCCGATCTCGACGTTATCGAGCGGCTTTCGACGGCCGCCAACGAACCGGCCGAAGCCGACGACGACGATTCCAAACAGAACGTAGCTTAGCCCGCTTTTCTCCCGGGTTGCGGCTCACCGAGCGCCGTTCAGGTCACTTTGTGGCAAGCCACTTGTGGCAGGCCACGAAGTGGCCGGGGCTGGCTTCGATCAGCTGTGGCAGCTTTCTGGCGCAAAGCGCCTCGGCCTCGGCACAGCGGCTTTCGAAGGGGCAGCCGCTGGGGGGATCGAGCGGTGACGGTGCCTCGCCGCCAAGCACCGTGCGGCGCTGGCGCTGTTGCTGCGGGTCGGGCACCGGCGCGGCCGCCAGCAGGGCCCGAGTATAGGGGTGGCGGGGGTTGGCAAAGAGCGTCGTGCGCTCGGCCAATTCCATGACCCGGCCCAGGTAGAGCACCAGCACGCGTTGGCTGACGTGGCGCACCACGGCCAGATCGTGGGAGATGAAGATCAGCGCCAAATCGAGCTCGCCCTGCAATTGGGCCAGCAGTTCGATGATCTGGGCCTGGATCGAGACGTCGAGCGCGCTGACAGGCTCGTCGCAGACCAGCAGCTGGGGCCTCAGCACCACCGCCCGGGCGATGCCGAGGCGCTGGCACTGGCCGCCCGAGAACTCGTGGGGATAGCGGTTGACCAGGGCCGGCGTCAGCCCCACTTGGCGCATCGCCGCCGCCACCCGGGCGGCGCGCCCGGCCCGGTCCAGCGCCGGCTCGAAGTTGCGCAAGGGCTCGGCGATGATCTCGCCGGCCGTGAAGCGCGGATTGAGAGCCGCCAGCGGGTCCTGGAAGACGATCTGCATCTGGCGGCGGCAGTGCCGCAACTCGGTCGTGCTGAGCCCCGCCTGGTCGCGGCCCTGCCAGCGAACCTGGCCGGCGCTGGGCGCGATCAGGTGCAGGATGGCGCGGGCCAGCGTCGACTTGCCGCAGCCCGATTCGCCCACTACTCCCAGCGTCTGGCCGGCCTCCAGCGCGAAGCTCACGTCGCTCAGCGCCCGCAGCGGTGCTTGGCGGCGGCGGCCGGCGCGGCCGGCAAAGCTCACCGACAGTCCCTCGACCTGCAGCAGCGCTGCCGTCATCAGGCCAGCATGAGGCAGGCAGCCTTGCCGCCGCCGGGCAAAGGCCGCAGCGCCGGGCGCTCGCTCTGGCAGGCCGGCCGGGCGTGCTGGCAACGTTCGGCGAAGGCACAGCCCGGCAGCTCGTCGGCCAGGTCGGGAGGCTGGCCCTCGATGGCCACGAGATTTTCCGCCGCCGGCCGGTCGAGGCGCGGCACCGAAGCCAGCAGGGCCTGGGTATAGGGGTGGGCCGGCTGGCGCAGCAGCGCCGCCGCGGCGCCTGTCTCGACGATGCGGCCGGCGTACATCACGGCGATCTGCTGACAAAGCTCGGCGACCACCCCGAGATCGTTGCTGATCAGCACGATGGCGCTGTCGGCGCTGTGGCGGAGATCGTGGAAAAGCTCCAGGATCTGGGCCTGCACGGTGACGTCGAGCGCCGTCGTCGGCTCGTCGGCGACGATCAGGGCCGGCTCCGTCAGCAGCGCCATGGCGATCATCACGCGCTGGCGCATGCCGCCGGAAAACTCATGCGGGTACAATTCTGCGCGCCGCTCGGCCTCGGCCAGGCCGACGCGGCCCATGACCTCGACGGCCCGCCGCCGGGCCTGGCGGCGGTCACAGCCCCGGTGCACCTGCAGCACCTCGGCCAGCTGCTGGCCGATGCGCAGGTAGGGATTGAGCGAAGTCATCGGGTCCTGGAAGATCATGGCCATGCGGTCGCCGCGCAGTGCCGCCAGTTCGGCCGGCCGGCCCAGCACCTCGCGGCCCTCGAAACGGACGCTACCGGCGGCCTGGCCGTTGCCGGCCAGCAGGCCGAAGACGGACAAGAACACCTGGCTCTTGCCGCATCCAGATTCCCCGACGATACCAAGGGTCTGGCCGCTTTCCAGCTCCAGATCGACGCCGCGGACGGCCCGCACCGGCCCCTCGGGCGTGGCGAATTCGACGCAGAGGTCAGTGATTTGCAGCACTGTTGCCATGTTCCGCCGTCAGCGCTGCTTGGGATCCAAGGCGTCACGCAAGCCGTCGCCGATGAAGTTGAGGCAAAACAGCGTCGCGGCGAGAAACAGCGTGGGAAAGATCAGCGTCCAGGGCGCCGTCTCCATCTGCGTCGCGCCCTCGCTGATCAGCACGCCCCAGCTCGTCATGGGCTCCTGCACACCGAGCCCGAGAAACGAAAGGAAACTTTCGAACAAAATAACCTTGGGCACCGTCAAGGTGGCGAACACCGTCACCGGCCCCAGCGTGTTGGGCATGATGTGGCGGCGCACGATGGTGAATTCGGGCGTGCCCACGGCCCGGGCCGCCTCGACGAATTCCTTGTGCTTGAGGCCCATGGCCTGGCCGCGCACGATGCGCGCCATGTCGAGCCACTCGACGACGCCGATGGCGACGAAGATGAGCACTATGTGGCGGCCGAAATAGACCATCAAGAGGATGACGAAGAACATGAAGGGAAGGGCGTAAAGGATATCGACGATGCGCATCATGAGGGCATCGGTGCGGCCGCCCAGGTAGCCCGCCGTGGCCCCCCAGGCCATGCCGATGACGACGCTGACGATGGTCGCCGCCAGGCCCACCAGCAGCGAGATGCGGCCGCCATAGAGCACCCGGGCCAGCATGTCGCGGCCGTTGGCGTCGGTGCCGAAGGGGTGCGCCAAATCGGGCGGGCTGGCCATCGCCGATGCCTTGACGCTGTTGCCACGCCTGCTTAACCCTTGAACAGGACTCACATCTGGGTTCGAATCGGTCTAGAATTCGCCTCTCCCCTTATGACCCATTGCCTCCTAGGAACCCCGCTATGCGTAAACACCTCACCCTCGATCTGGCCAGCCGTGAAGTGACGAGCAAAACCGTTGCAGGGGAGGACCTGGCGCGTGCCGGTCGCTGGCTGATCGCCAGAACGCTGCTGGACGAGGGCGTGGCGACAGTTGATCCGCTGTCGCCGGCCAATCCCTTGATATTTTCGTCGGGACCATTTGCCGGCACCAACTTTTCCAACGCCAACCGTATCAGCGTGGGCTGCAAGAGCCCGCTGACGGGGGGCATCAAGGAAGCCAATTCGGGCGGCACCTTTGCCTACGCCATGGGCCAGAACGAAATTTCCGGCATCACCTTGCGCCAGGCCGCCGACGACTGGGTGGTGATACACATCCAGAAGGACGGTTCGGTCAGTTGGGACGACGCCGCGCCCTACATGGGCAAAAGCAATTTCGCGGCGGCGGCGCTGCTGGTCGAAAAATATGGCGACAAAACCAGCTTCGCGCTCTGCGGTCCGGTCGGCGAATACCTCGGCCTGGTCTCGGGCATCGCCTTCCCCGACCCCGAAGGCGCACCGACCCGGTTTGCCGCCCGCGGCGGTGTGGGCGCGGTAATGGGCTCGAAAAAGATCAAGGCCGTCATCCTCGACAACATCAAGATGCCGACCTTCGTCGACCGCAAGAAATTGATGAGCCACGTCAAGGACTATGGCAGCAAACTGGAAGCCGAAGCCGCCGTCCAGACCTTCGCCGATTACGGCACCGCCATCGTCGCCGATTTGACCAACAAACTCGGCGGTCTGCCGACCAACAACTTCAGCCTTGGCCAACAGGTAGACCCCGGCGAGCAGACCTTCGAGTTGGGCGGCACCCACATTCACGAGCTCAACAAATCCCGTGGCGGCGAGACCACGCACGCCTGCATGGCGGGCTGCCTGGTGCGCTGCTCCAACATCTTCGTCGATGAGAATGGCGCGGAACTGACGGCGCCGCTGGAATACGAAACCATCGGCCTGATAGGCACCAATTGCGGCCTGACGCACCCCGACCAGGTGGCGCGGGTCAACCAGGTGGCCAACGATCTGGGCATCGATACCATCGAAATCGGCTGCACCATCGGCGTGCTGATGGAAGCCGGCGTCGGCGAATTCGGCGACGAATCCTTCATGATGAAGGTTCTGGAAGACATTCGCGCCGGCAACGAAAACGGCCGTATCTACGCCCAAGGGACGCAACGCGTCGGCGAGCATTTCAAGGTCGCCCGCATCCCGGCCATCAAAAAACAGGGCATCAGCGCCTATGACCCCCGCGTCATCGAAGTCACCGGCATCTCCATGATGCTGACAGCCATGGGCGCCGACCATACCGTAGGCAACCAGCCGGGCTTTCGCTGCGCGGACATGTCCACCGAAGAGCTCACCAAGGTCAGCCTGGAAAGCCAGGTGAACTGCGCCGCCGCGGATTCGCTGGGGCTCTGTATTTTCGGCCGCTCCGTCACCGAGACCAATTCCCAGCTGCTCGTCGACACCATCAACGCCGCCTTCGGCACCGCTCTGGAAGCCTCCTTCGTGCCCGCCCTCGGCGTCGAGGCGCTGAAGCTGGAAGACCAGTTCAACAAGGCCGCCGGCTTCACCGTCGAAGACGATGAACTGCCGGCATTCTTCGTCACCGAAGCCCTCGCTCCCACCGGCAAGACAGCCCGCCATGAGGCGGCCGAAATCAACGCCATCAGAGAGGCTTGGTGGAACTGAAGTTCGAGGTTTAGGTGACGGCGGTCCCGGCGGGACCGCCTGCGTTCAGGCGCCACGCAGGTTTCCGCGCCTCTGGCGCGGCGGCGGCCGGCCTTGCCCCCGGCGCCGGGCGGTGCCCGGTCGGCTAAGAATGGTCCCTGAGAATGGAGAATGGTCCCTGTCCCCGAAACTATGTCAATAATTTCAACTGCTTAGGCGTTCCTGTCCCCGAAACTCATCGAGGCCGCGGGGTTCCGGGGGTTCCGCGGGTTCCGGGTTCCGCGGGTTCAGGGGACACCATACTTAATTGGCACTCTCAGTGGGGCCCATTTTTCGGCCCCGGCTTCCTGCCCATGGTTCCTCCTCCGTGTTGCTGAGGCAGACGCTATTCGAGGGAATGTTCCGTTTCCACCTCTGTATCCACCGAATTCCCTGCCAGGGGAGCAGGGGGCGGTCATGGAGAAGGGGATCAAGCCCATAAAGTGCCGCCGCCGGCCGGTGGAGCAGGCCGCTGGCAAAGGCTGTCGCGATGGCGATCGGGCCCGCCGCGCTCAATCCCACCGTCTTCAGGTTCGTTTTCGCGGGACCGTCAGGTCAGCGGCGCCAGCACGGGTTGCGCCGAGGTGTCCCCGGTCTCGGCCTTGGGCGCGGCCGCCAGGCGGCCGGCGCTCTCGACCAGGGTGGCCAGCGTGATCGAAGCCAGCGTCGCCCGGGTCAAATCCTCGATCTCGTCACGCACGGCCTGCAGCGCCAGGCCGATGTCGCCGATCGCGCCGCTGCCATCGTCACCAGTGCCTTCGTCGTCGAAGGCACTGGTCAGGCGCTCCTCGAAGATCGCCACGACGTCCATCAGTGTCACCCGGCCCGGGTTGACGGCCAGGCGGTAGCCGCCGCCGGCGCCGCGGGCCGAGCGGATCAGGCGCGCCCTGACCAACTGGCGCATGACCTTGGCCAGGTGGTGGGCCGAGATGCCGTAGCGCGCGGCGATCTCGCCGGTGGCGAGCTGGGCGGTGGGATCGCGGGCCAGCTCCAGCACGGCGTAGAGGGCGAAAATTGTCGAGCGTTGCAGTTTCATGCGGACGTCGCCGTCAGATGCTGTCCAGCGCCATCTCGAGCTGGACGTAAGCCCCGGCGGTGAGGCCGAAGCTGCGGAAGAAAGCCAGGTTCAGCGTGTCGCGGCGCGAGACCGAAGTGCGCACGGTGTCGACGCCGGCGGCCCGGAAGCGGCGGCAAAGTTCCTGCACCAGGCGGCGGCCGATGCCGTGCTCGCGGCGCTCGGGCGCCACGCCGATGCCGAAGATCCAGCCCGAGGGCGGCGAGCCGAATTCCCAGGCCCTGACGGCGCCGGTGACGAAGCCGATCAGCCGGCCTTCGCTCTCCGCCACCAGCACGTAACGATTGGCCGCCACACCCTCCACATAGCGCGCGAACAGGTCGCGCCAGTAGTCGGGCTTGGCCAGTCCCGAGGTAACCTCGTCGAGCGCGATCAGCGCCGCCAGGTCGTCGGGCGCCGCCTCGCGCACGGTAACCGGCGGGCGGGTCACGGTCGCCTACCTGGCTCCGGCGCCGCCAATGGAGCGATTCACATTTGATGTGAATCGCTCAAGGCCGCGCCAAAGCTCGGTTTTGCGGCCCGCCGGCCCTCCGGCGCGCACGCGGTTGCGCGGACCTTCAGGTCCGCTGCCGTGAGCGAAAAAGACTAGCGGGGATCTCATGGAATGAGATCCCCGCTAATCCGGCACCACCGCGGTGGCTTCGAGCTCGACCTTGCCGGGGCTGTCGAGCAAGTCCGAGACGAAGATCATGCTCATGCAGGGGTAATGATCGCCCATCAGCCGCTTCCAGATGCCGCGCAAATCGCGCCGCGCCTCCAGGTAGGCCGGCTTGTCGCAACAGAACGCCGTGATGCGGCAGATGTGTTCGGGCTTGCCGCCGGCCTCGGCCAGCACGGCGATGATGTTCTTGAGCGCCTGTTCGAACTGCGGCGCCACGTCGTCACCGGGAAAGACCTGCTTCTCGTCCCAGCCCACCTGGCCGGCGATGAAGACCATGCGGCCGCGCGCCGCGATGCCGTTGGAATAGCCCACCGGCGGGATCCAGCCCTCGGGCATGAGGATTTCCATGTGGTCTTGGTCTGCCATCTTCTTTGCCTCCGCTGTCAGTCGGGTAGGATCGGCGGGTCGAAGTCCTCGTCCCAGCCGTCTTCGGGTTTGGGGTAGCGGGCCAGCCACTGGCGCACCAGTTCGACGTGCTCGCGTTCCTCGGCGGCCATCTCGGTGGCCATCTGGCGCACCTTTTCGTTGGCCGTGCGGCTGGCCACCAGGTCCAAGAACTCGGCCGCCTTGCGCTCCGCCTTGAGCGCCATTTGCAGCGCGTGATAGGGCGTCATCAGGTAATGGGCATCGAAGGTCTGGGCGGTTTCCGGGCCTTCGGGGTCTTCCCACTTGTATTCCCAGGGCGCCACGTGCGGCACCTCGACGCCGCCCGAGCGAGCCTCGATCTTGGCCATGTGCTTCTTCTCGATCTCGGCCAGCTTGGCAAACAGCTCCGCCACCTCGGGGTTGTTGTGCACCTCCATCTGCGAGGCCAGTTCCTCGTAGCGTTCCAAAGCCTCGCGTTCCAGGGCCCCGGCGTGGGCCAGGAACTCGCCCAAGTCGTCGATGGCCAGGCGGTCGGCGGCGCTCACAGCACGAACTCCCGTTCCAGATCGGCGACGCTCTCGCCGCTGCCTTCCAACGAAGGCTGAAAGGGTTGGCGCTGGCCGTAATAGAGCACGCCGACGTTGAAGCCGTCGTCGGTCATCAGGCGCCGCGCCGCCCGGCCCGGATCGTCGGTGCCCTCCACCGCCGCCTCGTGGGTGGTCTGCTTCCAATCGCGCTGGTCGGGCCGGAAGGTGACGCAGGGGCTGAGGATCTCGACGAAGGAAAAGCCGGGATGGCGGATGGCCTCGACGATCAGGCGGGTCACCCGGTTGGGATCGCCGGCAAAGCCCCGGGCGATGAAGTTGGCCCCGGCAGCCAGCGCTATGACCAGGGGCCGGAAGGGGCTGATGCCGGTGCCGCCGGGCGCCAGCGCGCTGTCCCAATCGGGCTCGGTGGTGGGCGAGGGCTGGCCCTTGGTCATGCCGTAGACCTTGTTGTCCATGACGATGTAGGTGATGTCGATGTTGCGCCGGCAGGCATGCAGGAAATGGTTGCCACCGATGGAAAAGCCGTCGCCGTCGCCGCCGGCGGCGAGTACCAAAAGGTCGGGCCGCGCCACCTTGAGGCCGGTGGCCAGCGGCAGCGCCCGGCCGTGCACGCCGTGGAAGCCGTAGGTGCTGGAATAGGCCGGGATGCGCGACGAGCAGCCGATGCCGGAAATGATGGCCACTTCCTCGGGTGCCGCGCCGATTTCGGCCAGGGCCTTGGAGATCGACATCAGCACGGAATAATCGCCGCAGCCCGGACACCAGACCGGCTTGATGTCGGATTTGTAGTCGCGCGGGCTGCGCTTGGCTTGACTTGCGGCCTCGCTGGTCATGATCGGCTCAACTCCCTCAGCGCCTGATGAATTTGGCCCGGCCGGACGGGCAGCGGCCCGGGGTGGCAGAAGTGGTCGAGCCTGGGCGGCAGCGCATAGTTGGCTTTCAGGTACTGGCGGAACTGACCGGAATGGGTCTGCTCGACCATCAGCGCCCGATCCGTGCCCTCCAGCGCCGCCGCCAGCGGCTCGGGACGGGCCGGGGCCAGCAGGCGGATCGACACCAGCCGTGCCTCCAGGCCCTCGGCGGCGGCCAGCGCCAGGGCCTCGCGGGCCGGGCCGGTACATGAACCCCAGGTGATAATGGCGACCTCGCCACTACCCTCGACCTCGGCCCAGTGGTTGCCGTAGTCATGCGCATCCAGCTTGTAGCGGCGCTTGTTGAGCTGGGCCGAATGGTCGCTGTTCTGGCTCGAAGGCGTGCCGCGGCTGTTGTGCTCCAGGCCGTCGGCCGTGTACTGGCCGCCCGGAGTGCCGGGAATGGCCATGGCCGAGACTCCCGAGGCGGTAAGCTCGTAACGTTCATAGGCCTCGGCCTCGATGCCGCCGACCGGCAGCTTCTGGCGCTGGGCAAAAAAGGCGAGGTCGGCGGGCTGGACCATGGCCGCCCGGGCCTGGCCCAGCGACTGATCCGAGAGCACGATGGCCGGCACCTGCAGGGCCTCGGCCAGATGCACGGCCCATTGGGCGGTGAACAGGCAATCAGCCACCGAATTGGGCGCCAGCACCAGGTGCGGCGCGTCGCCGGGCAGGCCGTGCAAGGCGGCGGCCAGGTCGGACTGCTCCGATTTTGTCGGGATGCCGGTCGACGGGCCGCCGCGCATGACGTTGACCACCACCAGCGGCACCTCGGCCGCCACGGCCAGGCCCAGGGGCTCCGTCATCAGCGCCATGCCCGGCCCCGAAGTGGCGGTCAGCGCCGGCGTGCCGCCGAAGGAGGCACCGATCACCATGTTGATCGAGGCCAGCTCGTCCTCGGCCTGCACCAGCGTTCCGCCGACGCGGGTCAGTGCCGGGGCCATCCATTCCAGGATCTCGGTGGCCGGCGTAATGGGGTAGGCGGCGACGAAGCGCACGCCGCCCCTGATGGCGCCCAGCCCGGCCGCCTCGTTGCCGCTGATCAGCCAGCGTTCGCCTTTCTCGTCGGCCGGTGCCGCCAGGGGCTTGACCGCCGGCAGTTCGCGGGCCGCCGCGGCGCCGACGGCAACCGCGGCCCGGCTGGCGGCCACGGCTTCGGGCCGTTTGGCGCCGAGGACCTTGGTCAGCGCCTCGTCGATAGCTTCGTCGGGCAGCCCGGCCAGGGTCGCCACCAGGCCAAGGGCTATCATGTTGGGCCGGCCGCCTTCGATGGCCTTGGCGCCTTTCTTGAATGGCAGCGCCGCCGAGCGGGCGCCGGAATCCTCGATGAAAGCGGGAACCTCGCCGGCGGCCTCGTCGCCCACCACCAGGCTATCCGGGCCCAGCGGGATCTCGGCCGCGAAGCGTTCGACGTTCTGCCAATCGAGCGCTATCAAAATGTCGTAGCAGTCGGGATGGGCGGCCACGGGCCGGGTGGCCAGGCGAATCAGCGAGGCGGCCTCGCCGCCGCGGATCTGGGGCCCCGACGAGCGGCTCATCATGCCGTACCAGCCGGCCGCCACGGCGGCCTCGATCAGCATGTTGCCGGCCGTGATGACGCCGGCCCCGCCGGATCCGGCCAGCACGATGGAAAGGGACGTGGCAGCCCCCTCATCAGCCTTCATGGGCCAAACTCCCGTACCCGGCGCGCCCATTTGCGGCGCCATTCGCAGGCGAACGCCGATGTCTGGTAATCGCCTTATCCACAAACATCTTGGGGCCTTGACTCGTTAATTGGTATTGTAGTACTGATTTGCATAATAAGGCTGCCACGCAGGCTTCGTCAACACCAAAAGCCGACCCGGTTCCCTACAAAAAAAGCAAGCCCAAACAATACGTTAAGAACACAAGCACAAACGATCGCCAAGGCGCGCAGGCGCCTCCGATTTGGGAGTATTACCATGTCCGTGCAGGAAATCATCGAAGCCACCGCCCCCGATCTGATCGACCACGATATCGTACCCGGTGTCGTGGTTCCCGGCATTACCTACGAAAAAAAGCCGGCCCGGACGCCTGACGGCAAGGTTGCCGAAGGGCTCTACAACGCCTGGATCACGCTCGACAATCCCAAGCAGTTCAATTCCTACACCACCGACATGGTGAAGGGCGCGATCCTCTCCTTCCGCGCCGCTTCCAACGCCCGTGACGTGGTTTGCGTGGTCTTCACCGGGGCCGGCGACCGGGCCTTCTGCACTGGCGGCAACACCAAGGAATACGCCGAATACTACGCCGGCAACCCGCAGGAGTACCGCCAGTACCTCAGGCTCTTCAACGACATGGTGACTTCGATCCTGACCTGCGACAAGCCCGTCATTTGCCGCGTCAACGGCATGCGCATCGGCGGCGGCCAGGAAATCGGCATGGCCTGCGACTTCACCGTCGCCCAGGACATGGCGCGCTTTGGCCAGGCCGGCCCCAAGCACGGATCCGCCCCTATCGGCGGTGCCACCGACTTTCTGCCGCTGATGATCGGCAACGAGCGCGCCATGGAGACCGGCACGCTGTGCGAGGTTTGGAGCGCCCACAAGGCCTACCATGTGGGCATGATCATGGACGTCGCTCCGGCCCTCAAGGTCGACGGCGGCTACGTCGCCAACCCGCTGGTCATCACCGACCGTTACCTCGACGAGTTCGGCCGCATGATCGTCGGCGAGTTCAAGACCGGCGCCGAGGCCAAGGCCGCGAAGGAGCTGCTGGCCCGGGGCGAGGTGGACCTCTCGGCGCTCGACGAAAAAGTCGAATCCCTTTGTTCCAAGATCCTGCTCACCTTCCCCGAATGCATGATCAAGACGGTCGAGGAATTGCGCAAACCCAAGCTGGAAAACTGGAACCGCAACAAGGAAGGTTCGCGGGCCTGGCTGGCGCTCAACATGATGAACGAGGCCCGCACCGGCTTCCGCGCCTTCAACGAGGGCACCAAGGACGACCGCGAGGCCGACTTCGTGGCGCTCAGGCAGGCCCTGGCCGTGGGCACGCCGTGGTCGGTCGAGCTGATCGAGAGCCTGATGCCGCAAAATCGTCGGGACGACCGATGAGCGATCCCGCCCTCAAGGTCTGGCTCGACCGCGAGGGGCGGCTGCTGCGCCTCAGGCTCAACCGGCCCAAGGCCAACATCGTCGACGCCGAGATGATCGCGGCGCTGGCCAAGGCCTTGGCCGAACATGCCGAGACCAGCGGCCTGGCGGCCGTGCTGCTGGATGCCGAGGGGCCGAATTTCTCCTTTGGTGCCAGCGTCGAGGAGCACCTGCCGGCCGAGGCCCCGGCCATGCTGGCCGGCCTGCACGCCCTGGTGCTGCGCATGGCCGCATATCCCCTGCCCATCATCGTGGCGGTGCAGGGCCAGTGCCTGGGCGGTGGCCTCGAGCTGGCCCTGGCCGGGCATCTGATCTTCTGCGCCGAGGACGCCCGTCTGGGCCAGCCGGAAATCAAGCTGGCGGTCTTCGCGCCGGCCGCTTCGGTTTTGCTGGCGGCCCGTGTGGGCCGCGCCCAGGCTGCCGACATTCTGTTTTCCGGGCGCTCATTGCGGGCCGACGAAGCCAAAGCCATGGGATTGGTCAACGAAGTCGCCGGCGATCCCGGCGAGGCCGCGCTGGCCTATTTCGACAAGCACTTGGCCGGCCTTTCCTCGGCCGCGCTCAAGGTAGCCACCAAGGCCCTGGCCGTCGGTCAGGCCGAGGATCTGAAAGCCAAACTCGATGCCGTCGAGAAGCTCTATCTCGAGGATCTGATGGCGACGCACGACGGCAATGAGGGCCTTCAGGCCTTCATCGAAAAGCGTCAGCCCAAATGGGAGCATCGTTGAACCATGTCGGTTAACGAAATCATCGGACGCTGCCAGGTCTTGTTCGACGACCTGGACTTCACCTGCGTCAGCGACTGGAAAGCGGCGGGCGAGAACCGCTATGCCATCGGCTACATGCCGGTCTACGTGCCGCGCGAGATCATCCACGCCGCCGGCATGCTGCCGGTGGGCATCGTCGGCGGCGGCGACCAGCTCGAGGTCATCCACGGCGACGCCTATTATCAGTCCTACATCTGCCGCATCCCGCGCTCCACCATCGAGCTCGGCATCACCGGCCGCCTGGATGCCCTGGACGGCATGCTTTTCCCCTCGATCTGCGACGTCATCCGCAACCTTTCGGGCATGTGGAAGATGTTATTCAAGGACAAGTACGCGCGCTATTTCGACGTGCCCCAGAACTATTCCGACGGCGTCGGCGGCAGCTACTACGTGCACGAGCTGGAGGAACTGCGCAACGGCCTGGCCAAGCTGCGCGGCCAGGACATCACGGACGACGAGATCCGCGCCTCGATCGCCCTCTACAACGAAAACCGCCAGGTCATGCAAGAACTTTACGACTACCGCGCGGCCCAGCCCTGGAAGGCCTCGACCTTCGAGGTCTATTTGCTCATGCGGGCCGGCATGGTGCTGCCGGTGGAGGAGCATACCCAGATGCTGCGCGACTACCTGGCCGCCGTCGAGGAAGCCGACCGGCCCCTGCGCGACAACTGCCGGGTGGTGCTGCAGGGCACCTTCTGCGAACAGCCGCCGCTGGGCCTGATCAAGTCGATCGAAATGGCCGGCTGCTACATCGTCGACGACGACCTGTTGCTGGTCACCCGCTGGCTCTTGGACGACGTGCCGACCGAGGGCAATCCGCTGCAGAACCTGGCCGATGCCTTCTTGCACCACTCGGCCGAGACCGCGTCGAAGTACGTGGCAAAGGGCGAGGACAAGGGGGAATTCCTGGTCGACATCTGCCGGCGTACCAAGGCCGAGGGCGTGGTCTTCGCGGCACCCAGCTTCTGCGACCCGGCGCTTTTGGACCAGCCCATGCTGACGCGCAAGCTGACCGAGGCGGACATTCCCTACACCGCCTTCCAGTACGCCGAGAACTCGGGCCAGATGCAGCCCATTCGTGAACAGGCCGGCACCTTCGCCGATTCCATCAAGTTGTGGAGTGCGTGACATGGCTCAAGCCGAAAAGACCCAGCCCGAAGTCCAGAAAGAGGACAGCATGTGGAAGCAAAAGGAGATGATCGCGCGCAACTACCGCGATCTCGCCGCTTCCCGCGAGACCGGGCGCAAGATCGTCTCGACCTTCGTGCCGGGCAATTTGAACGAGCTCTTCATGTGCTTCGACATGATCTCGAACACGCCCGAGACCAATGCGCTGCGTAATGGCATGATGAAGAAGTCGGGCGCCATGATCATGGAGGCCGAACGCCAGGGCCACTCCGAGGACGTCTGCACCTACGTCAAGGCCGATCTCGGCATGATGATGAAGGGCAACCTGGGTCCCACCGGCGATCCCCTGCCCATGGCCGACTTGCTCATGCTCTCTTACACCGGCTGCTTCACCTTCATGAAGTGGTTCGAACTGGTGCGCGACGAGTTCGGCGGCGAGGCGGTGATGCTGCACGTGCCCTACCAAGCCGACGGCGAGGTCACCCAGAACATGCGCGACTACGTGGTCAAGCAGATCAAGGAAGACGTTATCCCGGCCTGCGAGCGCATCTCGGGCATCAAGTTCGACATCGATCGGCTGCGCCAGTACATGGTGCAATCGGCCAAGGCCGAGGACGATCTGGTCTGGGTGCTGGAGACGGCCAAGAACAAGCCCTCGCCCATCGATTCCTACTTCGGTGGCGTCTACTACATCGGCCCCATCTTCACCGCCTTCCGCGGCACCGAGGGAGCGGTCGACTACTACCGCACGCTGCGCAGCGAGGTGAAGGCGCGCCTCGATGCCGGCCAGGGACCGATCACGCCCGAGGGTGAACTGACCGAGGAAAAGTACCGCTTGGTCGTCGAGGGGCCACCCAACTGGACCAGCTTCCGCGAGTTCTGGAAGATGTTCTACGAAGAAGGCGCCGTGGTCGTGGCCTCGAGCTACACCAAGGTCGGCGGGGTCTACGAGGGCGGCTTCCGCCACGATCCGGTCAATCCCATCGAGAGCCTGGCCGACTATTGCCTGGGCTGCTACACCAACCTCAACCTGCCGGCCCGGGCCGACATGCTGGCCAAGTACATCAATGACTACGAGGCCGGCGGCCTGCTGATCAATTCGATCAAGAGCTGCAACAGCTTCTCGGCCGGCCAGCTGCTTTTGATGCGCGAGGTCGAGGCCCAGACCGGCAAGCCCGGCGCCTTCATCGAATCGGACCTGGTGGATCCGCGCTACTTCTCGGCCGCCAACCTCAAGAACCGCCTGGAGAGCTATTTCCAGATGATCAACCAAAAACGCATGGCCGCCTAGCGGAGGGGAGAGCAAACATGGACTGCTTCATCGGCATCGATCTCGGCTCGACGACCACCAAGGCGGTGGTCCTCAACGAGAGTAGCGAGGTGCTCGGCCGCGGTATCACCAATTCGCGCTCGAACTACGCCACGGCCGCCGCGGTGGCCAAGAACGAGGCCCTGATCGACGCCCGCTTTAACCTCTTCGGCCGCTCGCTGGAGGGCAATGCGGCGCTGGCCGGCCGGCTCGACGAGTTCATCGATGCGGTAAGCCGCAACTTCCGCCTCGAACAGTTCCTCGAACAGCTCGAAGACCTGCACGAAACCTGTTTGCGTGCCACCGATCTGGACCGCTTTGCCGCCGTCCGGGATGCCGTCCGGGAAGTCTTGGACGAGCTATTCAAACGCCTTCATGCCGATGCTCCCGACCAGTTCGCGGCCGGCGCCAAGCGCAAGTCGGACTTCTTCCGCGACGTCGCCGGCAGCCGCTACGTGGCGTTGGGCGAAGAGGTGGCCAAGGAGTTGGGAACGACCTTCGATCCCCTGATCAACATCTACGACCGCTCGATCATCGAGGTCGAGAACCGGCTCTATACCGAGGGCACCGACGCCAAGGTGCTGCGCGCCGTCGATCGCAGCTTCGCCGAGATGCCCGAGCTCGGCGAAGCCGCCACCGAGGTGCGCGGCAACGTCGAGCGCGAACTGGCCACCGGCTTGGACGAACGCTACGTCGTCGGCACCGGCTACGGCCGCGCCACGCTGCCCTTCCCCAAGGAGCACATCCGCTCGGAAATCCTCTGCCATGGGCTGGGCGCGCACGTCATGTTCGCCGGCACCCGCACCGTGCTCGACATCGGCGGCCAGGACACCAAGGCCATCCAGGTCGACGAAAACGGCATCGTCGAGAGCTTCCAGATGAACGACCGCTGCGCCGCCGGCTGCGGCCGCTACCTGGGGTACATTGCGGACGAGATGAATCTGGGCTTGCACGAGCTTGGTCCCCTGGCCCAGAAGGCCACACGCACCATCCGCATCAACTCGACCTGCACCGTCTTCGCCGGGGCGGAGCTTCGCGACCGGCTGGCGCTGGGCGAGGCGCGGGAGGACATTCTTTCCGGCCTGCACCGGGCCATCGTGCTGCGCGCCATGTCGATCCTGTCGCGTTCGGGAGGCATCCGCGACCAGTTCACCTGGACCGGCGGTGTCGCCAACAACGCCGCCGCGGTCGATGCGCTGCGCGATCTGGTGGCCGAAAACTACGGCGACATCGGCATCAACATCGACCCCGAATCGATCTATACAGGCGCGCTGGGCGGCGCTACCTTCGCTCGCCGCGCCGTGGAGAACTGACATGACCATCACCGCAGGCATCGACATCGGCACCGGCGCCGTCAAGTCCGTGCTCTTCGAGATCGAGGGCGACCAGATGACGCTGTTGGCCAAGCGGGCCGATCGCATCCGCCGGCGCGACCCCAACAAGCTGGCCGGGGAGGGGTACGAGAGCGTGCTCTCGGATGCCGGCGTCAAGGCCGACGACGTGGCCTACGTGGGCACCACGGGCGAGGGCGAGAACGTTCCCTTCCGCACCGGGCATTTCTATTCCATGACCACTCATGCCCGCGGCGCGGTGTTCCTGGAAAACGATCTCAAGGCGGTGCTCGACATCGGCGCCCTGCACGGCAGGGCCATCAACATCGACGAGCGCGGCAAGGTGCTGAGCTACCGCATGACCAGCCAGTGCGCTTCCGGTTCGGGCCAGTTCCTCGAGAACATCGCGCGCTACTTGGGCGTCTCGGTCGACGAGGTGGGCGAGCTCAGCCAGCAGGCCGACGACCCCGAGGTGGTCTCCTCGATCTGTGCCGTGCTGGCCGAAACCGACGTCATCAACATGGTTTCGCGCAACATCTCGACCGCCAACATCCTCAAGGGTATCCACGTCTCCATGGCCGGCCGCCTGGTCAAGTTGCTCAAGGCCAGCAAGGCCACCGAGGGCCGCGTGCTGCTATCGGGCGGCCTGGCCCAGGACGGCGGCCTGGTGGCCGCCATGGCCGAGCAGATGACCGAGCAGAAGGTCAGTAGCGAGGTCGTCAGCCACCCGGATTCGATCTATACCGGGGCCATCGGCGCCGCCATCTGGGGCGAGTTCCGCCACCGCAAGCTGGCCGAGCTGGGCCAGCTCGACAAAGCCTCGTAACTCCTCCAAGCCGCAAGGAATACCGGTCATGGCGTTGATGATCACGGACGACTGCACCAATTGCGACGCCTGCGTCGAGCCCTGCCCCAACGAGGCCATCAGCATGGGCGAGATGATCTACGTCATCGACGCCTTCAAATGCACCGAATGCGTGGGCCACGAAGACGAGCCCCAGTGCCAATTGGTCTGCCCCGCCGACTGCATCGAAGCCAACCCCGAATTCCCCGAAACCCCGGACGAGCTGCAGGCCAAATACGCGGCCATGCAGGCTTGAAGCCTTGCCCAGATTCGGCTTTGTGGGGGAGGGAAGGGTGGGGGTGTTTTGGCGCCGAGTTCTTTTGCCGTCGCCGCGTCCCGGCCGTAACGGGATCACAATGTTTTCATAAGGGGCGTTCGGCGGCCTTGCGGGTGATCAGCACCAGCCCCAGACCGACGCCCAAGGTGCCGAAAATCAGGATCGAGGTCAGGCTCTCGCCGAGCAGCCAGACGCTCAGCGCGACGCCCGAGATGGGCGCGATAAAGCCGAAACTGACCATCGTGCTGGGGCTGTGGTGCTTGATCAGCCAGGTATTGAGCATGAAGCCCAGGCCGGCGATGACGATGCCCTGGTAGGCCAGGCCGGCCAGCGGCAGCCAGCCTACTTGGGCCCAATGGATGCTCTCGAAAGCCAGGCCGCCGGCGCCGAAGGCCACCAACGACAGCACCATTTGCCAGACCATCAGCCGCGAGGTGTCGATGCGCTGCGCCAATCCGGCGGTATAGATCAACCGCCCCCCCAGCAGCGCCGAGCTCAACAGCACCACCCAGTTGCCGATGGCGACAAGGTCCAGGCCAGCCAAGCCGGCGTCGCGCAGCAGCACCACGCCGGCACCCGAGAAGGCCACCAATAGGCCCACCACCTTGACCGGCGTCAGCCGGTCGCGGGCGATGAACAAATGGGCAAAGAGGGCGGCGAACAGCGGGTGGGTGGCCAGCAGCACCGAAGACATGGAGCTGGTCGTCATGTCGATGCCGAAGTTCATGAGTGCAATCTGCACCGTGAACAAAAGGCTCAAGAGTCCCAGCCCCAGCCATTCGCTGCGGCGCGGCCACAGCGGGATCTCTTTGAAACAGGCCCAGACGGTGATACAGGCGATGGCAAGGGCGAAACGGATAAAGGCCGACCAGAGCGGCGGAAAGGCCAAGAGGCCGAACTTCACCGCCACCGGGTTGGCGCCCCAGAGGATATGGATGCAGACGGCGATGATGATGGCGCGAAGCGGAATCAAGGGCTGCTACCGGAAGGGTTGAAGCGGGACGGGCGGCGAGCTCGAAGTTGGACGGGCCCGGTGGGAGAGTTAGAATTGGTCGGTTTTAGGGAAAGGAGCCCGCTCATGTCCAGAACCATTACCGTTGGTGGTGCCCAGCTCGGTCCCATCGCGCGCACTGAGAGCCGCCAGGCCGTGGTCGGCCGATTGCTGGAGTTGATGCGCGAGGCCCATGGCCGGGGCTGCGATCTGGTGTGCTTTCCCGAACTCGCCTTGACCAGTTTTTTCCCCCGCTGGTGGCTCGATGACGAAGACGAGCTCGATGCTTTTTACGAGCGCGAGATGCCCTCGGCCGCCACCCGGCCGCTTTTCGATTTGGCCGTCGAGCTTGGCATCGGCTTCTATCTGGGTTATGCCGAACTGGTCGAGGAGGGGGGCGGGAAGCGCCGCTTCAACACAGCCGTGCTGGTCGACAAGCAGGGCCGCATCGTGGGCAAATACCGCAAGGTCCACTTGCCCGGGCACGCCGACGACCGGCCGCACTTCCCCTTCCAACACCTGGAGAAGCGCTATTTCGAGGTCGGCGACCTTGGTTTCGGCACCTGGCGCACCATGGGCGGCGTCGTGGGCATGTGCATCTGCAACGACCGGCGCTGGCCCGAGACCTACCGGGTGCTGGCGCTGAAGGGGGCGGAACTGGTGCTGCTGGGCTACAACACGCCGGGCCACATCCCCTGGGATTCCACCTACGACGACCTGGCCGGCTTTCACAACCACTTGGTCATGCAGTCGGGTGCCTACCAGAACGGCACCTGGGTGGTGGGCGTGGCCAAGGCCGGCGACGAGGAAGGCTGCAATCTGATCGGCGGCAGCGCCATCGTGGCACCCTCGGGCGAGATCGTGGCGCTTTGTTCGAGCAAGGAAGACGAGCTCATCTCGGCGGCCTGCGATCTGGACATCTGCCTGCGCAACCGCGATGCCATGTTCAGCTTCGAGGCCCACCGCCGCATCGAGCACTACGGCGTGATCACCGGCCAAACCGGGGTCACGCCGCCCGACTAGGGCCTGTTGACATTTAAGGGATTCCCAAGAGCGTCAAAAAGTGATTCAAACTTCCTTTTGCAAGGAGGTTTTGATGAACACGGGACGTTTCGTCAT
>PVBE011558083.1_pt1 | contig 19997 bp, 25 predicted proteins | sample 1631181 | NCBI WGS metagenome assembly PVBE01 (sample SAMN08397723, study PRJNA350692) | Marine metagenome, whole genome shotgun sequencing project. | isolation source: water | place: Pacific Ocean | collected 2012-04 | reverse complement strand
TCGTATTGGAAACTTTAGATCTCTCATGGATAAAAAGAACACGTATGAGCGCGCCTTGTCCAATCTTATCGTAGAGAAAGAAAGAAGCACCTCCACTCTTAGAGAAATCAATGCTAAGATTGCGGGATTAGAAGAGAAAAAGCAAAAGTATTATGAAAATGAAAAGATCGTTGACGAAATTCGGAAACTTGAAAGGAAGCGCAAATCATATGAAAAGGATCTATCTTCTTCTAAAAAGAGCCTACAGGGGTGTGAAGACAGGATGTATGAGTTGATGGAGGCGAAAGGGAGTTGTGAACAACGCATTCTTCTCCTCGAAGAGCGTATTGAGGAGCAATCTAGCCTACGCAGCCAGTATGCTGCGTATGATTTATTTAAATCGTGCATGGATAGCAACGGGATTGGATCTGATATCATCAAAAAGTGCCTCCCACTTATCAACGAGGAGATTGCTAAAATTTTGGTAGATATTGTTCCGTTTGAAATTTTCTTTGAGATCGAAGAAAGAAAATTAGAAATTTATATTCGTCATCCGAAGCACGAGCCTCGCTTGATAGAAATGGCTAGTGGTGCCGAAAAAACAATTGCGGCGATGGCGATTCGCCTTGCATTAACAAAGATAGGCAATTTACCAACTAGTGATATATTTATATTGGACGAGCCGGCCACCGCGCTGGACGCGGATAACATGGATGGATTTATTTCTATTTTGGAAATGTTGAAAAGCCAGTTTAAAACTGTTATACTCATCTCCCACTTAGACCTTTTAAAGGAGTGCGTGGATAGCGAAATTGTCATTGACAAGAAAGGGGGATTCGCCCATGTCCAAGCGTAGGAGAAAAACATGACAAAGGAAGTAGAAAAGAAAGATCCAAAAGGAGTGATTGATGTCGGTCTCGCAAAGATAGTGAGCAGAAAGCTTTTGGTTTGGGCAACGGCAACTGGAGCACTCTTTTTCGGCGTAGTGCCAGCAGAGGAGTGGTTGCAAGTATGCCTACTCTATATCGGGTCACAGGCAGCAGTAGACATTGTTACTGCATATAAGAGGGTGTCATGATTCGCTGGTTGGCGTTTAAAGCCTTTATGAAGAAGGGGTGGGTCTGGGTCAAGACCTATTGGTATCTTCCCGTGAGCGCCCTCTGGATGGTTGTGACGTGGTTCTTTTTCCGCCAGAAGGCGGCGATGATGATTGAGAACTTCAAAGAAACCCGCGAGGCGCACAAGAAGGAAATTGATATAATTAATAAATCTAAGGAAGAGGAAGTCAATATCATCAAGGAAAAGATAGAGAAATCAGTGGAAAGAAACAGGAAGACTGAGGAAGAATATAGGAAAACGACTGAGGCTATTGATAAACATGCCGGCGAGCGCGCAGAGCTTCTCAAGCTTGAGGATCTTGAAACACTTGCTGGCGAGTTGAAGAAGCTTGTAAAAGGAGAAAGAAAATGAAATTGATAGCCATATTTACTTTATTGCTTTTTTCTTTTTCTTCTCATGCTCAGGAGATTGTCCCCCTAGGCAAGGGAGAGCCATCGCCGTTTGATGGTGTTCTTTTAGATGCCGCGGCCACGGCAGAAATCATCGCGAAGAATGAAGTAACTGAGGAGCAGTGCGCCGCCAAGACTCAGTATGAGGTCGGTAAAGCAACTAATTCTTGTACGCTGAAGGGAGAGATTGCGGAGACTTCACTGAAGATAGAAAAGGAGACAAGTGCAAATCTCATTCTTTTGAAGAACCAAGAGATAGAACGACTCAATAAAAAATTGGAAAAATCCGGTACTGATTGGGCCCCCTTATGGTTTGCGGGCGGATCTGTTGTTGGAGTCGCTATGTCACTCACGATCTTCTTTCTGGCAGTTCAGACGGTAAGAGAGGAGCCGTTCAGTGGCTAAAGACTACAACCAGATTGCTAAAATAGAGAAAGCCATTAAGCAAAAGTATGGCGACGAAGCAATAAATAATCCCCTATCTAACTGGAATAAAGAAAAAGAAGAAGACTACGTTTCTCAAATTAAAGAGATTTCTATGGCCGAGAGAAGCAAAACAGCCCCCCAGAAGGAATATTACAATGGTTTTTTAGTAGATAAAAAACTACTTACTAAGTATAGCAATAGGAGTTGCCCCGTTTGCGAGACCTACTCATTTAGTATTGAGGACAGCACATATTTTATAAAATGGGATTGCTGTCGCAAATGCTATATTGAGTGGGTTGAAGATCGAGAGGATCGCTGGCGCGCCGGTTGGCGCCCTAATTTAGGAGAGGAATGATGCTGTTAGAAATAATCGAAGAGCTAGAAAACAAAGTTGCCCGATTGCGCCGCGACGCAGAGAAATTTGATAGAGGCAACGCATCTGCTGGTACTAGGGTTCGAAAAGATTTGATGGATTTAGTAAGAGAACTCAAGGAAGTGCGACAGACTATTTTGGACGAAAGGAAATCTCGGAAAGAATAACGATGATTGATTATAGGAGTACAATATAATGGCTAGCGTAGAAGAAATTGCAAAAGGATTATCACAAGTTTTAGCGGATTCTTATGACGGCGCTTCACGCGCCGACGATGGCAAGCCCTTAGAGACTGGGCTGAAACGTGGTCACTTTGATGCTAAACTTACAGATAAGAGGGTCAATGACGGTTTCGGTATCACTCTTAGTGGAAACGTTTTCACTGTTAGTTACGAGGGCGAAGTCTCGGTCAAAGAACTCAAAGATAAGAAGTTTGAGAGCAACGTGGAACAAACCATCGCGGATGTTTTGAAGTTTATTAAAAAGCATTACAAATTTCATACCGGGGAGACTCTCAAATGCAAGCCGGTAGGAGAGATGAACATGAGCGTTCAAAGCACCAGCCGGGTACATACTTGGGTGGAAGCACAGATGCGCTATGAGATCCAGGGGATGGACGGAGTTTCTAGAAAGAACCCCAGTGGAGAAGAGTTGCTTGATAAATCAATTAAGGATTTTCTGGGCATCGGAAAGGAAGTGTGGAAATCTAAAAAGCCGCAGAATGTAACTCGTAAAGAGGAAAAATCCTGATGCGGATATCTAAAGAGCGAATAAAACAAATAATTAAAGAGGAATTGTCCAGCGCTCATCACGAGACTACGCGCACTGAGCAAGAAGACGAAAATGCCCGCGTGCGGCGCCATCTAGATAAAATATCTACGTTAGCATCTCACATGGTTCATCTCTTTGAGGAAGAAAGAGAAGGCGTCCCAGAGTGGATCCAAGAGAAAGTTGCCGTTGCAGCAGCAATGCTACAAACCATCTCGGACTACCAAGAAAATAATGAAAACGAAAAAGTAAGATAAGAAGAAAGCAAGATGTTATGGCGTACCTTATTTCTAAAAGCGAAGTCAAGAAAGAGATTACCAAGTGTGGTAAAGACCCTACTTATTTTTTAAATAATTATGCCAAGATATCGCATCCCGATAAAGGACTTATTCCGTTTAAAACATATGATTTTCAAACAGAACTCCTAAACAACTTCAATGATCACCGTTTCAATATAATTCTCAAGGCGCGCCAATTAGGGATTTCAACTATTACAGCGGGATATGTGGCGTGGCTTATGTTGTTCCGTCGCGAGAAGAATATTCTAGTTGTCGCCACAAAGTTTTCTACTGCCGCTAATTTAGTAAAAAAGGTCAAAGCTTTGATTAAGAACATGCCGGATTGGATCAAGATATCCGATATTTCTGTAGATAACCGAACTGCCTTCGAGCTTACTAACGGATCCCAGATCAAGGCGTCCACTACTTCTGCGGATGCAGGACGCTCAGAAGCGCTTTCCCTTTTGGTTGTAGATGAGGCAGCGCATGTTCCGGATCTAGAAGACATGTGGCGCGCACTTTATCCCACTCTTTCAACCGGCGGCCGTTGCATTGCGCTGTCAACTCCAAATGGCGTTGGGAACTGGTTCCACCAGAATTATGTGGACGCAGAAGAGGGGCGCAATAGTTTCTTCACAACTAAACTACCGTGGGACGTTCATCCCGACAGGGATCAAGAGTGGTTTGAAAAAGAGACACAGAATTTATCACGAAGAGATATAGCACAAGAGCTTGAATGTAACTTCAATATGTCTGGCGAAACAGTCATACATCCGGAGGACATAGAGAAGCTTCTAGCCGCCGTCCAGCCTCCCAGGCACAGAACAGGATTCGATAGGAACTATCATATTTGGGAAGAGTTCCAGTCTGGTATGGAATATTTATTAGTAGCGGACGTGGCCCGCGGTGATGGCAGAGACTATTCAGTTTTTCATGTTATTAAACTGAATACGATGGAAGTGGTCGCTGAGTACCAAGGGAAGCCCAACTTAGATATGTTTGCTGTTTTACTTAATTCGACCGGGAGAGAATACGGCAATTGCATGATTGTAGTAGAGAATAATAATATTGGATTTAGCGTTTTAGAGAAACTAATTGAAATGGAGTATCCCAACATTTATCATTCTATCAAATCTACTCATGAATATATAGATCAAATATCGGCCGAAGCAAGAAGCGGCGCCGTCCCCGGATTTACTACATCCGCCAAAACGCGCCCACTGGTTGTCGCAAAACTAGAAGAATTTATAAGAAATAATATTATTAGCATTTACTCGGCTCGGACGATCAGCGAACTTAAGACATTCGTGTGGGTCGCCGGCAAGCCGCAGGCAATGCGTAGCTACAACGATGACTTGGTAATGAGTCTGGCAATTGCATGCTGGATAAGAGATACCGTCGTAACTGTTTCAAAGAGAGATGCTAAATATGCCAAGGCAATGTTGGATAGCATGATCTACACTAATACAAAAATGAATACTACCATCAAGGGAATGCACGGATATAAGCAATCCGAGATCCACGAGAAGGTTGAGGCAGAAAGGCAGATGCAAAAAGAGTATGCTTGGCTGTATAAAGGATAGAAAAAATGCCCGACAATACAAAGAACCCCGCAAATTCGGAATCTACATTATTTAGGAGATTAACTAAGTTGTTTTCCGGTCCCATAGTGACCCGGAAGACACAAATGATTCGCAACCAAAGACGCCAGGATCTAGACAAATATAGGTTTAAGTCTGCTAGCGGCCAAAACTTCAAGAAGTCGACCTACAACCCTTTTGAAAGTATTAATTCAACGGCTATCGCCAATCAGCAGAGAAACGAAAGGTATGTGGATTTTGACCAGATGGAATATATGCCAGAGCTTGCTTCTGCGTTGGATATTTATGCCGATGAAATGACTACTTCTACGTCTTTTGAAGAAATGCTGAGAATAAAGTGCCCCAACGAGGAAATAAAGTCTGTCTTAGACACTCTCTTTCGTAGTGTTTTGAACGTGGACTTCAACCTTTTTGGGTGGTGTCGCACCATGTGCAAATACGGGGACATGTTTTTGTATCTAGATCTGGATGAGGGCGTCGGTGTCAAAAGCGTCATTGGACTGCCCACAGCAGAAGTGGAGCGACTCGAAGGAGAAGATCCTACCAACCCTAATTACGTACAGTTCCAATGGAATAGCGGGGGCATCACGTTTGAAAATTGGCAGATGGCCCACTTTAGAATTCTTGGGAATGACAAATATACTCCTTATGGATCCTCTATCTTGGAGCCGGCCCGAAGAATCTGGCGCCAACTGGTTCTCCTAGAAGATGCGATGATGGCATACCGTGTGGTACGCTCACCAGAGCGACGAGTTTTCTATATTGATGTGGGCGCGATTGCGCCCGAGGATGTAGAACAGTATATGCAAAAAATCATCACTCAAATGAAACGAAATCAAGTGATAGATCAAGATACGGGAAGAGTAGATCTGAGATATAATCCCATGAGTATTGAAGAAGATTACTTTTTGCCAGTAAGAGGAGGCGCGAGCAACACTAAGATTGAATCCCTTCCGGGTGGCACATATACCGGTGATATAGATGACGTGAAGTATTTGAGAGATAAGCTTTTTTCTGCTATTAAGATTCCTCCGGAGTATCTTTCCAGGGGCGAAGGCGGAACTGAAGATAAAACTACTTTGGCTCAAAAAGATATTCGGTTCTCTAGAACTGTTCAGAGATTACAGCGCGCCGTCTTATCGGAGTTGGAAAAAATAGGTATTATTCACTTATATACGCTGGGGTTTCGGGGCGATGATTTGATTTCTTTTGATTTACTCCTGAATAACCCATCAAAAATTGCCGAGCTTCAAGAATTGGAACAGTGGAGAACTAGGTTCGATGCGGCCTCAGCTGCCACTGAGGGGTATTTTTCGAAGAGGTGGATTGCGCAGAAGGTGTTTGGTATGACAGATGATGATTTCTTGCGGAATCAAAGAGAAATGTTTACTGACCGTAAAATGCAAGCCCTTATGGATACAGCAGCAGAAATGGGCACACCCGGAGCTGCTGGCGGAGGCATGGGGGGAGGCATGGAAGGCGATATGGGTATGGAAGGCGACATGGGAATGGGCGAAGAGACACCAGAGGCACCAGGCGCAGAGCCCCCCGCAGAAGAAGGCCCCGGCCCCACCGAAGAGGAAGGTCCACTTCTGAGCGCCCCGCCCGGTAAGAGAGATGACGATATTCACCATTATGAGAAAAGTTCATACAAGATGAAGGATGTAGATAGACGTAAAATGGGCGCCCGCCGGCGCAATATGCTCGCAAAGGCATCTAGAGAGAAGGGAAAAAATACAAAGCGCAATGTTTGGCAAGGCGCTACTGATTTATTTCCTGGCACAGAAGAACTATTTAGCTTGGGAAATGGCATTGCGGAAGATGTGGATAATAATTATAGGGCGGAAGAAGAGAAGATATTCGAAGTTAAAAATTCTCAACATGAAATAAAAATGCTTATTGAGCAATTGGAGAAGAAGGAAAATGGCAAAGACGCACAAGAGTAAACACAATAAGAAAAGAAATACCGCTTTTCTTTACGAGGTGCTAATTCAAGATATTACACGAAGCGTAGTGAGCGGTGATCAGAGTCGAAAGAAAGTTGCCCTGGGAATATGTAAAGAATTTTTCAGCAAAGGAACCATTCTGAATGCCGAAAAAGAATTATATGCTAGCCTTACGGAGTGCAGCGGCCTCGAAGATCATACTGTCGAGAAGGTGCTCGCAGAGGCCAAGAAAGAATACGCTGCTTTGGACAAGAAAGAAATTTTTAATATGCAAACGAAGATGCTCAATAAGGTCAATAAGGAGTTATCCCCTGGAGTTTTCAATAATTTTGTGAGCAACTATAAGAATTTGGCGACCATTGCTCAAATTCTCAGCCAGGATCTTCCAGTAAAGCAGCGCGTGATTCTAGAAAGCTCTTTCGTAGAATCTACCTCTCTGATATCTGAATCTGCCAACACGATCTTAGAGCCTACTGATAATTTAGTTTATAAGACTTTTGTAAAGAATTATAATAAAAAATATGAAGATCGTTTATTGGAGGAGCAAAAAGAAGTTATTACGAGATATGCGACTTCCTTTAGCGATAACGGATTGTCGCTCAAAATATATCTAAACGAAGAGTTCGGAAGACTTAGGGGCGTTTTGGAAAAGTCTTTGCAACACGAGATTATAAAAGAAGACGAAAATATGCTTTTGAAAACTCATGAGGTGTTAGATATCCTAGGATCCTTTGGTAAAGCGCCTGGATTTGATGAGGATATTATTATTCAGATTCTAGAGATTCAAAATTTAGCCAAGGAGATGATTTCCTAATGCCTATCACGATAACGGTTGGAGACAAAGAGGGAGAATCTCCCGCGCCAGAGCACACACCACCACAGGAAGAAGTGAAGCATCTTCCTCTCACAATGAACCTCGATCTAAGGAAGGCGGTAGACGGCAGCTTGATGATTTTTGATCATCCTGAGATAGATATCGTGGTTGTTCCTGCTACTGATAAGGTAGTTACCTTCCCGAAAGAATCATATAAAGATGAGGTATATGATTCACAAGATAGGCTGTTCAAACACTTACTAAAAGCAGGATTAATCACGCCAGGCACAGTTCAGGGTGGAAACGTACACGGTGCATTGGGTGGAACTATTCTCCCCGCAACCAATTCGGAGTTTCCAGTTGCAGATCTAGTTGTCCTTTCAATAGGAAAATTTATTGAAAAGGAAAAGCCTGACTATCTTTTTGCAGACGCCTATGATAAAGAAGTCGACGAAATGTATGTAGAGCCAACTGACGATGATTCCACTCCTCTTGGAAAAGTGCCGCAGGCAGTCAAGAAAGGAAGCATTCAGCCTTACGACGCACGCAGATATCTTACTGGGGTATATTAGTGGACTTAGTATATTTTGTGCTGGTGTGCTCTGGGATGACCCAGATTCTGTGTTGCGGTACAATATTCGATTCCGTAAGGCCGGAACATCACTTTTTTCATTGTCCCATGTGTGTTGGTTTCTGGGTTGGTATTTTTGTATGGGCGTTAAGTCCATGGACAACACTATTTATATTTGATTATGGATGCGTAACTGCATTTTTGCTAGGGTGCCTGAGTTCGGGCACGAGTTACGCTCTAAACATGGCATTTTCCGACGACGGAATACAGTTGGGAATGAGGAACACGGAGGTTCAAGATGTCACTCGTAACAATTAAATGGTTTCTACCGGTTGTCCGCATGTGCTGCAAGGGACGTTGACTCACACAGGTTGCGCCTGCGCCTTAGAGGTATAAAAAAAATGATTAGAATAAGTAAGAAATATCTAACTAAAATTATCAGAGAAGAGTCCGCTCGCGCTCTAAACGAAGTCGCCTTCTTCGACGAAGAAGGCGAGGTAGATTATAGGATGCAGGATGATGCTGATCCGCCGGAACACGAAGTCGTGTCGGACGAGATCCTTACGCACATCTATGAGACAATTGCGGCTCACCTGGGTTTGCCCTCCGCACACAACGACCCAGCTGGCGTCATGGTAGATGTAGAGTTGGAAACGGAAGAAGAGTTTTTAGATACGATCCTGGCTCTTGTGCAAAAGGGCATGCATGTCGCGCGCCACGAGATGGAGAGAGAAGAGAACATGCTCCAGATGAGAATGGATAAGAAAGGTAAAAGAAATTTTGGAGGCAACAAGGAAGATGCTGACTTAATGCAAGAAGAAGGAATGAACATTCAAAAAATGCATCTCAAGAAAGGGCGCTGCTCAAACCCTGGCGACAAAAATTGTCCCAAAGGATCGCCTCAATATAATTTAGCGATGCGGATGAAGTCTGGAGATATTCATAAAGCGAATCTTAAGAAGGGTAAGAATCCAGACGGACCAGGATAATAATATGTCTAAAGTTTTACTAAGAGAATATTATGAATTGTGCGAAGGCGGCGTTTGTCAAGACTTCTTGACAGAAGACGAGAAGCGCGAAGTAGTAAATGAGAATGTGATATTCCTTACCGGCATTCTGCAAAAAGCGAATACCAAGAACGGCAATGGCAGAGTCTACCCTATGAAAGTCCTCCAGCGCGAAATGGATAATTATAAGAAGTGCGTAAAAGAAAAACGCGCTTTGGGAGAGCTAGATCACCCAGACGAGAGCGTTATAAATCTTAAGAATGTTTCCCATATGGTAACCGACACTTGGTGGGATGGAGATACTGTTATGGGCAAAGTTAGGGTTCTCTCTACGCCTAGTGGCAATATCCTCAAGTCTTTGGTAGAGAGCGGCTGCAAGCTGGGCATATCCTCCCGCGGCCTTGGAAGCGTCAAGGAACAACAGGGAGACACTGTTGTTGAAGACGATTTTCAGCTGATATGTTTTGATTTTGTATCGGAACCATCTACACCTGAAGCATATATGACCCCTCGCATTCATGAGGGGAAAGAAGATGGTCTGACGAAAGCAGATAGGATCAACCGCTTGCTAAATGAAATCACGAGGAAGCATCAATGAAAATTACTGTAGAAAGAATCAAAGAGATTATCAAAGAAGAGTATGGAAAGGTGCGCGAGCATACAGAGAGAGAAGAGATAATTGTACCGGGGATCGCTGTATATGATTGGGACACGCTGCAATCTAATATAGTTGGAAAATGTGGAGACTTGGTAGCGCGCGCCGCGCGCGGCGAGTTTACAGGAATCGGAGATAATGAGTTTGAAGTTTTGTCTAGAATGTGGAAATCTATGAAAGAAACACAAGAGAGAAAAGAAGAAGAGTTGGCGTAAATGAAAAAAAGTGAACTGAAAAGAATTATCAAACCAATGGTAGCTGAATGTATAAAAGAGTCTCTATTAGAGGGTGGAATATTATCGTCTGTTATAAGTGAAGTGGTCAAGGGTATGAACATGAATATGCAATTGATGACGGAACAGGAAGCTCCTGTCCCTTCCCCTAAAGAGCCGCTCCAGGCGCCTAGTAAAAAAATGCAAGAAACAAAGCAGCAAATGCTTAGGGCCATCGGAAGCGATGCATATAACGGTGTGAACCTCTTTGAGGGGACCACTCCTGCACCTGCCCCGCAGAGTGGCAATAATCATGGCCCACTAAGAGACGCAGATCCAACTGACGCAGGAGTAGATATCAGCGGGTTGCTTAATCGTAATTGGAGTAAATTAGTATAATGGTTACAGTCAAACGGGAAAACAACGACACAGATGAGAAAATGATCAAGAGATTTCTCAAGAGGGTCGAAAAGTCTGGTATTCTAGAAGAATTCTTGTCTAGGCGTTATTATGTGAAGCCATCTGTAAAGCGGCGCCTTGCAAAAAAGAAGCAAATTGCGGAGCATAAGAAAAAGGCAGAAAAGGAAAAACGATAGTATAATACTATTTATAAGCAGGAGAAGAGTATGCACAACGATAGTCCAACAGGTCCAAGTAAATTTATGTACCAGAATGGGTTCAACCGATGGGAAGCTTATGGGGTCCCAGGTCGACCATTCCTGACTGGCACTTTGCTTAGTGCCGGCGAAGAGTTGAAGATATCATTCCCCACTATCACTAAAACCATTACGGTGGTGGCGAGCGGATCCAACCCGGTGCGAGTACATTTTGATACGACCGCATCTGCCAATGTAAGTACGCAACATCGCTACATTACTCTTACTGATTCGGATACTGATCCCGGTGGCGGCCGATTTGATTTTGATGTACGCACCAGGGATGTATATGTGTCGGCGCCCGACGGCGCAGCCGGCTTTGAACTCTGTGCCATTTGTGTTCAGGTGAGTATTGACGGTATACAGTCTTTGAGCGGCTCTGGAATCAATACCGATTAGCCTCCCATTTTTTCCTTGATAAATTTCTCTATTTTGTCTCGGGCTTCACCCTTGGAGTGAAACCAGACCCAAGCATCTGTTTTGCATATGGACTGTATCTTTTGTTGGGACGCTCCTATTTTCTCATTGATCCATAGGATCTCTTTCTCAATATCAATGTCGATATCTATGTTCAATTCGTATGCCAATTCTAGCAACGCCCCGCCATCTCCACTTCTCGATGCCTCAACTGCTGTCTTATAGAGATTAGTCAAGTGCTCTACCTGTGCCTCGTCCATGCCCCTTAGTTTGTCAGGATGAGTTTTGACGGCTATCTTTTTGAAGAGTGCTTTTATATCTCTGTCATTTAGTTCGCCGTCTTCTATATCTTCATCCTTTATACCTTTTTCTCCCGGCGCCGCACCTTCGGGAATGTCAGCATTTACCTCCGTGGAGATAGTGGTAGTGGAGTCCTCCATTTCTTCTCCATCCCCGCGTTGCTCCGCTTCTACCACCACCGTCCTGATAAATTTTTCATTGTATTCTTCTAGACATTCTTCATAAATAATTTCTGTCTCTGACAGCGACGCCTGAAAGAACTGAAGGTTGAAGCGGAACTTTTTGATTTTTGCCTTCTCTCTTCTAGATCTTTTTTTTATTTTCTTAACCACATTGTAAATAGTGTATCAAACCATTGCTCTGATACTAAATATAGGTATGGATCTGTGTTTATGGAGGAATGAGACATGACAAAAAGAGCGATGTTTATAGGCCGCTGGCAGCCGATGCATAACGGCCACAAATGGCTGATCGGACAAAAACTATCACAGGAAATTCCAGTTCTTATATGTGTGAGAGATATTCCACCTGATGAGAAAAATCCCTTCACTACTGCACAGACGGTGGAGATGGTTGGGGATGTTTACAGCGAGGACGATGTGGAAGTAATGACGATACCAGACATTGAAAGTGTGAATTGGGGAAGGGGAGTCGGCTATGAAACCAACGAGCACAAGCCTCCGGCCGATGTTGGGTTTGTCTCAGCTACCCAGATTAGAGAATCGATCAAAAACAATACCGACGAATGGAAAATAAAAGTTGATGAAAAGATTCACTACAAAGTAATAAAATTTTTGAAAAAGAATGGAGTTCTAGAATGAAGGAAGTGGAGACCAGCTTCAAAGAATCGACCCTGGCGCTTGACTTTGATGGTGTGATACATAGATATTCCAAAGGATTCCAGGGCTTGCAAAACGCCTACGATCCTCCGAGAGAGGGAACTAGGGATGCTCTAGAAGAGTTTGTTCGTCGGGGGTATAGGCTTATTATTGTTTCTAGCAGGCCAGTTCCAGTTATAAAAGAGTGGCTGCACAAATATAATATGGAACATTATTTTGATGAAGTTACAAACATTAAGCAGCCGGCTAAATATTATGTTGATGATCATGCTGTGCATTTTGATGTGAATAGCGACGATCCTTGGAAGGAAATTTTAGGGATAGTAGAATAGAGATGTGGATGCCTTTTTATGGAGATCCTAGGATTTTTTATCTTCCTGGATTCTATTTAGTATTGTGGGTGAATTTGTTTGCCCCGCATGTTAGACTGACTATAGATAGAGAGTGCAAGCAGAAGAAGCCATAGATAGAACTTTGCTTATATTCTCATAAAAACTTACAAATTTCGATTATACATTTTTGATACAATCAGGCAACTATTCCTAACCTTACAGATGAGTGTGTAGTTTTACAATTTTTGCGGTAAACTTTGGATATAAAAAGTTTGGGATCAAATATCTTGTAAAATACGTCCGCTTGACGAGGGGAAAATTATGATCGACTCAAAGAAAAGGAGCACGGCCAAGGCGTTTTCTTGGAGAACGATAGCGACTATTATTCTGGGAGGCATTTCTTATTTCATAACCGGAGACCTTCACCAGACATCCATAATTACCATTACGTACCACGGAATACAATTGTTTGCTTTTTTTCTCCACGAAAGAATTTGGAACCATATTCATTGGGGACGCACTCGTGGCATTTTCGTACAAATGACTGGGTTGAGTGGCAGTGGAAAGTCCACCATTGCCAAGTTAGTTCAAAGAAGGATGATCAAAAGGGGATTTAGGGTGGAAGTTATTGACGGAGATGAATACCGCGAAGGGTTATGTAAAGACCTAGGATTTTCCAAAGAAGATAGAAACATAAATATACGAAGGCTTGGATTTGTTGGTAAAATTTTATCTAGGAACGATGTGGTAACTATAATGTCGGCAATCAACCCCTATGAAGACGTTAGAAGGGAAGTGAGAGAGATGTCGGATATTGTCAAAACTGTTTTTATCGATTGCGACATTGAGAAGCTTAAAGAAAGAGACACGAAGGGACTTTACCGAAGGGCCATCTTGCCAGATGATCATCCGGAAAAGATTGATAATTTCACAGGAATTTCTGATCCCTTCGATGCTCCGCTGGTGTGTGACTTGACAATCAATACCACCAAGGATTCGGCGAAACAGTCCGCGAACAAACTAGAAAAATTTATTGTGGAGAACATAATATGAGGAGGGCTTCTAAGAAGATATTGGTTTTCAATTATTATCCTCTCAAGGTGCCCCCAACTACTGGCGGCGAGGCGAGATTATATAATATCTATTATCATATGGCAGCACAGAATCCAGATTTATATATTACCTTTTTGGGGCCCTACTATGGACACAAACAGGACGAGAGAACGCTTAAAATAGCGCCAAATTTTGAAGCTCACTATGTTGCGAAGGCCGAGCTTTATCACTATTATCTTCCCAAGATTGTGGAAGAACTAGAGCGCGGCGCCGATCCGCACGGGATTAACTCCATTTTATGCTCTAAACTTAATTCAAATATAGGTAAAAAATACTTGGAGATATACGAGGATCAAGATATTATTATTCATGAACACCCCTATGAAAACTATTCAGATGTCATGGCGGAAATGGGTGATAAACCCCGCATATATTCCTCTCATAATGTTGAAAGCAAGATGTTTGACGCCTTTTCTAATAATATTTGCTTTCGTAGTATTATCAATGAGTGCGAGATAGATTTGGCCAGAAAGGCTGACAAGGTGTTCGCTGTGTCGACCGCTGATAAAGAATATTTTTTAAGATATAATGAAGAGGTAGAAATAATGCCAAATGGATTTGACGAAAAACAATCCAGGGAAATACTAAATTCAAAAATAAAATCTCCTTACGCTGGCAGGAGAATATCTTTATTTGTGGGCTCTTCTCATAAGCCAAATGTAGATGCCGCTGATTATATAATCAGCACGCTGGCCCCCATGATGCTTGATACTGATTTCGTTATTTGTGGAAGCTGTTGTTCGTACATCACCGCGCCCCCTGGAGAGAATGTTTATGTCAAGGGGTTTGTTTCCGACAAAGTGAAAAGCGAACTGATGCACGCTTCCTCGGTGTTTGTCAACCCCATAGAATCGGGAGGCGGATCAAATTTGAAAATAATAGAGGCCATGTCATCTGGTACTAGAGTAGTAAGTACACACTTCGGCGCGAGAGGGTATGATATATCTGAAAAGGGGATATTGTATACATGCGATTTGAAAGATATGATTGAGACTATTAAACTTGCTTTGGCCGATAGGGCATATCCGGACAATTTCAAAAATTGGAGCGAAGAGATTTATGAAAAATATTCTTGGAGAAATATTTCTAAAAAGTTTACCGAGGAAGTGAGGGATTTATTATGACAAAGGTATTGATAATTTCTCGCAAGAGCATTCATAAGCTTGATGATGGCAGGAGCGTCCGCACATATGAAACTTACAAGAGGATCTACAAGGACACTCAGATAACCATCTTATCTCTCGATAAGGAGCGATCAGGCACTTATCCCCTTGATGATAATATACGGGAAATATGTCTTTTTGACGAGACGGCTCATAAAGAAAACAAGCGCGAAGCCCCTTTGCGTATATTGGACGAGATCGAGGATATCCTTGAAAATGATCATTTTATAAAGATTCTTGTTGAGATGGCAAAAAATTCAGACGTTGTTGTATTTGAGGAACTTCATATGGCATCTTTGATAGCGGATGAGAGGGTGGAAGAATCTCTACAAGGCAAAGATTATGCTTATGGCGCTCACAATATAGAGCGCGATCTGCTTCAGGATCCGTATGGAAGAAGCAAGATTGAGAGAGTGGCCCTAGAGAGTGTGGAAAGGAATATAGCAAGCAAATATAAAAAGATATTCGTGTGTTCCAGGTCCGATGGAGATTATCTTGCGAAACATTCAAAAGCAGAGATAGTTTTTGTCCCCAATCAAATAGAAAAGGTCCCAACTGTTACACCGGCGGAGAAGCAAAAAAATAAAAAAATGTTCTTTGGGAACACTAACTTTACTGTGTCTTTTATTGGATCGTCTCATGGCCCAAATTTGGATGCGTGTGATTTTATAATAAAAGAGTTGTGCTATATTTTTCCGAACATTAATTTTGTTATTATAGGGAGCATTAGTTATGCTAAAGCGCATGAATATAAGCACTTCGATCTTAGATCTAAGAACTGTTTTCTCTTCGGACTTTTAGAGGAGGGACTTAAGAATTTGGTGATTCAGGCATCGGATGCTATGATCAATCCAATGTTTACGGGCTCAGGATCTAATATTAAGGTGCTGGATGCAATTAAGAACAACATGCTTCTAATTACTACGGAATTTGGTATGCGTGGATATGAAGAAGGGGCAGTGGAGTGTGCGATAAGTGGCAATACGAAAGAGGCATTTATAGAAACAATGCGTCGCCAAATTCCTGGTGGGGGCAAACACGATGAGAATATTGGTAACAGGTGCCACTCCCCTGTTCAATCCGGAGGTTGAGCTGCTGTTTGGCTTACTTAATGCTCTCCGCGAACGCGAAGTTTATCGTAAAATTTCATGAACTCTATGTATTTTTTATTATTACTTTTCTTTAGAATAGAAAAAACCTTTTCATACAAAAACTGGCCACTATTTCCATTCTTTAAGTCTCTTAGGGTGTGAACATGAAAGTTTATGGCAGGATGGTTTCCAAAATATAGCACATCGTCTTTCAGATTAATAAACCTAATTTTGCTGCTATTGTAATATCCCGTAAACCTCCACCAGCCAATATTGTAATTTATCGGCAAAGACAGGCTGTACCTCTCTCTCGACAAAAACTCTTGAGGTTTCTGTTCGTAAAATATATTCAAAGCCTTGTGGTTTTCCGTCAAGATCTTCCAATCATCTAAAATGTCCAAATTTTTAACCGCAAACATTCCAACGTTAAAGAATCCACTTTTATGTATCGTCCATGGGTCATCATTATAATGAGGGGTATTTATCATCTCTACGGCTGGATTTTTTAGCAGTGAAAAAAAATCACTAGATAACGGATTTGTGAAAAAGATGTCACTATCTAGAAAGAACCCATAACCATATTTTTTTATACTATATTCGCATGAAGCGAACTTTGTTAGTATCACGTTCGTAAAGTTTTCCATTTCATCGGGGGTGCCTGTCATATGATCACCTTCTTTCTCTATATTGAGAATTGAGTGGGTGTTGTCGAACTCTCCCAGAGCATCGTAAACAGCGTCGTCACAACTAACAACCCATTTGCACTTATGGTACTGTTCTGCGCTAAACTTAAGCAATAAAAATTCTTTATAACAGCTTTTTGTCACCGTTGTGGATATGACTATCTCTTTCTTCATTTTTCATTCTCCATGCGAAAAAAATCATTTTGCTTTTACAACAATAAATAGAAGATCCTGCCTTTTTTTCGTATGCGACGTAACTATTTATATTGTCATTCGACAACGAAAAGGTAGAGTAGAGAAAATGAAAATAAAAGAAATACTTAACAGGCCGATATTCAATGAGATAGTCTGGAAATTTTACAATGAAAAAGAAGACATTCAAGATAAGGTTCTGGAATCTATTGGTGATGCGATCCAAGCGGCCGAAGAACAGTGCTATGTTGAACGGGAAAACATCTCTGTCAAGGTAAAAAGAGGTACGGTCGAAGAATGGGAGTTGACAAAAGAAAGGAAGCGAGTAAAAGAGTTATATGCTTCTGGGCATCTGCCGCACGTAAAAGGGATGACCATTTTAGAGTATTCTTCGATAGACGGATCGATATCTAAGACAATCTCCTCCTGCGCAGATCAAATATTTTGTTACGAAATAAATGACGATGCCCTAGAAAACACAACGAAGGAAACAGCAGATTACGACAACATCAGCGTATATGACTCAAGAATAAAAAAAGTCCGCAATATTTCGCACGAAAAAGTTGCTGACGGATTCGGGGAATCTTATTGTTTCGATATGAGATCTCAGCCTACTTTTTACCAACTGAAAGACAACTCTATAGATCTTGTCATAGTCTATGATGAATTTAAATTTTATAACAAATATGAGATGTGGTCCCTCTTGGTCGAAATGAAAAGAGTCTTGAAGCCAGGCGGCAGAATAGATGGATTTCTAAACACAATAGGCGGCGACATTGAAGACAGAGAGCAGTTCACAAAAACGGCCGAAATTCTAAAAAGAGACAAGTATTATTTTAATTGCATGAGATACATAAACTTAAAAGTGCTGAGAAAGGTCTGCGAATATAGCGATCTCTATCTAGAAAGAACTGGTAGTAATGAGTGGGGACATTTTCGTATAATTAAACCTCCCGAGGTTATACACGACATGAGAGGACCCGATTATAATATAGAAAAATTTTTGCAATTTTTGTCATCTAAAATTAACTGCTCAGTGGAATCAATAGTTGAGATTGGCAGTTATGCCGGGTACTCTTCCACTTTAATGTGCGAGAAGTTTGGCGAAGTATATTGCATTGATCCATGGGCAGAAGGCTACGATGCTGAAGATCTGGCATCATACAGCGACATGCAAAAAGTAGAGAGCGAGTTCGACAATAGAGTGGCTAAATTTGACAACTGTAGAAAATTAAAAATGCTGTCATCTGAGGCTGTGAAACTTTTTAAAGATAATAGTGTTAGCGTGGTGTACATTGACGGAGATCACAGATACGACTCCGTTAAGAGCGACATTCTAGAATGGTATCCAAAAATCAAAAACGGTGGCTTTATCGCTGGGCATGATTATGGTTCAGAATTTTTGGAGTCAACAAGGGCGATTAAGGAGATTTTCGGAGAACCACAGGAAATATTTCCCGATCACACTTGGTTAGTAAGAGTTTTAAAAGATAAAAAAACAAGACGAGGTACAAGAATGAAGAAATTTATATCAGGCTCGCTTCAAGGCACGCCAAAAGAAAATAGCGACGAATCGAAGAAGAAAATTGTGGAGGATTCTCACCATTACTTTTCCCGCCTCAATGGCCATGGCACTGGCTTAGGTTCTTTTGAGGAATATACACTTGATGCCGACTTCGCTAGACAATATAAAGTGTACGGACACCAGTGGGGAGACCCCGAAAAGAAGGAAGACATCATGCCATGGGACGAATACGCGAAAAAGGTTAAAGAGGCATATGTTCTCCCTTACGATAAGCCCAACCGGGTTGTCTTAGAGTTGGGCCCCGGCGGTGGGCGGTGGACAAGATACTTTACTAAATCAAAAAAAGTTATTGCCGTCGATTACTATAAAGTAATCTTGGATGAGCTGAGGAAATCAACTGATGGCATTTTAGAGAACCTAGAACTCGTACACTGCAACGGCTATAACTTGGAACAAGTGCCTGACGCTTCTATTGACCTTGTTTTTACTTATGATTGTTTTGTACACTTAGAGGTGCCCATAGTGAGTTCATATGTTGAGGAGTTCTATAGAGTCCTCAAAAGAGACACAAATGCAATAATTCACTATTCTGACAACAACGCTTCTGAAGACCTGGCCAAACATGTGTTTACCGAAAACAATTATCACACAATGAAAGAGGTAGTAGAAGGGTGTGGGTTCTCGATAGAGGAAATATTTCAAATCCCTCACTCTCAAATCATGGTACTCTCAAAAAAGTGAGGGACACCGGCCCACGAAAGAAATGTTGCATACAGATTTAGATATAGGAGATGCTAATGAGTGGGGAGAATGTACACTTGTAAAGAGAGAAAAAAAAGAGGATGAATAATACAGAGAGGAATTTGTTAAGGAGGCTGTTAAATGAGTGGCAAAGAGATATACTTTCACTGTGGGCTACCTAAGACAGGCACCTCAGCAATCCAACAATACTTGACGATCAAGTCAGAAGACGGAGAAGGGAATTTTTTATATCCTAAGACTGGCCTAGGGCCACCACATTTTCTGGGGCACACCCACCACGACTTAGTGCGGCCCGGCTTCTGGTATAAAAGGGGCTTTGGCGGAGGCAATTATGAAATTTCTGATGCTGACATGCTTCATGAGATGTTGATGTCTGAGATCTTCTCTTCGGATGCGAAGAAGGTGATAATAAGTTCCGAACTATTTGGCTGCCCCGGCCCTTTTGTCGAGACAAGCTTTCACACATTTATTGAATCTGTTCGCTCTGACGGGGATGAAGTAAGGTGTGTTATTTATCTTAGGAACTTTGTAGAGTGGGCAAAATCATTACATTTGCAACTATGTCGTTCGAGGCATCGGGAACCAAAGAACAAGAACATGACATCTTTGTGGCCACCAGAACTGGGCACCGATTTCGAGAAGTGGCTAACGACCGGTCTCCATTCATCGTCCGCATCAGCCCAGATCCCCCACTTGGCAAACATTTTCAACCAGAAGGACACAATCATAAGATATTATGAGGGAGATGTTGTGGAGGATTTCTGCAAGGTAGTGGGGATTGAGTTT
>PVBE010244599.1_pt1 | contig 19998 bp, 15 predicted proteins | sample 1631181 | NCBI WGS metagenome assembly PVBE01 (sample SAMN08397723, study PRJNA350692) | Marine metagenome, whole genome shotgun sequencing project. | isolation source: water | place: Pacific Ocean | collected 2012-04 | reverse complement strand
TGAAAGTCCGGGAGCTGGAATAGCCGCTCCAGTTCTGGGCCGCGTCCCTTGCCCTCATTCGCCAGTAATAGGTCGTGCCGTTGGTGAGAGCGATCGTCGTATCGGCAGTTCCTGATCCGTTGTACGTGTCCGTGACGCTGGCGAAATTGGAATTGTTGTCCACCTGCATGGTGTAGTAGTTCGCCCCGGAGGAGGTGTTCCAGTCCAGGTAAGGCGTCGTGTCGTTCGTGTAATAAGCGTTCGCAGGCGACGCATGCGACGGCGCCGAGGGAGCCGTCGTATCGATATTGAAAGACCGGGAACTGCTCCAGGCACTCCACTGCCCGCTCGCATTCCCCGCCGCCGCACGCCAGTACCAAACACCCTGCGCCGTAGTCCCCAACGTCTTGGAGGAAGCGGTCGTGGTGTATTGACTAGGGCTCGAGAAGTTGGACAGGTCGTCAACCTGGACACGGTACTGTGTCGCCCCTGAGGAATTGCCCCAGTCAAGGTAAGGCGTCGTGTCGTTCGTGTAATAATGGTCCGCAGGCGAAACCAGGATTGGCGTGTTGGGCGCGCTGCTGCCGCCGCCGCCGGCCCACGTTCCCCCCCCTAATATTCTGATGTCATCCCAAGCGAACCCGCCATAAGGCGGGTAAACTTTGTCATATTCTTGAAAGCGGATGTAGCAATCTTTGAGGTCAATCTCGACCTGGTAATATTGTAGGAGGTAATTCTGTATGGTCATTAAATCTACGAAATGCGTGCTAAAGATCTCTGAACCATTCCAATCGGTGGCATTACTGTTGCCCATGCTCAACGGTTCTATGGGGTACCAAGGGCCGCTACCAGCATTTGCCGAGATGTAGATCCCGTCGTAATTGGCGTGGGAACTGGTGTAATAACAACCTGAGTTATACCCGACTCTGCCATTGCCATTTGACGAACGGTGAAGTTTATCTCCGGTCTCGCGCCACTTGAATTCCAAAACGTCTGGTGGGGCACCTTGGATTTCAACATGGAGCGTAAGCTCGTTGAGGGTCCACGCCATTCCTAAACGATCCTGCCGCCAACTCCAATCGTTCCCACCGGGAAAAAGCGAGGTTCGTGCGTTGAGGCTACCGGATCCACTGCTGTAGTAGGTCCACTCCGAGGTGATCGCATTTTCGAAATCTTCCACATAGACAGTTGGGGGCAGGAGTTTGCCTTCCGGAATTGGGGCCGCTACGGGCAGCATCAGTTGGGGACCCGATTCCTTCCGATCCCCCTCCCCTCCCGGCTCCCCTCCCGGCGCGGCGGCGAGCAGGAAAGAGACCATCCCTGCAAGCGCCAGCAAGCTAAAAATACCGCCTGGGTTCCAGTTCCGGAATTTCCGGGACCAGGATCGGTTCGCCTTCCAGCCTGCGCGCATCATCGTGCTCCTTCCGCATTCCGCGGGTGCTCAATCACCATGCATATACATTCTGATCTCATAGAATCCGATTCTACCCTCGCAACTGGCATACCACACGGAAATGGTGAACGGCTTCTGAATTGCTGCAACATATTGAGTAGTAGTATCTTACAATGTACTCCCATATTTTTGAAGACAGACTCCGGGGGGCTATTGTATCGGAATGGTACATATTTCCCAAATTGACACAGGATTGAAAATGGCCTCTGCAACCTATTGATAACAAAGCGCTTACAAGTGCCTCAAAGTGACCCTTTTTGACCCTGAATTCCCATATTGCACCCATGCCTGAGACGCTCCTTCCTCATATATAGAGCTTGGAAAGTGCATCCACTCGATCCGGTCGATCCGCTCCAACCCTTGCCAACCCCACACCGCCGCCCTATAATGGCGGGATGACGCATCGCGTCAAATGGTGGGGATGGGGCGACCCGTCCCGGAACCTGGATCTGAAACCCGACTTCCGGGATTTCCTCTTCGACCGGCTGGACATTCGGGGTCGGGAGAGCCTCCCGGAACGCCCCCTCCCGGAACTCGCCCCTCCCAACCCGGACGTGGCGCGCTCCCTTAACGCCTCCGCCGACGACATGGACCGCCTTCTCCACGCGGCGGGAAAATCGTACGTGGACCTGGTCCGAATCCGGCGGCCAAAGATCGATCCCGCCCCCGACGCGGTCGCATGGCCCGAAACCCCGGATGATCTTCGCCGAATCTTCGATGTCTCCCGCAATGAAAAGTGGGCCGTGGTGCCCTTCGGCGGGGGAACGAGCGTTCTGCGCGGTGTCGAACCGCTTGCGGGCGAAAAGAATGGCGTCGTGACGGTCGACCTCACCCGGATGAACAGGGTTCTCTCCCTCGACAAGACATCCCGGACGGCGCATGTCGAGTCGGGAATATTCGGGCCCGCACTGGAAATGGCCCTCTCCCGGGAAGGATTCGAACTGGGCCACTACCCGCAATCCTTCGAGTACTCCACGCTCGGGGGGTGGATCGCGGCCCGCTCGGCGGGTCAGAATTCCTCGGGCTACGGCCGGATCGAGGATCTTGTCGTATCGCTTCGAGCCATAACCCCCGCCGGCGAAATCGTCACCCGGGAGGTTCCCTCCTCGGCGACCGGCCCCGAACTGCGGGAGGTCCTAATCGGTTCCGAGGGATCCCTCGGGATCATTACCGACGCGGTCATCCGGATTCATCCCCGCCCCGACCGGATGCACTACGAATCTTATCTCTTCCAATCCTTCGCCGGGGGAATCGAGGCGCTCCGGGGACTCGCACAGGACGGTCCCGTACCCGTCGTCGCCCGTCTCTCCGACGAGGCGGAGACGGAACTCTCCCTGAAACAGGCGGGCGCCGATTCGAAGTGGGGCTTCAAGCTTCTCCGTCTCCTCGGTAAGGGAGACTACCTCAGCAGGGGGGCCCACCTGCTCCTGGGGTATCCCACGCCGAAACCGAAAAAGCGTTTTGACGACGCTCTCGGCATCGGGAGATCCCCCGGGGAGCATTGGGAAAAGTCCCGCTTCGACCTTCCCTACTTCCGCGACACCCTCATGGATTACGGAATCCTCGTCGAAACCCTCGAGACGGCGACGGGCTGGTCAAACATTCTCAAACTGTACGAATCGGTCCGGAACGCCATCCAGTCGGCGATCCCGGGCGCCATCGTTCTGACACACGTGTCGCACCTTTATCCCGACGGAGCCTCCCTTTACTTCACCTTCATCGCCGACGCGCAGGGGAAGGAAATCGAGACCTGGAAACTCGGGAAGGATGCCGCCTCACGAGCCATATTGGAAAACGGGGGAACGATCAGCCACCATCATGGCGTGGGAATGGATCACCGGAAATGGCTGGCGGAGGAACGGGGACCGCTCCAGGTGGAGATGCTCCGTTCCCTGAAATCGACGCTCGACCCGGACGGGATCCTTAATCCCGGAAAGTTGGTTCCCTGATGCTCTCCCTTCGGACTCGACGGAACAACCTCGGCCGAATGGCGAAGGAACGGTTCGACCTCCTGGTCATCGGGGGAGGCATCAACGGTGCCGGGATCGCCCTCGACGCCGCCTCCCGGGGACTGAAGACCGCCCTCATCGAGAAGCGGGACTTCTCCTCGGGAACGTCGAGCAAGTCTTCGAAGCTGATTCACGGGGGCCTCCGTTACCTTCGGCAACTGCAGTTCAAGGTGACGCTCGAGGCGTCCCGGGAGAAAAACCTGCTCAAGCAGTTGGCGCCCCACCTCGTGGAGGATCTCCCCTTCCTCTTCCCCGTCTCCGCCGGAATCGCCGGGCGCGCCGCGGTGAACGCGGGACTCTGGATCTACGATCTCGCCGCCGGACTCCCCCGGGGGATGGTCCACAAGAAGATCTCGAAGGAGAACGCCGTCCGCTACCTTCCGGGCCTTCGGGAAAAACGGCTCAAGGGCGCCTACCTTTACTACGACGCGAAGGCGGACGACTGCAGACTGGTTCTGCACGTCCTGAAGAAGGCTGCGGAGCAGGGCGCCTGCGTCGCGAATTACGCCCGGCTCGATTCCTTCGAGGACGACCATACGGTCACCGTGGTCGCCGACGGCCGGGAATTGACGATCGAGGCGGACGCGATCGTGAACGCCACGGGCGTCTGGTGCGACGACATCCTCCGCCGGAGAGACGAAGGCGCCTCCCCCCTTGTCCGTCCTTCCAAGGGAATCCACCTGGTCCTCTCCCGCGACCGGCTTCCCCTGGAAGGCGCGGTCATCCTCCAGTCTCCCGAGGACGGGCGGGTCATTTTCCTGATCCCGTGGGACGACCGCGTCGTGGTGGGAACGACCGACACCGACTACGACGGGGACATCGATCATCCCCGGGCGGACGACCGGGACATCGAATACCTGTTGGAACTTCTCAACCGGAACCTCCCGAACGGGCAGTACGATCGAAAGGACGTACTCAGTACCTACGCGGGTCTACGCCCTCTCGTCCGGAGCGAAGAGGGAACGCCTTCCCGCGCGAGCCGCGACCACGAAATCGTCGACGACGGAATAATCACCGTGACGGGCGGAAAGTTGACCACCTACCGCCTGATGGCGGCGGAGGTAGTGGACCGGGTCTGCGGGAATCTCGGCCGGGAGGAGGCGAGCCGGACCGACGAGATCCCCCTCTTCGCCGCGGAACGATCGGACGACCCGCTCGTTCGCAACTACGGATCGGAGGCGGATCGCATCGGGAACCGGAAACCGCTGGTCGACGGACTTCCCTACGTGGAAGGCGAGATCGAATACGCGATGGAGAACGAAATGGCGGTCACGCTGGCGGATCTCTTCTGCCGGCGCATGAGGTTGGCCCTTTACGATCACGACCAGGGACGGGGCCTCGCGGAGAAGATCGCCCTTCGTCTCGCTCCGAAGACGGGGTGGAACGTGACGGAAGAGCTCGACCGGTTCGAGGAAGAACTCCTGGATTTCCCCCGGTGAAGGTGAGCCTGGTCTACAACCCGACCCTTCCGGGAGCGAAGAAGTGGGCGGAACGCGCCCGGGGCGCATTCCCCGGCGCGGACATCGCCACCCGCCCCACCGTCGCCGACCGGTTGGTGCTCTTCGGGGGGGACGGGACGATCCGGGCCGCCGCGAACGCGCGTCCGGACGCGGAACTCGCCGTGGTCCCCTGCGGAAGCGGGAACGATTTTGCGAAAACGCTGGGCATTCCCGCGAACCCGGAAGAGGCGATCCGGGTCGCGCGCGGAGAAGCGCATCCCATCGACCTGGTGGAATACGAATGCGGGGAGAGCGGCTTCTTCCTGAACATCGCGGAAATCGGACTCGGCGCCCGCGTGGTTCGTCACGCGAATCGCCTGAAACCGGTCACCGGCCGGAGGGCTTCCTACTCGCTGGCGATCCTGACCGCGCTCGCGGGCCACCGACTCCGCCCCATCCGGGTGGAAATCGACGGCCGCCACGTCGGGGAATATTTCATGGCGAATACGATCGTGGCGAACGGCCAATACTTCGGGGGCGGGATGCACCCGGTGCCCCACGCACGCCCGGACGACGGCCTGCTGGAGATCGCCATCCTGAACGATTTCCCCCGCTGGAAAATCCTGACGCAGGGACACGTTCTGCGGACGGGGATTCCCCGCAACCATCAGCGCATCCATCATTTCCGCGGAAAGGAAGTCCGGATCACGTCCCCGGAACCGGTCGGCGTCGAGGCGGATGGAGATCTTCTCGGGGACCTTCCGGTCCGGTTCCGCGTCCGTCCCGGGGCTCTACGCTTCGTTCGTCCCTGACGCCCCTCCTGTAACCCCCAGGGGAATCTGGCCGATATAAGGAAAAGATGTGGCACGGAAAAAAAGTATCGGTCGTCCTCGGAGGGGGAGGCATCAAGGGCCTCGCCCATATCGGGGTATTGAAGGCGATCGAGGACCTCGGAATCGAACCGGACGAATATATCGGGACGAGCATCGGGTCCCTCGTGGCCGCCCTCACCGCCGGGGGAATGCCCGCCCGGAAGATCGAGGAAATCGCCCTGTCGATGAAGAAGGAGGACATCATCGACCCGAACTGGCTCGGCGTGATCTGGAAACGTCGCGCGGCGCTGAGCCTGCTCCGGGGACGGGCGCTCCAGCATTTCATCCGGAAAATTCTCCCCGTGGACAGTTTCGACGAATTGAAGAAACCGCTCTTCATGCTGGCAACGAACCTGAGCCGGGGGGAAGAGGTGATCTGGGGTATGCCGGGGTTCCGGGAGGTTCCGATCCACGAGGCGGTGGTCGCCTCCTGCTCCCTTCCCGGAATTTTCCCGCCCAAGAAAATCCTGGGATACCAGTTTGTCGACGGAAGCGTTTCCGACACTCTTCCCATCAAGATAGCGGTCTACCATGACGCCGAGATCATCATCGGGGTCTACCTGGAGACGCTCGACCCCGTACGAAAGGATCCCCCCGCCCGGGGAATCGCGGCGGTCCTGATGCAGGCGCAGACGATCAATTCACGGACGTTGATCAAGCACAACCTGCGCCATTTCAGCGACGCGCCGACCGTCCTGATCCACCCCTCGGTCGCCCGCCACGGGATGTTCGCGGTCGAAAACCTGAAAAAGCTGATCGACGAGGGGGAACGCGCGGCCCGCGAAGTCCTGACCAACCACGACCTTCTCCCCGAACTCCGCGACGCCCACCCCCGGCCCCCCGATTCCCCCTGAAAAAGGCGCCTGGGACCCTTTTCCCGGGCAAAAAAAACGCCACCGGGGCCGTGGGGCCCCGATGGCGCGGATAGTGCGCGGGAGTTACTTCTTCAAAACGGGAAGGATCTCGTCGACGATGACGAGGGTGTAGCCCTCCCATCCTTCTGGATTCTCGATGATCGTTCCGTTCACGCCGACGTACTTCTTGTAAAGGTTTCCGATGTTCCGGAACATTTTCCGGTCCTTCGACTTCAGGAAACATACGGTCTTGTCGGCCATGACGAGCTTGAACCGGCCCGGCCGGTCGGCCATGGAGAAACTGGTCGTCTTCACGTACCCGGTGAAGGAGAAGGTCTTCTTGGCTTCCTTCTGGTTCTTCTCGATCAGCAGGCGGCGCTGTTCTTCCATACGCTTTCGGAGGTCCGCCTTCTGTGCCCGGTAGGTGTTCCAGACTACCTGGAGGCTCCGGTAGTTCTTGAGACCCGCGTCCGCGTCAGCCTTGACCCCTTCGGAAGTGGCGAGCGTGATTGCTTCTTCGAAAAGCGTGACGACGGGGCTGAAATCGATCGCGTCGAGGCTTCCCGCCTCGATGCTCAGGTTGATCTCCCGGACGAGCGTCTCGGCCTCTCCGATCTTCAGGAGGGCCTTCGCGTCGCCGATCTCCTTAGCGGGGGTCTTTCCGGCCATTCCGGGCAGGAGCGATCCGTCGAGCGCCTTGAGGAACTTCACGTACTTCTTTCCGACGTAGAACTTCATCGCCGGAGGAAGCTGAACGCGAAGCCATCCCATGTGGTGGGAGAGCACCTGGAGCTTGTCGCCCTCGTTGACGATGCAGAGTTTCAGGGCGTTGGTCCGGCTGTCCACCCGGATGGGAATGTTCGTCGCGACGACTGTTCCGGCTTCGCCTTCCACCTTCACGTTTTTCGCGAAGATGTAGCCGACGCATCCGGCGACGGGAAGGATTTCGTAGAAGGAATCCTTCAATCCCACGACGGTGACCCGGGCGCCCTTTTTCACGATCGTCGCGATGACGCGATGATCTTCCGAGGTGGGTGTTCGGCGGACAAAGAGCCGGGCCGCGGTCACTTCGCCTTCAAACGGATAGGTGATTTTCGTAAAGGAGACCTTCTTCTCCCCGGCCGTGCCCGTCTCCTGGGCCGCGGCGATGCCACTCATCAGGAACAGAGCCATCAGTACAGGCTTCATCTTTTCCCCTCTCAACAAAACAGAATATCAGCGATTCATGGATTCACATGATTTGATCTGGGCATGGTGTGACGTTACGAAGTGTCTTCGGACACGTTCCCCTCTCTCTCTCTCTCGTTTACTGCTCTAAACGCTATTGTTACCGGGACCCGCCCTCGGAATCCAGCAATTCTTTTCGATTTGCGCGATTTACAACGAGTTCGACGTAGTCCTTTTTGTACTGCTCCCGGATCTCTATTTCTTTTTGGGTGCGGAGTTCCTCGAACCTTTCCTGCTCTTCCGCGGAGTCGATCGCCCGGTCGATGCGATCTTCCATGTAGACGATGAAGGACCAGTCGGTCTTCCCGGTCACGCGCGAACCGTCGAAGACTCTTGATTCGCCGACGGGAAGTTCGGGCTGTGCGACGTGGCGGGAAATTTCCCGGCCGAGAGCCGCGTCGTCCGGAAGCGCGGAATCGGTTCCATTGAGTTTGAAATAGCCAGACCGTTTGAAACCGGGGTCGAATTTCCTGTGGGCGTGGGCCAACCCGTGAAGATTGATATCGGCGGAGATCTCTGTCGCCAACTGGGAGGACCGGTCTTTCAATTGATCCTTGAGGAGAATCTTCACGATCCGTTCGCGGACCGAGCCGATGATCGTTTCCGGGACGTACTTCTCTTTCATTCCCTGGAGCCGGTAGACGATGTATCCCTTGGATGTTTCCATCTGCCGGGAAAGGTCTCCCGGTTCCCGGGTAGCGAATCCCCAGGTGGAGAGCGTGCTCTCGGAACCGCGTGCGACATCGTCCCCGACGATCTCGTGCACCTCCTTCATGTTCTCCTTGTCGAAGTAGGAGGTGATCCCGGTTGTCATCTCGATCCCGTAGTCCCTTTTCGCCTTGGCCCGGAAATCCTCCAGGATCTTCGTGCCGTAGATCTTTTTCTTGAGGCGATAGAGGACGATTCCCCGGGTGGTTTCCGACGAGGGGGAAACTTCCCGTACACGTCTTCCTTCAGAGAAGGCCCAGGATCGGGGAAGAGCCTCCCGCCAGTTCTTAGGCTCGGGAACCGGCTTTCCGACGATCTCCCCAAATTTTCGGAAATGGACGCTCGACGCGGCTTTCAGTTCTTCCGAGAGGTCGAAGAGGACCTTTCCCTCCCGAAGGAGGGAGATGATCCCGTTCCGGGCCACGGCGAACGGTTTGTGGTCCGCTTCCCCCGGGGACCCGAACTCGGCCTTGTGGTTCTCGTAATAATTCTTGAGAACCGATTCCACCGGGGAGGGACCGGATTTCCGGAGGGAAGCCGCGACGGACGGCATGAAGTTCCTGCGCCTCCCTTTGCGCGTCCCCTGGAAACCGGCGATCAGTTTTTCCGCGAGCGTCGCAAGCCGTGTCGCCTCGGTGCGGGCGCGGTTGTCGATAATTTTCTTCGCGACATCGGAGTCCACCGCGTCGAGGGATAGCGTTTTTCCGTCCTTTTCGAACTCCCCGCGATGGTCCTGGAAATATTTTTCCTTTTCCGCCTGCGTGGGGGTGGTCATCGTCGCCGCGATTCCCTCGAGATCGACGAGGAGATATTCAACCCGGACGGACTCGGCCGGCTGGGCGGAAAGCCATTTCTCGAATCCGCGCATCGCCTCGTTGGAGCGGACCTTCGCCTGGCGGGTTTTCCATTTAAGGGTCACTTCCTCCGTTGCTTCCTGGAGGGTCTTGTAGATTTTCGGCCCCTCGCCGCTCGCCGGGGTCTTTACAAAGGATTCACGGTTGTCGTCGTAATATTTCTTCAATTCCTCCCCGGTGGGACGGGGGAGAGACTTCCGGATCTCCTCGAAATCGGCGAGGAGCCAGAAGGCCTGGATTTTCGCAGGAATCTCGAACCGCCACTTGTTCTTCTCGTAGTAGTCGGTGATCTTCGACTGTTTCACCCGTTTCTTTCGGAACTGGGAGATCCATTCCGGGTGGACCCGGGCGACGAGGTCGAGAAATTCACCCGCGTCGTGCGGGTTGAGGGAGGTGTACCGGATGCGCCCCACTTCGGTCCCGGAGAGGATTTCGCCGTAGATGTCCTGGTAGGAGGGGAACTGGGACTGGGAGACGAGGTCGAGGAGTTTCTCCATCATGAGGGCTTCCCGGAAGAAGACCTTGATCCCGAAGCGGTCCACTCCCAGGAATTGATCCGCCAGGTTTTTCCCGTCCGACCCGAGGTGAGAGATGAATTCCTCCTGGGCCTTCCCCGCCTCCTCCTCGCTGACGGCGATTCCCTTGTCCTTCGCGTCCTGGAGGAGGATGATGTTTTCCCATGCCTTCGCCGTTCGTTCCGAGTCCTTGGTGAGCTTGATGGAACGAGCAACAAAGGCGGCGATTTGACTTCCGGTAATTTTGCGATTCAGCTGCTGCTGGAGGTCGATATTCATGTACTTGCGGAATTCCGCGTAGCGGAGATGGCCCGTGGAGCGCGAAACGTGCGCCTTCAAATCCTTGTTCGAAACGGTCACGTCGTCGAAGATGATCCCGGCGTCCCCGGAGTCCTCCCCCCCGCCCATGCCGCCGCCCGGAGAAAACGAGATGGTGAGGCTGACCACCATGACGACGATGATGCCTAGGAAAATTCCCTTGGTGGAGCGCTTGATGAACTTCTGGAAATTGGCCACTATTTCACCTCTTCCGGCTTCGGCAGGTCCTTCAACGAGTTGAGACCGCACACATCAAGGAAGTTCTTCGTGGTTCCGTAAAGAACCGGCGCCCCGGGAACGGTATCCCGGCCCACGATCCTGACCAGGTCCTTCTCCATCAAGGCCCGGAGGAGTTCTCCCGACTGTACGCCGCGGATCGCCTCCAGGTCGGCGCGTCGGATAGGCTGTTTGTACGCCACGATGGCGAGCGTTTCCATGGCCGCGTTCGACAATTTCCGGTCCGATTTTGCCTTGCGAAGACGGGAAATTGTATCGGCGTACAGGGGACGGGTCAACAACTGGAACCCGCCGGCGATTTCCTGGAGACTCCACGCCCGTTCGGAGGATTCGTACTCCCCTCGAAGTTCCTCCAGCGCCTTCCGGATGTCGCCCGATTCGCACTCCTCCAGGAGCGCGCCCAGTTTCCGGACGGAGAGAGGTTCGTCGGAGGCGAAAAGCAACGCCTCCACCTGCCGTTTTATGCTATCCACTTGGAAGCCTCACGGGCAAAATAAGTAATGATAATGTCCGCCCCTGCACGCTTGATGGAGGTGAGGATTTCGAGAACGACTTTCTTCTCGTCGATCCACCCTCTTTCCCCGGCCGCCTTCACCATCGCGTATTCGCCACTCGTGTTGTACGCGGCGGCGGGACAGCCAAACTCGTCCACGGCCCGGCGCAACACGTCGAGGTACGCCAGCGCCGGTTTGACCATGATTATATCGGCGCCTTCGTTCAAATCAAGTTCGATCTCCCGAAGAGCCTCTTCCCCGTTCGCCATGTCCATCTGGTAACTTTCCCGGTCGCCGAACTTCGGGGGGGATTCGGCCGCCTCGCGAAAGGGACCATAAAAGGAAGAGGCGAACTTGGCGGAGTACGCGAGGATCGGAATTTCGGGAAGCGCTTTCCGGATGGTGGCCACTCCGAAATCCATCATCCCGCTGGGCGCCACCATGTCCGCTCCCGCCTCCACGTGGGAGACGGCGATCCGGGAGAGGAAGGGCAACGTGGCCGCGTTGTCGACGCCCCCGTTGCGGACGATCCCGCAATGTCCATGATCGGTGTATTCGCAGAGGCAGACATCGGTGATGACGAGGAGGTCGGTCTCTTTCTTGAGAGCACGGACGGCGCGCTGGATGATGCCATTCTTTGCGTACGCGCCCGATCCCCGGGCGTCTTTTTTGTCCGGGATCCCGAAGAGGATGACGGAAGGGACCCGCAGTTTCTTCGCTTCGACGACCAGCTGGTCGACGGAATACTGGCAGATGCCCGGCATGGCGGAAATGGGTTTTCGAATCCCCTTCCCCGACCGGACGAAGAAGGGCATGACGAGATCGTCGGGGCGAAGTTCCGATTCCCGCACCATCCGCCGCAGGACCGGGTTGTTCCGGATGCGCCTCATTCCTGTTTCGCCCATCGAAGAATTCCTTTCAAGAGTCCGTCCATCGTATAGGGACGCGCCCGAACCGGAACGCGAAATCCGCATTCCCGGGCCGCCCGGGCGGTAACGGGACCGATGCAGGCCGCGCGGGGACGATCCTCCACCATGGCGGCGAAATTCCGAGCGCTTTGAGCGCTGGCGAACGTGACGATATCCGCCCCCGGCCACGAGAGCCTCTTGGGCCGGGCGATCCTGTAGAGAAGAAGCTTTCGAAACCGGGCTCCGGCCGCCTCGAGGATTTCCCGAACGGCGGGATTGGTCTTGTCCGCCCCCGCATGAACGACGCGCAGTCCCCGGACATCCCGTGCCATCCGACGCGCCAGTCGTTCGCTGGTGAATTCCTTCGGCTGGTACTCAACCCGGAGCCCCCATTGTCGGACCGTTCTCGCCGTTCCGGGTCCCACCACGCCGATCCTGGTGCGGGAGAGCAGGGAGATATTTTTCCGAAGACGTTTCATTCGCTGAAAATAGAGATCCACTCCGGTCGCGCTCGTAAAGAGAAGGAAATCGGGAATCGGCAGGGATTCGGCACGGACCGGCCGGATTTCCAACGTGGGGAAAACGACCGCCTCCGCGCCGTGCCTTTCCAGGGATCGGGCGAAGCCGTCGACCCGCCCCCGCGGGCGCGTAACGGCGATCCTGATTCCCTTTAGTGAGTCCTTGGCCACGGTCCACTACTATATATTCGCGGAAGAATCGTGTAAAATGGATCCAACCACAACTCGACCCTTACGTCTTTGACGGAAAAGGGATGAGGTGGGAGGAAAGATGGAATGGAGCGCGGGAATCCTGGCGGGAGGGAGATCGATCCGGTTCGGGAGAGAGAAAGCGCTCGTCCCGTGGCGGGGCAAACCGCTGCTGCGCCACGTGCTCGACCGGATCGGCCGACCGGCGTACATCTCCGCGAACGATCCGAAGTACGACGAGTTCGGAACCCGCGTTCCCGACGTCCGGGGAGAGGCGTGCCCGCTCACGGGGATCTACTCGCTTCTCCTCGCCGTCCCGGAAGACCGCCTCTTCATATGCGGATGCGACATGCCCTTCGTCAGCCTTTCGCTGGTCGAGCACCTGCTGACGTTCGAAGGAGACTTCATCCTGCCGGTTTCCCCCGACGGTGACCAGCCTCTTCATGCCATTTACACGCGGGCCTGCCTGGCGCCGATCCTGGAGTGCCTGGACGCGGGGCGCCTGTCGGTTCCCTCCTTTTCCGGCGCGGTCAAAACCGTTCGCGTTCCCGTCGACCCCGGGGAGTGGGACGATCCCTTCCTGAACGTGAACCTCCCGGAAGATCTCCCCTCCTGATTCAATCCGGGCGGACGGAATCGCGTTTGTTTCCCGCAAAAACCGTGTTATCATCTGGGGAGAGGAGGAGAAATCGAGGATGAAAAAGGTGGTCCGCATCGAAAACGCCAGCCCCGGGGTCGTCATCGCGCAGGACGTGATCGATCTGCGGGGGAGCGTTCTCTTCAAGTCGGGGGTGGAATTGACGGAAGACATGATCCACATGATGCGTCTCCGCAACGTCACGCACCTTTTCATCGAGCAGGAGACCGCCATCCGAACCCCCGCGGCGACCACCCCGGGAGCGAACGACGAGCAGATCATCGCCGATTTGAACGACGCCTTCGTCGGCGCCGGGGACGACCCCGTTCTGCAAAAACTGCGCGAAGCCGCCGAGCGCTTCCACCGGGCGCATAATTCGTAAGGAAGGAAAATGGAGGCGAAGGCCCAGGCGGAAATCCAGGAACGGGTAAAAAAACTCCTCGGCCGGATCCAGGGTCTCCCGACCCTTCCCTCCATGCTTCTGAAGATCAACAAGCTCCTCATGAACCCGCGCACGTCCGCCAAGGAAGTCGCGCAGTTGATCACCACCGACCCGGCGATCGCGTCGAAGGTTCTCCGGGTGGTCAATTCCAGCTTCTACGGTTTCTCGAGCCGGATCACCACCGTGACCCACGCGATCGTGATCCTCGGATTCAACACGATCAAGTCGATCGTCCTGAGTTCCTCCATCTTCGACGTCTTCAAGAACGAGACGAAATCGTCCTTCAACCGGGAGGCGTTCTGGAAACACTCGGTCGCCTGCGGCGCGGCCTCCAAGGTGATCGCCAACCGGGTCGGGGAATCCGCGGTGGAAGAAATTTTCCTGGCGGGACTTCTCCACGACATCGGGAAGATCGTCCTGGACCAGTTCCTCCACCCCGCCTTCCTGGAAATCCTCGCAGACGCGCAGAAGAGGAAGGTCATGCTGCGCGACTCCGAGTTGAAGAAGCTCGGATTCACCCACGCGGAAATCGGCGCCTGGATGTTTTCCCAGTGGAACCTTTCGAAAGCCCTCATCGATACGGTCCGGTGCCACCACTCCCCCGGTTCGACAAAGCGCCACCGGAAAAGCGCGGCGATCGTCCACCTGGCGGACATCCTGATCCGCGCCCTCGGCCACGGGGACGGCGTGGACCGGTACGTTCCTCCGCTCGACCCCCAGGCGTGGGAAGAACTGGGCTTCGAGGTGGAGGATTTCGACGGACTTCTCGAGGAGGCCGCGGCCGAGATCGAACGCGCGTCCGTTTACCTCGATTTCGTAAAGTGATCCATGGGCGGACCCGCGAAGGCAACTGAAGATCATTCCGGGCGTTTCCGGGTAATCGGCCACGAGATGCTCCAGAAGAGTCGTCCGGAGGAGATCGTCGACCTGTTGGTCGGGGCCTTTCGGACGGTTCTCGGCGCCCCCCGGGCGGAGGTTTTTTTCTTCGACGACACGGGGGGGAAACTCGACCCGGCGATTCCCGACAGCGATCCCGACCTTTTCCCCGACCCCGCGGTGATCGAGTTCGTGTTCGAAGAATCGCTTCCGCCGACGGTGCCCCACGAGAAGGGCCACCTGCTGACGGTCTATCCGCTCACGCTCCACCACCAACGCATCGGGGTACTCTCCGTCGACGTGACGGGGGTCGCGGAGAGCATCGGAAGCCTCGGCCCCGATACGATCGATCCGCTCCTCGAACAGGCGACCATCGCCCTCTTCCACACCCGGGTGGTGACGCGTTCGCGGGACGAGTCGCTCCTCCTCCGGAACATCCTCGAAAGCATCACGAACGGAATTCTCGCGATCGACCTGGAGGACCGGATCCAGCGATTGAACGGGAACAGCATGACGATGCTCGGCGTCCAACCCTCGTGCATTGGCAGGACCTTTCCCGATGTCCTGGATCCGAAGATGGCCTCCACGGTCCGGGAGTTGATCGCCGAGACCCGGGAAGCGGGGTTCGCCATGGAACGGGTAATCTCCCACCGCGTCGGCGAGGGCGTCAGCCTCCCGCTCGCCATCTCCACGTCGCTGATGAGAAACATCGAGCAGGAACCGATCGGGATCATCCTGATTCTCCGCGACATGACCGCGTCCCGGGAACTGGACCGTCTTCGCAAGATCGACGAATTGAAGTCGGAATTCGTCGCGAACGTCTCCCACGAACTCCGCACCCCCCTCACCTCGATCAAGTCCTACACGGAGGCGCTCCTGGACCTGGCGGACGAAGAGATGGTCCGGGAATTCCTGGGGGTCATCGACGAGGAATCGGATCACCTTCTCGACCTGATCAACGACCTGCTGGACGTCGGCCAGATCGAGTCGGGCCGGATGAACATGAACTTCGACCTTCATCACCCGGGCGAAATCCTCGAGGAGATCCTGCCGATCCCCCCGCTCCAGTCTCCCCTGCACACGATCCTTCCGGAAATCGCGGGGGACATTTCGAAGATGCTTCTGGACAAGGGCAAGTGGAAAAAGATCCTCATCAACCTGCTTTCCAACGCGATCAAGTATTCGCCGAAGGGGGGCATCATCCACGTCCGGATGAAGGTGGAGAAGGACCAACTCCGGTTGGAGGTGACCGATCCGGGAATGGGGATCTCACCGGAGCATCTTGAAAAGATTTTCCAGTCCTTCTACCGGGTCGATTCCTCGTTGACGACGGAGATTTCGGGGACCGGTCTCGGCCTGGTGATCGTCAAGGCGATCGTGGAGCAACACGGGGGAACGATCCGGGTGGAGAGCGAACCGGGAAAAGGCACCACCTTCCTCGTTCTGGTGCCCATTCACAATAGCCCGGAAGACCTTCCCCCGGGGGACGAGCCGCGGCCGTTCTTTTAAGGACGTTCAACGGGTCGTGGTCGTGATGCGCACGGAGGTCTCGCCGCCGTTCGACTTCAGCATCAACCTGCATTCCAGGTCCCGGGCCTCCCTCGTTCCGGAACGGACCTTCACGCGGACCGCCCTCGATTTCCCGGGAGGGATTTCGCCGGAAAGGGGCACGTCGAGCCAGCGGGGAAAACCGTACGCGCTCCACCGGAGGGTTTCCACGCCGGAATTTTTCAGGAGAAGTGTCGCGCTGCCCGGGAGGGGGATTTCGAGTTCGCGCACGGGACATTCCAATTCCGCGCCGGGCGTCCCGACGCGAAAACGAACGGGAACCGGTTTCGATCCCCCGTTCGATTCAAAAAGAACGCGGAGTTCGTATTCCCGGCCCGGCACGAGGTTCGCTGTCGCGAGGGTGAATTCCACCGACGCCTTTACTCCCTTGAAATGGACGCTGCCCGGCCGGACCCACCGCGGGGTCCCTTCCACTTCCGCCATTCCCCAAAGGATTCCCCGCCCCACGCGCGCGACGTGAATCCGGAACGTCCGATGTTTTCCCGGGGGGATCTCCCCGAGGTCCAGTTCGCCGACGTCGAGGTCCATTCCGGGAACGGGAACCATTCCGGTCCCCTCCAGGAATTTCTGGAACCCCACCTCGGGATCGGAATCCTCCCGCCGAATTCGATCCGCCAGTCGCGCCAGCGCCTTTTCGCGGATGGATCGAAGCCAGGGCGACAGGTCTCCCTCGTAGAGGTGAACCCGTCCGTCCTCCGGCGATTCCTCGAGGGCGGAGACGAGTTCGCCCAGGCGGAAGACCTCTCTTCCATTCGAAAGCACGAGGGGGGATCCCCTTCCGGCGGCGCTTCCCTCCGGCAGGTTCTGGAGGAATCCCGCCGCCTCTTCCGCCCCGGCGAACCGGTCAGCCATTTCGGGGGCGAGACATCGGCGGAGGAAATCGTCCACCCGCGCTGGGATGTCCGCGTGAATCTCGGACGGAAAAGGGAACGCGCCGAGCGGCAGTTTCCCGACGAGCATTTCGTAGAGGACGAGACCGAAGGCGTAGAGATCGTTCCTCGGGTCGGCCGGTTCCCCCTTCTTCTGCTGGGGGGACATGTAGTCCATCGTTCCCGCGAGCGTTCTTCCCTGCGAGGAAGACTTCCGCCCGGAGACCATCATGCTCGAAGCGAGCGATTCCGAGACATGGCCCAGTCCGAAATCGGTCACTTTCACGTGGTACAGGCCGGAACCGCCGCCGGGAGAGACGAGGATATTTCCCGGCTTGATGTCCCGGTGCACCACGCCCTGTTCATGGGCGAACTGCAGGGCGGTGAGGACCTGCAACCCGATCCCGACGGACTCGTGGAAGGAAAGGGAGACCCTCTGCTGGAGGAGTTGCCGGAGACTGCGTCCCTCCACGAGTTCCATGATGAAGTAGGGGGGGGCCGCGGCCGGATCCAGTTCCAATGTCTGAACGATGTTCTCGTGCCGGAGGGCCCGCTGGATCGTTCCCTCCCGGCGAAGTTGATCCACGTAGGCGGGATCGGTCGGCAGTTTGACCGCGACCGACTTGTCGAGAAGGTGGTGCCGGGCCTTCCAGACCTCTCCGAATCCGCCCTGCCCGATCTTTTCCACGAGGAGGTAATCGCCGATTCTCTGGCCCGGTTCCGGCATGGTCGGGAGACCCTCTTTCAATAGATGGAGATCGCCATCGGATAGTTGAGTCCGTCGATCTGGTGAAGGATGCGCCGGGAGGAGTCCACCTCGATGATCCGGTTCTGCGATTGTTCCAGGATCAGGGTTCGGCCGTTTTCCGTCCGGAGTGCGGAATGCGGACGGCCCAGTCCCGTCATCTTCCACACTTCCTTTCCCGACCGCTCGATTTCCACGACCTGCCCAAGGTCCCTGTCGCAGACCAGGGTATTCCCGTTCTCGAGGCGGCGCGCCCTCCAGGGTTTGACCCGCTTCAGGCGGGCTTTCCAGGTCCGCTTCCCGTCGGGATCCACTTCGAAAATTCCCATGATGGATCCGACCAGGGTATTCCCGTCCGGCAACCGCTGGACCGAGGTTGGATTCCGGACCCCGGAGAACGACCAGACCCGTTTTTTCCGGGGGTCGAATTCGCTGACTTGGTTTCCCTCATACTCGGCCACCAGGGTATTCCCGTTCGGAAGACGATGGGCATCGTACGGGTTGGCCACCCCGGTGAGACGCCAGACGATTCCGCCTTCCGGCCCCACCTCGATCACCTGGCCGGTCGCGCCCGAGGAGATGAGGACATTCCCGTTCTCCAAGCGCTCCGCACCATAAGAAGACTGGACGTTGTTCTTGTAAGACCAGTGGACCTTTCCCGCCCGATCCATCTCCCGGATTCCGGATCGATCGCAGACCAGGACGCGCATCCACGTCGTCCGGGCCTCGCGGATAAACCCGAGGGATTCCACCTGCCCGACCGGGATCGAGATCCGCCCCAGGATGTGCGAGAAGAGGTTCAGACGATCCTTTCCCGAGAGGAAGAGCGTGCCCACGACCCGGTCTCCATTCCGGAACCGGATTTTCGAAAACAATCCGGGCGGGGGGGATTCCAGTGGAAGCGCAGGGGCGAGCCGGATCTCGACCGGTTTCGCCCGCGGGGTGGTCTTCTCGAGGTCCTCTGTAAGCCGTGGAGCCTCCCAGATGGACATGCGGATCTCCTCTTCCCCGATCTCGAGGAGTTTTCCCGACCAAACAACCGCCTTCCCTCCGGTCGAGGGGGAGAAGATGAGGCGATCCAGCCCCTTCTTCGGCACTCGCTCCTCCGAAACCGCCCGGGATACGGAAGAGAACGAAATCGATTCGACATGTTTCCGATCCACTTCCAGCATTCCGATGGAAGTGCGGATCGAGAAGCGCCCCGCCTTGAACCTCTCCACGGTCCCCGTGAGAAAACCGCCGTGGACGAAATGAATGCGCTCCTCGCCGGGACCGTCGTAGGAATACCCTCCCCCGGAAAAGAAAAGGGACCGGACCGTCTCAGGCTCGAGCGACCGCGTGCGTCCCCCGGTTCCCCAAAGGAGAGAACCGTCCCGGCCACATCCCAGGTATTGCCCCCGCAGGGAGGTCTGGTCGCGAAGTTCGATCCGGTCGCGGGGATCCTCCTGGAACAGGATCGAGGCGAAGAGAGCCATGGCGGCGGCGGTCATGGGCGTTCTTTCCTTTCCCCCCCAGTATACCTTTCCGCGAAAATATCCAACAAGGAGAAGCCGACCACGCCGGTGGGAGTTGACCCCTTCCCCGCCGCTTGATTAAATGTCACCCCGATGGCCAAGGTATTCTACAAGGACGAGAAGGGGGACCAGTCGTTCGACCTGCGCGGATCCATCTCCACCTTTGGGCGCGGTTCGGACAACGACTGCATCCTTCGGGACCGGGAACTTTCCCGCCAACACTTCCAGATCGAGCGGGGCGAATTCGGTTTCAAGGTTGTGGACCTGGAAAGCCGGAACGGGACCCGGGTGAACGACAATTTCATGAACCAGCACCTGTTGCGGCCGGGAGACCGTGTGCAGGTGGGAAAACTCGTCCTCACCTTCCAGGATCCCGATTTCGTTCAACCGCCGACGGACGAGAAGGCCTCCCCCTCCGAATTGAAAATCCTCAACTCCAAGTTCGGCTCCGCTTCGTCGAAAAAAACGGCGAAACCGAGCACCACCCGTCCCCGGTCCGGGGGGACGACCGCCATCCACCGGGTGAGGCCCTCCCAGAGGGGATCGGTCCGGGAGGAGGCTTCCGGATCCAAGACCGTTCTTACGGGAGTCTTCGCCGTGGCGGGCCTTTTCATCGGGTTGATCGTGATCATCGTCGTCATCGGTTCGGTCACGAAGAAGGACGGACCTCTCCAGAAACCGAATACGCCGGCCCCGGACGATTCCGGGATGACGGTGAACCCGAACGAACTCGCCCTCCTGGGAGACATTCGCGGGCGGATCAAGGAGGAAG
>PVBE010684055.1_pt1 | contig 20010 bp, 21 predicted proteins | sample 1631181 | NCBI WGS metagenome assembly PVBE01 (sample SAMN08397723, study PRJNA350692) | Marine metagenome, whole genome shotgun sequencing project. | isolation source: water | place: Pacific Ocean | collected 2012-04 | reverse complement strand
GAACGTTTTTTGGTGGTTTAAGAGGGGTAATGTAATAATTATGTGCAAATTTACTTGGTTTTTTGTCTATGGAGAGTATCATTCCCGCCCGACCATCTGGTCGATGATTGGAATATCACCATGAATATTATTATTTGTGGGGCTGGTAAAACCGGCGCCCACGCAGCAGAAATTTTATCCGCCAATGGCGCAGATGTGACTGTCATAGACGAAAGTCAAGCATTGCTCGATTCACTTGCTGATGCATTGGATGTTGCAATTCTTACAGGTCACCCATCTGCTGCAAAGGATCTTCAAGCCGCAGGGGTTGCTGATGCTGATGTTGTCATTGCTGTTACTGATGATGATGAGGTTAATCTTTTGTGTGCATCAACGGCTTCTTATATGGGTGCAGATCGTACCCTTGCCACCGTAACACACAGCATGTACCTCAACCGAGATCCGCTTGATTATTCGAAAATCTTTTCAATTGATAGTTTGATTTGCCCTGCTTTTTCAGCAGCACGAGCGATTGCCTCTCACCTTCGCAATCCTGCAGCAATGAGTGTTGAACGACTTGTTGGTCACACCATTGAAGTACAACAGTTTCTTGCCAGTAAGGGTGCCCCTGGAATTGGAAGGCGACTTTCAGATGTAAAACTTCCCGGGGGAGCGAGGATCGCTGCTATTTCAAGAAAGGGTGACACGTATTTGCCCAGTGGGGTAAGTACAGTTGATGAGGGTGATGAGGTATTACTCGTAGCCAATGCTGATGTATTTCATGATGCAAGAAGAGTCTTTAGAACGAAGGACTCCGGTAGACGCAGTGTCGTCATCATGGGTGGTTCACCAGTTGCAGTCTGGCTATGTAGAACATTGCAAAACCGTGGCTTCTCAATTCGCCTTTTTGAAACAGATGTGAAACGAGCAAATGAACTTGCTGAAAAACTCCCTTGGGTTACTGTCATTCAAGCAGACCCTACAGACCCAAATGTATTTACAGATGAGCATATCGAAAATGCTGATGCCTTCGTTGCCCTCACGAACGATGAGCACAATATACTCAGTTGTGCTTGGGCTGCTGGCCTTGGGGTCAAGGAAACGTACCCTGTTGTTTCAAGAGAAGACTATGCCCCCTTTGTCAAGGCTATGGGGCTCACCAACACCTTTAGCCCGCGTGAGTTGGCGGTGGAAGAAATCCAAAAAAGACTAGCACGCAAGCAAATGACGAAAGTGGCGTCACTCTCTGGTAACCAACTTGCAATCTATAGGATTCGAGTTGGGCAAAATGCCCCTGTTTCTGGCAAGCCTCTTTCTCAATTAGAATTGATGCCTAACTGCATGGTCATCGTGCTCGAACACGATGAGCATTTTGGGGTCGTTCCAGGTGCACGCGAGGTGCTAGAAGAGCGAGATGTCGTCTTTGTCGTTGTTCGTGGAGAATTTGAGGATGAACTGCGAACCCTCTTCGCAGTAAGGTAGTCCTATGAATTACCGTTTGATTGTTCATCAACTCGGCATGCTTGTGCTTGTATTAAGCGCGGTATTGTTTGGTATTTGGATTTGGTCTGCAATTGCCATTGGTTTTCAGGGTGGTGGTGTGGTGGCTTTACTTTGGTCCACTGGTATTGGTGCAATTTTTGGTGGCTCGTTATTATTAATTGGTAAACCCGCAAAACACAAAAATGGCACTGGAACCGTGGGGCGTCGCGAGGCATTGCTCTTGGTTTCATCGAGTTGGCTCATCGGTGCTGTTGTTGCGGCTCTCCCTTTTTTACTATGGGGTCGTGCAACCCAAGATGAAAGCCATCCCTTTCATTCGATTGTCAATTGTTTCTTTGAAGCGATGAGTGGTTTAACAACAACTGGGGCAACAATATTAACCGACATTTCAACAATTCCAGAGCCACTCTTATTTTGGCGATCAATGATTCAATGGTTGGGCGGTCTTGGGATTGTTGTGCTCTTTGTCGCAGTGCTACCAAGTTTGGGGGCGGGAGGGAAAAAATTGTTTCGGGTTGAAGCGCCGGGACCAGAACCTGAAGGTGTACGACCACACATCCGAGAGACTGCGAGAATTCTATGGATGATTTATGTCTGCTTAACCGTTGTTGAAATCATTGCGTATAAAGTTGCTGGCATGGAGTGGTTTGATGCGAGTTGTCATGCACTAACCACATTGGCAACTGGTGGATTTAGTACGCACAATGCAAGCACCGGTGCGTTCAATTCAAGAACCATCGACATCATCACCATTGTATTTATGGTGCTCGCTGGAGCAAACTTTGGTCTGTATTACGCCGCAGTGAAAGGAAAACTTAAGGTTATTTGGACAGATCCTGAATTTAGGCTGTACATCTTTTTATTAACAGCGGGCTCTGTTATTGTTATTTTCTCTTTGCTGGGCAGTGGTCAGCCAATCATGACTACGACTGGAGTTGTTGATCAGGCAACGCTCTCTGAAACTGTCACACAGGGTGTATTCACTGTTGTGTCACAACAAACAACAACTGGATTTGCAACTGCGAATTTCAATACATGGCCCTTTGTTGCAAAAGGCGTTTTGCTAGTACTTATGTTTGTTGGTGGTTGTGCTGGATCAACAGGCGGTGGTATCAAGGTCATTCGTATATGGATTGCGTTAAAGGTGATGCTTGGCGAATTGGAGCGAGCATTTAGACCTCATGTAGTCAGACCACTCAAGGTAGGAAAGCACGCGATTGATTCTGAACTTAAACTCGCCACCCTTGCGTATGTACTTGGCGTGTTCGTGCTATTTGCGATTGGTACAGGCACATTGATGTTACTTGAATCTGGTAATCCAAACTGCACAGTCACTACAGCGACCACCGCTTCAATCGCGACCATCTGTACTGTGGGACCTGGACTTGCGAAGGTGGGTGCAATGGAAAATTATGCATGGTTTAGCGATGCATCAAAATTGTTCCTCTGCATATTAATGGCTATTGGACGGCTCGAAATTTTTGCTGTGCTTGTTTTATTCGTTCCCCGATTTTGGCGAAGTTCATGAGTAAAAAGCGGCTCGGTCTACTCTCTGTGTTTGTTGGTACTGCGATTCTTCTTGTTCCTTTCATCGCAATGGCATTCTTCCCAATCTCGCTCATCAAGACAATTCGCCTCATGCACATACCGCTACCACGAGGATTTGATAATCAATGGTGGTTGTACATCAGCGCATTTTTTTTCTGTGGGGCGGGACTGTTGCAGTTTCCGTTTAGAGAGGAAGAGGGTTGGACTTGTGCGTGTGGATACGATTTGTCCTACGTTGACACAAAATCGAAAAAATGCCCCGAATGCGGCTTGGTGATGCAGGTTGAATGGACTTCGACACCCGGTGAATATTCAAGACCAACGAAACGGCGTCTTGCATACACGCTCCTCTTATTTCTGATTGCAACAGTACTTGTATTCATAGCCACTTGGACTGATTTGACCAATATCAGACCAAGAGTAAGTTTTTAATCACATTGGTTTATCTTCAACCGTAAGGTCGTAGATAGAAAGTAATTTTTCTTTATCAAAAATCATTTCTTCGCGCGATGTGCCGACTATTTCGTACCGTGGAGTAAGTTCGATCGCATCGCATGGGCATGCTTCTTCACACATGCCACAAAAAATACATTTCAATTCGTCGATCTCAAATGAAAGTGGTCGTTTCTCGCGATCATCCCACGGTGCTTCTTCAGCAACAATTTCGATACAGTCCGCAGGGCACGCAGTTGAACACATGAAGCAAGCAACACACTTTTCACGATCCTGTTCATCACGATTCAAACGATGTACGCCTCTAAACGTTGAACGCTCTTGCCCGCCATCAATAACATCTCGATTATCACGTTTCTGTTCCGGATACTTCACCACCCAAATATTTTTCTTGTTTGATCCACCACGGCCCATATTGCCAAGGCAATGACGCAGTGTTGTACCAAGTCCACGTAACACTGCGGGGACAAAAAAGTAATCCGCTGCACTAAGCGGTTTTGGGGTCACGTCAATGATATTGTCGTTGCATTGCACCATAGATTTTGGATTATACAGAGGGTCTGGTGCACCAGACCCATTACAATGCCCAAATGGCACAAGATTCACAAACAGGTCGACTTTGGAAACTTTCGGCGATGGGGTTCACGTTTGTCTCTACGATTATTGCTGGGGGATTACTAGGCTGGGGATTTTCTTGGCTTTTGGGACAATCAGAATATGAACGGAGTTTTATCGTTTGGGGTGCGGTGGCTGGCATCGTGTACGGCATGGTGGATTTCATTCGAGATTCACTCCGAGCAGTCCACGAGGATGAGAAGTGAAATCACGTGAAATTTCACTCTCTTTTCGCCAATTAGTAGTTGCTCAATGTATCGCAACAATATCCGCTGCCGTGTTCTGGTTTGGTGGCGCTCTATTCGGTGGTTTTGGGATGCATATCGCACTCGCGGGTATCGCTGAAGCGGGCACCCTCCTCATCATTTCACTTGTGATTTTAACCCTATTTTCCCCTCATAAACAGCGTCCCATCGCAACCGTTGCAACCCTCTGGTCAGTGACCTCCTTTGTACGATTCATCGTTGCACTTTTGGCCTCTTCCTTGCTATACTACGTGGCTCAATTTGGGCTTCGCCCATTGATGTTTTCGTTCCTTTTAACCGCTGTTTTTCTCCTTATTGCAGAGACCAAAGTTCTCTCCAAAATGCTTATAGAAAGCAGTAAAACTCCGAACCATTAAGAGTATGTATGTATGTTTCCAGTACTTGCAAGTAACAATCCGATTCATCACATCCTAGACAAACCTGTCTCGGGTACAGAATCCTTCACATTATTTGGAAGTTTTGGTTTTACTATTCACATGGCATCGCTTCTTGTTGCGGCGTTCGTGACCTTTTTCATTCTGCGGTATGCTGCGAGACGAATTTCTGTCGGTGATGCGGGCCAAGGAACAGATCGATACCTTACAAGCGGTCGGGTGCCACAAATTATTGAAGTTGTCACGTTGTACTTGAGGGACAAGGTGATTGAGCCAGTCCTTGGCAGTGACACGGATCGCTTTCTTCCATACCTTCTGTCCGTCTTTTACTTCATCTTGACATGCAACCTTCTTGGCATGATTCCATTCGTCGACTTTCAGACGGTCATTGGAAAAGTAACTGTGGACTCTGAGTATAACTGGGCTGTGTTCGGCGGAACTGCAACGAGTAATATCAATGTAACCATTGGTCTTGCTCTTGTCTCCTTTATTGTGATTCAAGTCCATGCATTTAAATCACTGGGTATCGGCGGCTGGGCACAGCACCTTACTGGCGGAGCTCCACTTTACCTCTTGCCAATCATGCTTCCCATTGAATTTATGGGGATGTTCATCAAGCCAGCAGCACTCGCCATTCGGCTGTTTGCAAATATGGTTGGTGGACACACCATGCTTGCCGTCCTGACGATGTTTGGCATGATGACATTTGATGCCACAGCAAGTTGGTTCCTTACAGGTTCGATTGAACTTGTTTCAACAATTGCTGCAGTTGTGATTAGTTTCCTTGAACTTTTCGTCGCCTTCTTACAGGCTTTCATTTTTATGTTCCTTACGACTGTCTTCATTGGACAAATGTCACACCATGGTGATGAACATGAAGAACACGCACTGGAGACAGCGACACACTAACGAATGACTCATCGTGGGAATGGGTCTTGAACTTTTATTCTTACAGCAGTCGCACCCACGGCAACTGCAAGACAAACTGGATGAAATTATGAAAAAGCTTGTTGCTTTCACTGCTCTGGCCACACTAGGCCTCATGACATTTGACGTTGACCCCGCACTCGCTCAAGATGCTGCACATGGTGCTGCTGATGGAGCCAATGCTGCTGCTACTGCTGCCCAAGAATTAGCGAAGGCTGGCGCAAGTGGTCTTAAAGGAATTGGTGGCGGTCTCGCTGCTGGTCTTGGTGCTCTTGGCGCTGGTGTGGGTATTGGTCGAATTGGCGGCGGCGCTGTTGAAGCGATTGCTCGTCAACCCGAAATGGCCGGCACAATCGGTACCAACATGATTATTACTGCTGCACTTGTTGAAGGTGTTGCACTATTTGCAGTCGTTATTGGTCTACTTGCCATTATCTAAGGTTGGAGTGAGAAATCAGCGGCGAGACCCTCGCCGTTTCTCACAACAACGCATTACACGGAAGGTCCCCCCCTATGATGAACCTCTTCATTGCATCGGACAATGCGTCTGGATCACCGTTCGACATTCAGTTTCTCACGTTGGGAACTACGATTGTCGTCTTCGTTCTCTTTTTGCTTCTTGCTTCAAAATTCGTTTGGCCTCATATCCTAAAAGGCCTTGACCAACGAGAAGAAAAACTCCGCAACGATTTAGATGCTGCTGAGGAAGCAAGACAGCGAGCCAATGACGCGCTCCAAGAGTATGAACATGAATTGGCTAAGGCGCGAACCGAGGCTGGCGAGATGATTGCAAAGGCTCGGCAAGATGCCAAAGCGGTAGCAGAAGAACTTCGCTCAAACAATACGCGTGAACTTGCTGAGATGAAAACAGCAGCCACTGCAGACATTGATGCGGCGAAGAAGGCTGCAATTGGTGAATTGCACGCTGAGGCGAGCAATCTCGCAGTTTCGATTGCAAGTCGAATCCTCGACCGCGAGATTTCTGCAGATGACCAACAAGCACTTATTGACGAATCACTTGCTGAGATGGCGGGAACAGCGTGAACAAACAAACCGACGCACTTGCCAATGTATATGCACGAAGCCTGTTTGAACTCGCTTCCGATGCTGGTGGCAATGACAAAGTAGCTGAAATCGCAGACGAAATTGAACAAATCTGTGATCTTGTTTCCTCAAATCAAGAACTCGGTCTATTCTTTTCATCACCAATTATTGATAGTACAAAACGAGCCAAAGCCCTCTCTGCGATTTTTTCGAACAGAATCACAGACCTTGCCCTACGATTTCTTATTGTCCTAAATAATAAAGGTCGATTAAATCACCTTCAACCCATCGCTGTTGCGTATGACCAACTCGTGCAAGACATCATGGGGCGAGTTGAGGTCGATTTATATACTCCAACTGCAATTGATACTGAATTGATGAACACATTAAAGGAACGGGTACAAAAGATGCTTGGAAAAGAGCCAGTGCTCCACCCGTATGTGGATCCAGCGATGCTCGGTGGGATAAAACTAGGTATTGGCGATCAACTTATCGATGGTTCGGTACAAACAAAATTACGTCGACTCTCTGAAAGTATTCAGAGGGGTGGCTCTGTTGCCATTAGAGAACAATTTGAAACCTACGTAGAGAACAACGAATAAAGTCTTTTTAGAAGGCGAGGATTACCGTGAAAATTAAAACAGACGAAATTACATCCGTGATTAAACAAGAAATTGAACAGTTCACTAGCGAACTTGAAATCTCTGAAGTCGGTCAAGTAGTCGAGGTTGGAGATGGAATTGCACGAATTTATGGACTTTCTGGCTGCATGGCTGGTGAGTTACTTGAATTCGAAACATCCCGTGGCACAGTCATGGGCCAAGCGATGAACCTAGAAGAAGATACCGTCGGTGCAATTATCTACGGTGACTATCTCGCGGTTGAAGAGGGTAATACCGTTAAAACAACAAAAAGACTTCTTGAAGTCCCCACTGGTCCAGAATTACTCGGACGTGTAGTTGACCCATTGGGCAACCCTATGGATGGTGGTCCTCCCATCAACGCCTCAAGCAGTGCAAAATTGGACATCGTTGCCCCAGGGATTGCTGCACGTCAGCCCGTTGTTGAGCCAATGCAAACTGGAATCAAGGCTGTCGACTCTATGATTCCAATTGGAAGAGGGCAACGGGAACTTATCATTGGCGATCGAAAAACTGGAAAAACCGCTGTTGCAATCGATACTATTATTAACCAAAAACAATATTGGGGAACTGATGAAGCCATCGTGTGCGTTTATGTTGCAGTCGGACAAAAAGATTCTACCGTTGCGGGTGTAATTGAAACGCTAAAGCAAAATGGTGCTATGGATTACACCATTGTTGTTGTTGCTGGCTCATCGACCGCTGCACCGTTGCAATACATCGCTCCATATGCTGGTTGTGCGATGGGTGAGTACTTCATGTGGCAAGGCAAAGAAGGTAAAACGCCCAAGCATGCCCTCTGTATTTATGATGACCTTTCAAAGCAAGCAACTGCGTATCGTCAACTTTCACTTCTACTCCGTCGCCCACCCGGTCGCGAAGCATTCCCTGGGGATGTCTTCTACCTACATAGCCGCTTACTTGAACGTGCAACAAAACTATCCGATGACAACGGTGGCGGTTCACTGACCGCTCTTCCAATTATTGAAACGCAAGAAGGTGACGTTTCAGCGTACATCCCAACTAATGTGATTTCGATTACAGATGGTCAAATATACCTGCAGCCAGAGTTGTTCGCTTCGGGTGTTCGTCCAGCGATTAATGTAGGTATTTCCGTAAGCCGCGTTGGTGGTAATGCCCAAATTAAAGCGATGAAAGAAGTCGCGGGCTCACTTCGACTTGACCTCGCTGCATACAGAGAACTTGAAGCATTCGCACAACTTGGTACAGAACTTGACGCAGCGTCTCAACAACAATTGAATCGAGGTGCACGACTCGTCGAGCTCTTGAAGCAAGGCCAATACACACCGTACAAAGCAATTGACCAAGCGATTTCCATTTATGCGGCATCCAAGGGCTTCCTTGACGACATTGATTTATCTAAAGTTCATGCCTTTGAAGAAGGATTGCTCGAGTACATGAATACATCAGGAAAAACAACAAGAGACAAACTTGTTGAAGCAGTATCGTTCAAAAATCTTGAAGAAGAGTTCGATACCGCTATCGGTGAATTCAAAGCTACATTCGTTGGGTAAGAACATTGAAACAAAAAGATTCGTATCACTCCCGAGCCCCAATGGCTCGGGAGTTTTTTGTCGCTCTATTTGAGGATAGTCCCTTGGGGACTGTCCCAGGGCGAGAGTTCTCGTGGTCAAAATAAGGGTTTTTAGCCGATTAGAGAGGGAATTATGAGTAACCAGGAATCACAACATCGCCTTATCCCAGCAGCACTTGAAGCTGTATGTACTGCGTGCGCGGTTTCTCGAGGTGTGCAAGCAAACCTCGATCAATTAAGGCAAGTGACCAAAGATGACCGAAGCCCTGTGACGGTTGCAGACTATGCTGTACAGGCAATCGTGGCGTTAAGTCTTGCAGAAAACCTCGATGCTAAGGATCTTCTCATTGTTGGTGAAGAGGATGCTGCAGCTCTACGTACAGACGAGCAATCGTTGATTCGGCGAGCCGTGCTCGAGTCTGTGCAATCGTGGAAACCACACGTTACGGAGGAGCAAATGCTTGATGCCATTGATCGTTGTGATCATGATGGTAGCGGTGATTGTTTTTGGGCACTCGACCCAATCGATGGCACGAAGGGATTCCTCCGTGGTCAACATTATGCCATCGCACTCGGTCGAATTGAGGGCGGTGAAGTTGTTGGTGGCGTCATGGGATGCCCGAACCTTTCTGCAGATCAAGCACATCCGTTACATGAAAACGATCCGGAGGGAGTTGTCTACGCCGCATCAATTGGTGCAGGGGCATGGGAATTTGCGGGGTGTGAACAACATGTCGAGCCGATGAGAATTGTTGCCAAAGAGTTCAACGAATCGCGACCACTCCGATTTTGTGAGTCTGCAGAAAAAGGACATTCCGATCGGGGTGATAGTGGGAGAATTATTGATTCCATAGGCACCGAAGGTGAACCAGCAAGACTTGACAGTCAATGTAAGTATGCACTTGTTGCTCGGGGTCAAGCAGATGGATATTTGCGATTACCTACAAGCAAAGAATATGTTGAAAAAATCTGGGACCACGCAGCAGGGTTATGTATCGCCACCGAAGCTGGAGCCGTGGTCAGCGATATTTCTGGAAAACCTCTTGAGTTTAAACATGGTTGTAGACTTGAAGAAAATCGAGGTGTCATTTGCGCAACGAACGGGCTTCACACATTGATTATTGAATCCATTAAAACTCTTGGAATTGGACAAAGGTGATTCTTGTGGATTTTGATGCACTCATCACATCCATCACAATAGTTTTCATCATCATCCTTCTGATTCAAAAAAGAAGGATTGGACCAGATCTCATCATGGCGAGTGGACTTGTTGTTTTGATGATTGCGCGCGTTATTCCATTCAATGATGCGGTTGCGGGTTTCTCGCAGCGACCTGTGCTTATGATTGCGGGGTTGTTTGTTGTTGCGGGTGCTTTGCAAGAAACCGGTGGAACCGAACTCATTGGTAGGAAGTTGCTCGGTAGACCCTCAACATTAGTTGTAGCGCAACTGCGAATGATGATTCCTGTCGCTTCTATGTCTGCGTTCATGAATACCACTCCGATTGTTTCGATGTACTTACCGATGGTAAGTGACTGGGGAAAAAGACTCAAACTACCTGTGTCGAAACTTTTGATGCCACTTAGTTTTGCTGGTATTTTAGGTGGACAAGGTACGATGATTGGCACGGGATCGAACCTCATCATTATGGGATTGTTTATTCAATGGTGGGAGACCCCCCCAAGTTGGGTACAGACATTGCAACTCTCTCCTCCAAGTGGTGCAGAAACTATGTGGGGCGCTGCTTGGATTGGAGTACCCATTGCGATAGTTGGAATGATTTTTATTGTACTGACCTCCAAATGGTTGCTCCCAGATAGAGAACCTCCAAGATCAAAAATACAGCATAAACGAGAGTACGAAATCAAAATGCGGGTGGATGAAAGTTCACCCATCGTCGGGAAAACGATTGCTGAGGCTGGCTTACGACAACTTGATAGTTTATATCTACACGCCATTGTTCGTGATGACCAACTCATGACTGGTGTTGGTCCAACGATGGTATTACAAAAAAACGATCATCTTATTTTTGTGGGCGATGTACGTTCAGTTGTTGATATTAGAAAAATAAGAGGTCTCGTTCCTGCCCACAAAGATATGGCGAAATTCGATGGCAAGCCGTTTAAAAGGACAATGATCGAGGTTGTAGTTTCGGGTGGTTCCCCTCTCGTTGGTCAGACTATTCGGGATTCTCAGTTTCGATCTACATATAACGCTGCAATCCTCGCTGTACATCGACGTGGAAATTATATCGATGGTAAAGTCGGCGATATCAAACTTGAAGCAGGTGACACCTTGCTGATTGAATCGACTGATGATTTTTTGAATGAGTGGAGGCACAGTTCTGACTTTTATCTGGTTTCCCAAGTGAAAGATTCAAGACCACCCATTCACAATAAAGCTTGGTTATCACTCTTCATTCTCGGTATCCTTATCGTTCTACTCACCACAAATATCATCGGACGTGTCGCAGCCATCTGGTTGTGTGGTCTTGCAATGATTCTAACGCGTTGTATCAGTGGACGAAATGCGAGAAAATCAATAAACCTACAGGTACTCATTGTCATCGGCGCAGCAATGGGAATTGGTAACGCTGTGGAAAGTAGTGGACTCGCTGAAATATGTAGTGGTTATCTATTAAATATTGCGCAAAGTTTTAATATTGGCAACTATGGAACATTATTTCTTGTTTTCTTGATGACGAGTATCGCCGCCCAGCTCATGACTAACTTTGGCGCTGCGGTCATTATGTTCCCCATTGTCATCGGTGCTGCTGAGGGTATTGGGGTGAGTCCATATCCGTTTGTATTTACTATGATGGCTGCTGCTGGTTGTAACTTTATCACACCAATTACGTACCAGACAAACCTCATGGTGTATGGCCCAGGGGGATATCGATTCATGGACTTCCCAAGGCTGGGCATCCCCCTCACGCTACTTGTTGCAATTTTTGCGACTATTATCGCGCCCCAAGTATTTCCATTTATGCCAACATAATGAAATTGCTCTTCCGTATTGTGGGAATCTTTGTCAGTACCATCTTTCTGATGTGGTGCGTTGGCAACATTCTTTCTGATCGGTGGGGGTGGAGCCAATGGCTTGCATGGATTCCAACCCTATTTGTAATTGTTATATTCACGTTCGCTTGTGTATTATCTTACTTCACAGGGAAAAAAATTTACGCTCTGATATTTGGAGGGATTACTGCAGCCACCCTACTTTGGTTTTGTCTTGCAGAAAATCGATTGCTCAATATCAATAACAGTGATCAAAAGGGACAAATTAAAATTGTGGGGTGGACTATGAGTCATCCAAAAGAACGGGTTGCGGAAAAATCTGCAGCCATCATTGTAAAATTAAACGGCGATATTACATTACTCACACATGGGTGGAGGGTGCGTGGCGAAAAGTCAATTCAAGATTGGCTGGGCAATACGGGTCGTAAAGTAATCAATAGCCAATTTACACTACTTACAAAATTCACTCCCCTTCAAACACGAACCCTCATTGCATCAGATGGCATTTACATCTCATCGTTTATACTTGACACAACTACGGTTCTTGGACAACCTCTTGTCATTTGGGCTGTTGACTTCCCTTCATCTCTATCGCAATCAAAAATGGATATTGCTCGTCGAATCAATCGATTACTTCAAACAATCGAAACCGAACCGCCAGATATTGTCATTGGTGATTGTAATATGACAAGAAATAGTTTCGCGCTACAAAGTATATTTCCAGACCTTCAGGATGCCGCAACACTTTCAGGAACTGGATTGTTAGCATCATTTCCAATTAAGTTTCCCCTCTATCATATTGACCATATATTAATGGGCAACCAATTCCGCTCTATCTACTATGAACTCGTAAACCCGCACATCGGAAGACACCGAATTCAAATTGCAGAAATAAGCGACTTTAAAGAACCGTAAAACAGTTACTCAACATTGAATATGTCGTAAATCAAATCGTCAAGATCACGAATTCCATCAACATCTGTAGGTGGTAGGGCTGCGAGTTTTGAACGAATCACAACATCATCTTTCCACTCAACTGAACCGTCGCCGCGGAGGATGTTGTAACCAATGCCGTGACTATAGTCGCTCTTCGTCCTCAAGCCATCAGTGACGAGGATTAGCTTTTCGCCCCTAAGCAAAGTATGACGTTTCCCCGTTCGCCAATTTTTGTGACCTGAGTAGTGGTAGTTGCCATATAAATCTTCTTCAACCTGTTCTGCTTTCCACATTTCACGACACTCTTCCAGAGTGTGTTCCCCTTCATGACTCGGACAATAGAATGTTTCTGGTGCACCACAATAGTGCCATCGGTAGAGATGACCGAGTCCATCCCACGATGAATCCGACAGAGGCTTAGGAATTTTCTGACCGCGTTTTCCAGAAGCATAAGAATCGTTTTGTGGTTCTACTCCAGTACGAAGTTTGGCTAACAAACTTGGGTCTGGCTCGCGCTCGTCAAGTACGCTTGCATTTGGCAATTGGTATCGCCGAGATCCACCATACATTGTGATTGCTTGCCCGAGTTGTCTTTGGTTTGAACCACATAACACTCTGCGAGCATCTTCACGAACGGATGAGAGTGCGGGAAGTAATAGTCCTGCAAGCAACGATGTAATACTCATGACAACAATTAACTCAATCAAACTAAATGCTCTTCGATAATTCCGACCTTGCGGCGTTTGGAGATTTGGAGAAGATGTTCGGATTGCGCTATTCATATCATGCACCCTTCACATGTAAGGGGCTCCTCATGTAGTCTAATGGCGATTTGTAGAATTGCGAGGTTTTTTTACAAATCTTGCACAATTTATCGGTACACTCTTAGATATATGCCACGGAGCCGACCGGTTGTTCGGTTTTTGTAGGGGCATGTGATTCGATGTATCGGAGCAGTGGAGAGCCAAATTGCCTAACAAGGAAGCAGATTATCGATTGATGCGACGAGTTGCCATTGGCGAAGAAGACGCCATTACGGAGCTCTATGACCGATATGGTGCTTTAGTGTACAAACTTTCTATCCAATTTCTTTCAAATAATGCGGAGACTGAGGACGCAGTTCAGGAGGTTTTTGTTCGACTCTGGATGACAGCAGATCGTTTTGACCCAAGAAAAGCCAAATTAGTAACGTGGGTCATGCTTATTACCAGACGTCATCTAATTGACCGTATTCGCCGAAAAACCGTGCGTCCGAAATCTTGTGAACTTGGTGAACACCCCCAACTTTCTGCAACCTAAGAGCATGGGACGTCGAATATAGCAGTACAAGAACGTAATGTCGCCCTTTGGCAGGCATTACAAGCCCTACCTGAAATGCAACGAACAGTCATAGAGAGGGCGTATTTTCAAGGGTTCACGTTACGTGAAGTGAGCCTGCAAATTGATGCACCGCTTGGAACGGTGAAATCGGCATTGAGCCGTGGATTGCTCCGCTTGAGGGAGCACGGATTAAAGGATTCATCCGCTCTTTAGAGAACTCCAAGATAGACATGGACACAATAGTATGACGAACGAAATTCATAATTACAAACAACTCATAGAACTCGCAGTTCTCGATGCGCACGGTTTACTTGAACCAATCGAATCTGACTTGTTCGATCGTTCCTTCCATGATGCTCCAGCGTCAGTTCAAGATGAAATCATTCAAATGCAACGAGCGTTTGCCCTTGATGAATCGCTGTTGCCTTCAGATACACCCCCAGCTTCTCTGAAGAAGCAGGTTCTTCGATCCGTATCAGAGGCTGCTGATAGAGAAGCCCGAAGACTTGCCCCCCTCGCACTTATTGGTGCAAGAGCGAGTGCAATGCGAGGTAAACTTAGTACCACAAAACAAACATACTTCTGGCGAACGGTTGCGTTGGTTCTTTTCGGAGTTGCTGTTGTGCTTGGCATTATGGCTGTTGAATCAAACCAAAAAGCAAATCGAAATGCGCAAATTGCGATGAACATCGATGCTACTTCTACCATCAAGGGATTCATTCACACAAACGCGGATGAACCTAAATTTGAACAATTCCTCGACAACCCTTATTGTCATGTCACTCGATTAGAACGAGAGCATGGGGATAATGATGGGTACCTTCGTATTTCAGTAAATGAACGATTTGGTCGTGGATATGTCTTAGGTCTAGATCTTAAAGATGGTGAAGAAATTATCATTCAAGGCACAACGAAGGACGGCGAAGTTCTTGAGCTTGCTCGCATTTTTGCTGATGGTCCAATTGTTGGTCGATCGTTTGAGATTGCTAAAAATCTAGTTCCGGGGCTCACCATCACTGCAGTTGATGCAAAAACTGGCAACCGCTGGATTTGATTTAAAAAATCACTGCGCGATGCACACACAACCGTGAGCTCAAACCCAGTACCAAATAGGTGGGTTCGTTTGCCATCATTCCCAGCCTTCCACACCCAACACAAGTGTTGGTGAGGCATGACTATCGATGCGGCTTGCAACGATCCCTGAGGGTTCGATAGGATCGAGCGCATCCATGCTGCATGTACATCGCACAGTGACTCATCAGCAAGTCACCTGTACCATACCATTCTTTACCAGTTTGGCAAGTGAAATCATTGAAAGAAACTCCTCAAATAACAGGGCACCCCCGACAAAAACCTCAACAGAAACGAGAGTTGATTGCGTGGGCTTTTTTACCCATGATGATGGGTGCCGTTGATGGAGGTGTCGTTGGCATCCTTACAAAGCGTCTTTTTGATGGATTTGTGGAAGAAACCATTCTCGACTGGTCTGTTGCTACTCTAGCAGCAGCGCAAGGGTTTGCAAATATTTCAAGTTTCTTTTGGGCGGCAATAAGCCATGGTCGGCACAAAGTTCAATTCATCACAGCGTTAAAAACAGTCATCGTGCTCATGATTGCTGGAGTTGCATTTGTACCACAAACAACTATTGGGCTTTTTGTATTACTTGTTTGCGTTGTCGGTACACGCGTGTGTTACACAGGAATTGTCACATTACGAACAACAGTATGGCAAGCAAACTATCCACGAGAAAACCGAGCCATTGTTGCTGGAAAAATCGCGACTGTACAAGCACTTGTGCTTGCTAGTGTTGCTTTTGGTATCGGTCAAGTCATGGATATCGACAGCCAATCATTTCGTTGGGTATATCCAGTTGCAGCTAGTTTTGGAATTATTGGTGCTTGGATTTATAGCAAAATACGTGTTACAAACCACGCGGGAATTCTTCAAGATGAGAGGGCTTCGGCAAACCAGGTTTCTTATTTGCCGTGGAAAACGTTCCATCTCCTTATTGAAGACCGAGCATTTGCGAAATTCATGGGATGTCAATTTATTCTTGGCATTGGGAATCTCATGTTAATGGCTCCGCTCATTGTCATTCTCAGTAATCAATTTCAACTTGATTATCTTGGAGAATTGCTCATCGTAACAATCATTCCAATTTTAATGATTCCACTGAGTACTCCCTTTTGGGCAAAGTTCTTGAATAAAGCACATGTGCTCACATTTCGATCCGTTCACAGTTGGTTCTTCGTGCTCTCTTCACTTTGTATTGGTATTAGCATTTCGATGCACTCTGTTGCAGGTCTTTGGATTGGAGCCCTTATCAGAGGTATTGCATTTGGGGGAGTTGTACTGGCGTGGAACCTCGGTCACCAAGATTATGCTCCAGTTGAACAATCGAGCAGATACATGGGACTCCATGTGACGCTTACTGGGATACGTGGTCTACTCGCACCAGCATTTGGGATGGCAATATATACCTTGCTGTTGGCAAGGGGGGCAGAAGCGGGACCAATTGTGTTCTATATTGGTGCGAGTTTGTCCGCAATTGGAGGTGTTGGCTTTATTTTGCTCGCAAAAACACGTACAAACGGGAAAATTTAATACATTCTTTCGCCTAGGCTTTGGTATCATGCGTAGCTCGCCCGTTTTTCAGCGGGCATGTGAACCCCCACCATCCATTGTCGATGAGGGTAACGGTACCCCTACTGGAATGGTGGCTCACAGCAAGCAACTGCACAACGCGGCCGTGCAGCCAAGAAGAAACAACGCCGCAAACTTTCATGGTAGACCATAATTTAATCGCGGATATTGGAATTGATTTAGACCAAGCCGATGCTTTAATACGCGCGGCACTCGGAGAAGACGTTGCTGGCGGGAATATGGATTCCGTCATTGTTGGTGATATTCAACAGTTTGTTCCAGGCAATATGCTCAAAGGAAAAATAGTAGGAAAAGCTGGTGATGATGCTGTCATCGATGTTGGCTTGAAATCTGAAGGGCTCATTCATAAAAGTGAATTTGACGACTGGGGCACGCTTGAATCGGGTATTGAAATTGAAGTCATCCTTGAAGATCTTGAAGACGAAAACGGTATTGTCAAACTTTCAAAAAGAAAGGCTGATCGAATTCGAAATTGGGAGAAGGTTCTTGAAACATATTCCGAGGGCGATATTGTTGAAGGAAAAGGTGTTCGTCGAATCAAAGGTGGCATTCTTGTCGATATTGGCGTTCCTGCGTTTCTCCCTGCTTCACAGATTGATGTTCGTCGACCTGGCGATGTGAACGAGTTTATTGGTAAAACAATCCGTGCTGAAATTCTTAAAATCGATGAGCCTCGAAGAAACATCGTTGTTAGTCGAAGAACTCTTATTGAAAATGAGCGGGATGAAGCAAAGCAACGACTTCTCAATACAATTAATGAGGGAGATGTGGTTGTAGGAAGGGTAACAAACGTCGCAGAGTTTGGAGCATTCATTGATCTTGGCGGAATTGATGGCTTGCTTCATGTCACAGATATGAGTTGGGGTCGAGTAAAGCATCCAAACGACATTTGCAAAACTGGAGATGAAATTGAAGTCAAAGTCCTTAAAGTTGATTTTGATACCGAGAAAATCGCTCTCGGGTTAAAACAGAAAGATGCTTCTCCATGGGACGACATCGAAGAACGTTTCCCAATTCAGAATAAAATTACAGGAAAGGTTGTGAACCTTGTCAGTTATGGTGCCTTCGTACATCTTGAAGATGGCGTAGAGGGGCTTGTACATGTTTCTGAAATGTCTTGGAGAAAACGAATTAATCATCCAAGTGAAATTGTCAATCCGGGCGATGAGATTGAGGTCATAGTTCTTGACATTGACAAAGATAAACACGAAATTTCACTTGGTATGAAGCAAGTTGAAAATAATCCGTGGGAACTTGTTGCTGAGAAATACCCAATTGGAACCATTGTTTCTGGTGCTGTTAGAAACCTTACAAACTATGGGGCATTTGTTGAGATTGAGCCGGGCATCGATGGGTTGTTGCACGTAAGTGACATTTCTTGGACTGAAAAAATAGCTCATCCAAATGAGAAGTACAAGAAAAGTGACGAAGTTGAATGTATGGTTCTTGAAATTGACGAAGACAAACAACGCATCAGTCTTGGTATAAAACAAATGCACGAAGATCCATGGCAAAATGCAATTCCTGAAGCATACAAACCGGGAATGGTCGTCCACGGAACCGTAACTAAAATTACAAACTTTGGAGTTTTTGTTGAACTTGAAGATGGGCTAGAAGGTTTACTCCACATTTCTGAACTTGCTGATAAGAAAGTTGAAAACCCACAAGACGTTGTCAAGCCGGGCGAAGAAGTAAACGTGAAGATTCTTCGCGTTGATCTTGATGACCGCAAAATAGGATTGAGTCTCAAGCGGGCATTGTCCGGTGAAGATGTTGAAGAAGAATGGGAACAGCATGTTCAAAGTTCCGATTCTCCTGCACGAGGTGGTATGGATGATCACGGTGCTCTTGGAACCGATAAAATCGAACTCTAAACAAGTCGATTCAACCTACAAAAATTGAAGCGACCCCACTCAATTGAGTCGGGCCGCTTCTCTTCTCTCTTCTCTCCACATCTCGGTTCTGAAGTTGCTTTTCTAGCACAAGGCTAGAAAGGTTAGCACAGTTAATATGACGAGTCTTCGTCTGTGTCGTGTTAACTCTGTCGCATGCTTCAGCATTCGCATCTCTCGTTCCTCTACTCTGTATCTCAAACAAATCCCCCTCGCTCACTATCATCATGCGCGAACTTTAGTGGAAGGCAAGCGAATACCTTAATTTTGTTCCAGAAAGTCGTCAAATCACGCTTTCTTTCCCTTATTTGGACACTCTGTGCGGAATATGCCGGCAATAACATGTCCGTCAATAGCAATATGTATCAAGGGAGGCGTATACTTTGAGCATGCAGATTGTCACTTGCTTCGTTGCTTTCGTTTTTCTTGCATCCAGTTTTGGCGATGCAATCAACGATGAAGAACACGTTAATGCAAGAATATTGGGAAAACTTGTATACAGTGACCTCGCACTAAACATTGACCATGAATCGGCACTTTCAGTGTTCAGTGATTTTGAGAATAGGCTCGGAATCATACTCAATATTCTATGGAAAGAAGATGACAGTGGCGGGTTAGATCCTACAACGTCGATCGCTCTTGAATTACCTGAGCAGCCAGCACTTATTATTCTTGAACGAATTGTTGCGCAACTTGATTCAGAAGGAAATGCGGCATGGCAACTTCGCCACGGTGCATTAGAAATTGGATTGAAAACACAACTTGCCATGCGGGGGAGGCAACGTCTTGAGACGTATTACATCCATGATCTGCTGTTCGCCATAAGAGATTTTGATGCTCCAGATCTAGAAACACCTCAAGGAACTGGTGGAAGTGGCGATGATGGCATTGAAGGTGGTGATGCTTCTCCAAAACCTGATGATCGAGAAAAAATAGATCAAATCATCGAATTGATTACCACGTTTGTTGAACCAGACCTTTGGGAACAACATGGTGGTCCGTGTTCAATTTCATATTACAAAAAAACATTACTTATCAAAGCTCCAGATTTTATCCATCGTCAAATTAATGGGTACACGTTTCTTGCAAGACAACCCAAACACATGAGAGAAAGACGTGTTCTCTACAATAATGACAAAACAAGAGTCATTGTTGATCGTCTTCCACTTCGTTAATTTTATTTTGTTGAAGTACGAAGTGGTCGAACCAAGCCGAATCCCATTCGATTTTTGTGCGGCGGTGAGACATTTTTGAAAGTCCGTGGCCAGCCCCTGGG
>PVBE011109959.1_pt1 | contig 20014 bp, 15 predicted proteins | sample 1631181 | NCBI WGS metagenome assembly PVBE01 (sample SAMN08397723, study PRJNA350692) | Marine metagenome, whole genome shotgun sequencing project. | isolation source: water | place: Pacific Ocean | collected 2012-04 | reverse complement strand
GCGCTGTCGCCCTCGCCGTACGCCAGGATACCGTCGAGGTCGCCTGAGCAATGCCCATCAAGCGCCCGCCTCGGCAAGCGTCGGGGCGGGTGCCCCCACAGATCCGGTCTCGATGCCCATCAAACAGCGCGCTTCGTAACAAACGGTCTCGACGCGATCACTTGAAACCTCTATCCACTGGTCCTGCGTCGATCTCCACACCAGAAGACTGACGAGCAATGCCAGAGCGAGTGCAGCCGTCAATACCGATCGCATGTCGTCTCCGGTCCCATGGTCTCGAGCCAGCGTGAGCTATGGAGGCCACCGGTGCAAGGGGCAAACCTCGCAAACCTCCTGAGCCGTACCGTCCCCAAGCACGTCGGGCCAAATCGCCGACCAGCGGCGTTGTAGTCCGCGCTCGTCGTCTGGTACGTGGTCCCGTTCAGTGCGTTACTTGTCGTGGCTAGGAGGACCTGCTTCACCAGCGGCTCAACCGCATTGGCGGACCTCCTTTTGCGGAGGCCAGCTCGCAGCCCGACGGCGTTGAACGCTGGAATCACGCCTCTCCGACACTTGGAAGAACTTGCAGCCCTGCCAACGCTGGTGTCCGCCACGTCTTCGTCGGATCGGATTCTCGCGTGCGAACGCTGGTGCGACCCCGGCCGCGGGGCGGTGGGCCTAACATAGTAATCTACTGACCAAGAGTATTGAGATTCGTGCAGGGGGTCACGTCCGCTACGTTGAGTCGAGCCCTTGGCATATCGCAATACCTCAACGCGTAAGACCCTGAAATCCCGGGGAGGCGAGGCGCAACATGGCCCGATAGGCGGGTCTGTGTATCCCGCTCTGTTGATTCACATAGCGACGCCCGGCCGCGAGCCGGGGTGGGGCGGTGACAGCAGGGGACCGAGAGACGATCGCGGCAAGGTTGCCGGGTCGGCGGCCGCTCCAGCAAGCCGGCGACGGGCCGCCTCAGCGCCGGATCGTCGCCGTCGTCACGTTCTCCGTTCCGTCGCAGCGCACATTCACCACGTGCACGTTTCCGCACGCTTCCTCCGACACGGGGCACAGCGTGCCGCCGCCTTCGAGCTGATCGAACTCGATCTCCACTTCGAAGAAGTCGCCGGCCGCGATCTCGATCGGGGCGGAGCGGGGATCGAACGACGTGCGGGCCTCGTTGGGGGTCCACGTGTCCCCCGTCGCGCGCTCCATGAAACGAATCCACGACGGCGAGAAGGTTGCCAGAGGAGAGGCATCGGAGACCCGGATGTCCGTGATCGGCATCACGCCCGGACCGTCGTTCCAGAAGCGGACGACGCGTACCGTCGGGCGCAGGGGATCGGCGCCGCGAAAGTCGAACACGCAGGGGGCGTCGCAGCGGGGTGACGGGTCTTCGCAAGGACCCGCGTCGGCAGCGACGTCGGCGCCCGTGTCGGGCACAGCGATGTCCGACGTGGAGTCCACCGCAGCGGTGTCGCTTTGGCCGGTGTCGCCCGCAGTGGCATCCGGAGCAACGTCAGAAGACGGCGAAGCGTCTGGACCCGTCGCGGTGTCGCCCGCCCCAACGTCCGCGGTCGTGGCTGTATCCGTAGGGCCGCCATCCGCCGAGTTCGTGTCCCCGTCGCCTGCGCAGGCCAGAAACAAGGCCGGCAGGAGTGCGAGGGTGAGACGCGCGGCGGAGCGAGGGAGGGCTTCGCGCAAAGGCGCAAAGCCGCAAAGTCCGTCCCCTTTGTGTCTTTGCGCCTTTGCGCGAAAAAATGCCGAAAAGAAAACAAGCAGACCCGCCGCCACCCCCCCGTTCATTGCTGCGCCTCGAGCGCAGCGATGGCCGCGTCGAGCTCCGTCATGGCGTTTTGAACCGAGCGGGTCGCTTCGGGCCAGTGCTCGTCGGCGAGGGCTGACCAGGTGCGGTTGAGGAAACGCTCGGCGCCGGAGAGGGGGCCGAAGATCGCGGCGAAGCCGCCGAGGCCGTAGCGGTTCTGCACCTGGCCGCGGGCTTCGATCAGGCGACCGACCTTCTCCAGCTGGAAGGTCTCGATGCGTGCCTTGGCCGAGGCGAAGGCGGCGGGGTCGGGGTGGGTGTTCGGGAGCATCTCCTGGTGCACTACGCCGATCTCTTCTCGGAGCGTGCCCAGCATCTGGCCGAAGTCGATCGGGCCCTCGGCGCCTTCGGCCGACTTGTCGTCTGCCGCTTCGGCGTGCACCGCGCGACGGGCGATCACGGCGCCGATCACGACGAGCAGCAGGCCGACGACGAAGGGGACGCCGGAGCCCGAGAACCAGCTCTTCAGTCGATGACCCGGCGTCGGCGCCTCGATGGTCGATGCGCGGGCGCTCGGTTCCACCACCGCGAGCCGGGCCGTGAGCCACGCGTCGCGGGCCTCGGCCACCTCTTGCGGCAGATCGCCACCGGTGGTGCGCAGAAACGCGATCTCGGCGTTGCCGGTCGCGACGAGCTCGTCGTACGAGGGGCCGGGGGCCTCGGGTTCCGCGGCTTCGACCTCGTTGTCGGACGTCGAGTCGTCTTCCGCGGACTCGGCGGCAACGCCCTCGGCGGTGGTGTCTTCCGTGCCTGCGGCCTCGTCGCCCTCGGCCTCCGGGTCGGCGGGTTGTTCCGCTTCTTCTTCGGCGGCCGGGTCGACGCAACCGTCGGCAAGGGAAAGCTCGGCGACCGCGCGGGCCTCGCAGTAGGTGGTGAACGCCTCTTCGGCGTGCTCGCCGTGGAAAGCGGCCGCACCCGACGCGATGTTGCTGTCGTGGATCTCGGCGGAGTTGCGCGCGCCGAAGGCGGCGGTGATCGCGACGCCGATACCGAGGAGTGCCAGTCCGATATTCTTCATGTCAGCCTCCTCAGGCGCCGCCGGTGGTGAGCTGGATCAGGACGAAGGTGAGGCTGGTCAGGGCCTCGCCGATGATGAAGCCGGCAGCGATCGGGACCAGCGTGGATCCCATCCACCGCGGCCCCTTCGCTTTCTGCAGACCCATCGAGACGAACACGCCGACGCCGTAGGTCAGCGTGATGGCGAAGGGCAGGTACATGGCCAGGCCGACCAGCACGCCGAGTCCGGAGATGGGGAAGATGCCGAGTCCGAGCCCGATCGACGCGCCGGCGACGTATTTGTCGAGGGGCACCGCGCCGGCGCCGAGCGCCTCGACGATGCCGGCGAGCGCGGAGGCCTGCGGCGCAGACAGCGCGGGGTTCTCGGGGCCGAAGCCGCCGCCGTCGCCCCAGAGCAGGTAGACGACGCCGATCGCCACCGGGACGCCGACCCAGGCGACCGCGAACTGGGCGATCTGTTGCAGGCGGGGGGTGGCGCCGATCAGGTGTCCGCTCTTCAGGTCGCTCATCATGTCGGCGCACTGGCCGATGCCGATCGAGACCGCGACACCGAGCACGATGGCCGGGACGACGGAGCCGCCGGAGAGGAAGTACATCAAGGTGACGCCGATGAGCGACATGCCCGAGATCGGCGAGATGTCCGTCATGCCGGTCGCCTGGGCGACGATCAGGCCGGCGAGGGCGAGCCAGGCGGTGCCGACGACGGCGACGATCACCGCGCGGAACGCGGAGACGTCACCGGCGAGAATCGCGGCGAGGAAGAGGACCACGAGCGCCCCGAGGACGCCGGCGATCAGCACGTTCAGGGAGAGCTCCTGGCTGGTCGTCTTGACCGCCCCGGCCTGGGCGCTGCGGGCGAGACTGCCGATGGCGCTCTTCAACGCCGGATACGAGGCGATCACTCCGCTCAGGGCGCCGCCGATCAAGATGCCGATGCCGAGCGGACGCAGCATCTGGGCGTAGAGCACGGCCCAGGTCGCCCACTCGCCGTAGCTCTCCGGGCGGTCGGCGAGACCCATGGCCTCGGTGGTCGGCACCGCGCCCGTGGACACGGCGAAGGGGGCGATGATCCACCAGGCGAGCATGCCTCCCATCACGAAGGGGAGACCGCCCTTGCCGGAAAGCAACCCGGCACCCAGCGAGGCGAACGAGACCGCGACGGCGACCGGGACGAACGCGGGCAGCCCGAGCAGGTGCCCGACGCCGATCTCCTCGGGCAGGAGTCCGTTCAGGGCCAGCACGTGGAACACGCAGGCGACGGCGAACCCGCCGGCCAGCAGCTTCGCCTGGCGCGCGCCCGCTCCCGGCGACTTGAGCAGGGCCGAGACGGCGATTCCGCTAGGGAAGCGGAGCCGCTCGAACTCGATCATCTGCTTGCGCAGCGGAATGATGAACGCGATGCCGAGGAACGACCCGCCGATGGCGGAGAGCAGCACCGGCCAGGGCGAGAAGTCGGCGCCGAGCAGGAAGAGTGCCGGAAACGTGAAGGCGATGCCGGCGCTGGCGTTGTTCACCCCGGACGCGACCGTCTGGTTGATGTTGTTCTCGATGATCGAGCCCTTCCTCAACGCTCCGCGCAGCACGGCGAAGCCGAGGATCGCGGCGACGGTCGAACCTGCGAGCGAGAACCCGAGCTTCAGCGCGATGTAGACGAAGGCCGCCGTCATCAGCGCGCCGAGCACGACGCCCAGCACCACGGCGACGAGCGTGAGCTCGCGATACGGCTCGATCGGAGGAGGGGCGGACGCGGGGCTGTCGGCCATGGTCGAATCCGGTCTCGAAGTTGAACAGGATTGCCGGGAAGTTGGCGGCCCGGGCACTAGCAGGCACGCCCGCCGACGGGCAAGCGCCTCCGACCCACCGCGGTCCACCGGTCTTTGTCTCGCGCAAAGCCGCAAAGCCGCAAAGCCTCTCCTCCCTTGCCCCTTCGCGCCTTTGCGCCTTTGCGCGAACCCGTCCCCCCTTCGCCCCTTCGCGCCTTCGCGCCTTTGCGCCTTTGCGCCTTCGCGCCTTCGCGCCTTTGCGCGAACCCTGCCCCGACTCCAGACGACATCGGAGATTGACCCTGAGCCGTTGTCCGCTATGGTCAAGGACCCGCCCAGGTTAGAGACCCAAGGAGAAATCCGATGACCGCGCGCATCGACGCGGCGTGGCTCAGTGATCGTGATCGCCGGCTATTCGATTGCTTTGGCCATCGGATGGACGTGGCGGGGCTCGTGCGCTGGTCGAACCCGGACATCGCGCGACTTCGGGACGGGAATCACGCGGCGGTCGCGCCTGACGAAGCGCTGATTCCGGACCAGCTGCTCCAGCTCTTCGACGCGCAGCGCGCAGACGGGGCGCGCCGACGATGCGTCGACATCTACGGCGAGGTCGGCGACGCCGACAACCTGTGCGAGGAGATGGGTCTCGCCCGCGAGACCGACGCCCGGCTCTTCCTCGTGACCATCGACCGGGAGGGGGTCGCGCGACCCCGGCCCGACGATGGCGCCGGCCGCAACTCACCACGGGTCGAGCCGATCGCCGCCCGTGACTGGGTCGCGTCGGTGACCGCCGCTCGACAGGGCGAGGTGGCTCCCTGGGAGCGCGAGGTGCTCATGACCGAGGCGGTGATTCCCGAGGCCCGGTTCTACGGCATCCGCATCGGCGACACGCCGGTGACCTGCGTCGCCCGGTACGACTGGGGCGACGGTTCCCAGATCACCTCGCTGTTCACCGACCCGGACTTCCGAAAGACCGGGTTCGGCCGCGCGTGCCTGAGCCGCGCGGTCTTCGAGAGCCCGAGCCCGATCGTCTACGGCACGATCGCGAGCGACAACGTCGGCATGCTCGCGGTCAACAGTAGGCTCGGCGGTGAGGTGCACGTCCGGGACGTCCGACGCCGCTATGTCGCCAGATGGTGATCGGGTCGCTGCGCGCGCACCCCGTTCGGAGAACGAAATGAGCTTCATCGAGATGATCGGGGCCGAGCACGCCCAGGGCGACCTGGCCGACCTCTATCGCACCATCGCCGGCGCGCGAGGCGGGGTTGCCAACGTGATGGGCATCCACTCGCTGAACCCGGCGGCGATGGAGGCGCATTTCGAGCTCTACAAGACGTTGCTCTTCGGCCGCAGCGAGCTCGACCGACGGACACGGGAGATGATCGGCGTCGTGGTCTCGGCGGCCAACCGTTGCGAGTATTGCGTCTCCCATCACCAGGAGCCGCTGCGCAAGTACCGGATCGACCCGGCGCTCCTCGAATCTCTGGGTCGGGGCGAGGTTCCCGCCGACATGCTCGAAGCGCCGATCCGGGCCCTGCTCGAGTTCGCGCGCACCCAGACCCAGACCCCGCGCGCGGACGAAGCGGCGGTATCCGAGCTCCGGACGCTCGGCTGGAGCGACGCGGCGATCCTCGATGCGACCCTGATCACCGGGTACTTCAACTTCGTCAACCGCGTCGTGCTCGCCCTCGGCGTGCACCTCGAAGACGGCTTCGAGTCGACCTGCAAGGCCGACCTCGACTGACCGGCACGGCCGTCTTTCCCTCGACACGCCGACCGTGTAGAGGCAGACCGTGTCCGGCTGCGGCTCCGTCCGCGGCCGTCCTCGAAACCTGACGGTTGGATCTGCATGCGCGCGCACGAACGGCCTCTCCTCACCTGCCTCATCCGTGCCCTCTGTGTCGTATTGCTCGGGCTCGTCACGGCCTGCGGCGACGATGCGAGCCCCGAGTCGGCCTGGCCTGCCGCCGACGGGGACGCCTCCGCCGGCGACCGCGACAGCGGCAACGGACGCACGGGGCGCACCGACGTCGGCAGTCATGACGTGACCGACCCCGACGCCACGGACGACGGCGCCACCGACGAGGGGGTGACCGGTGACGGCGGCGACGCCGATGGCAGCGGTGACGGCGGCGACGCCGATGGCAGCGGTGACGGCGGCGACGCCGATGCCACGGGCGACGGCGAAGGCGACGGCACCTCCGACGCGACCGCCGACGGGGCCGACGACACCGTAGATGCCTGCGACGAGGACGACGACGGGTTCCTGTCCATCGAGTGCGGCGGCGACGATTGCGACGACAACGAGCCGCGGGTCTCCCCCGCGGGCCGAGAGGGATGCGACTTCGCCGACAACGACTGCAACGGCACGGTCAACGACGGTCTGCGGTGCACCTTCTACGCCCACACGGCCGACGAACTCTACCTCATCGACCCGTTCCTCGGCACGCAGGAGTACGTCACCGAGGTTCCGAACCTCTTCGACTTCGACACCGACATCGCGGGCACGCTCTACGGCATCTCACCCCACGATCTGCACCGGTTCGACGCCGACGCGGGGGAATGGAATCGCATGGCCGAGATCGGCACCCTCTCCGCAGGCGTCAACGGCTTCGCGATCGACTCGACCGGGCGGTCCTACGCCACCGGCGGCAACGATCTGTTCTTCGTCGACCTGGAGACCGGAGAGACCGAGCACGTCGGTGAGATGGGCGGCGGTTTCATCTCCGCGGGCGATTGCGTCGTCGACAAGAACGACGTGCTCTTCATGACCTCGGACCACCGCAGCGATCAGAACGTACTCGTTCGCGTCGACGCCGCGACGGCCGACTCCGAGGCGATCGGCCCGATCGGCTTCCGCGGCGTCTACGGGCTGACCGCGGCATGGGGATTCATGTTCGGGGTCACGAGCAGTGGAGAGGTGCTCGAGATCGACCCGTCGACCGGCCGCGGACGCCTGCTCCACACCTTCGACGACCGTCGTTGGTACGGCGCGGCGAGCGCCTCGACCCGCTGACCGACCACATCTCCCCTCAGATCGATGCCCCGCACTCTCGCACTCTTCGCCCTCCTCCTGGCCGCTTGCAGCGGGCCCGAATCGACGACGCGGGACGACGCCGGAGCGAATGCCGGCCCCGACGTTGTGGACACGGGCAGCGCCGCCGATGCCGACGACGGCCGGCCGGAACCGATCTGCACGGACGGAACCAGCTGGAGCCCGGGCACGGCGGCCTTCCGCGAAGCGACCGCTGACTGGGGGCTCGACGCGATCGGGGTCGAGGGAACGCGCATCTCGGTCGGCGACATCGACGGCGATGGCAAGGTCGACCTGCTGGTCCGCCGCGGCGGCACCCGGACGAACGACTGGGCCGACGACGGCGCGCGACACACCTGGCTGCTCCGGAACACCGGCGCGGGCTTCGAAGACGTGACCCGCGACTCCGGGCTCGACGACAACCGCTTCGCCTACGGAGACACGCTCGGGCGCCCCGTGGAGATCGCAGCGTTCGGCGATGTCGACAACGACGGTGACCTCGACGTGTTCACCGGCATCTCGACCGAAGACACGGGCACGACCCGCCTGGAGACGTCGGAGCTGATGCTCAACGCTGGCGCGGGCGTGTTCTCGTTCACCGCCCAGGACAACGCCATACGTCGCGAAGGAGAGACGGACGCCGTCGCCGGAGCGTCGTTCGTCGACTTCGACCGCGACGGCAACCTCGACGTCTGGGTCGGCGAGCACAACTACGAGCCCGCGGGCGGCGGCATCGCGTTCCAGCACGATCGGCTTTATCGCGGCGACGGGACCGGCGCGATGACCGATGTCAGCGCGGCCGCCGGCGTCGTCACCCTCGACTGGGATGGCATCGACGAGCTCAACGGGGCGCTCTCCCACTCGCGCGCGTGGTCGACCGTCGCGTGCGATCTGAACAACGACGGCACCACCGAGCTCCTGGCCGCCTCGTACGGCCGGGCGCCGAGCCACCTCTGGGTGGGCGAGCGGGGCGACGGCGGCAGCGTCACCTACGCAAACCGGAGCGTCACCTCGGGCTACGCCTACGACGAAGACGAGAGCTTGCAGGACAACGAGTTCGCCCGCTGCTTCTGCAGCGACAACCCGGATGCCGAGGGCTGCGAGGGTGCCACCGACCCGCGTGTGCAGTGCCGGGCAAACTGGAACCATGCGAACGACCGGGAGCCCTTCCGGCTCGGCGGCAACAGCGGCGCCACGGTGTGCGCCGACCTCGACAACGACGGATGGATGGACCTGCTCACGACCGAGATCCGGCACTGGTGGGCCGGCGACGGCGCCGACGGCAGCGATATCCTGCTCAACACCGGCGACCCGTCCGTCGTCTTCGATCGCTCGCGGGAGCGAGAGACCATGGGCTTCATCGTCCCCCACGTGACCGGCACCTCCTGGGACGAGGGACACATGTCGGCGACGGTGCTCGACTTCGACAACGACGGCTGGCCGGACTTCTACATCGGCGCGTCGGACTACGCCGGAAACCGCGGCATGCTCTTTCACCAACAACAGGCCGGCTTCTGGGAGCTCCTGTCGGTGGACGACTCGTTCGAGCACAACCGGAGCCACGGCGTCGCAGCCGCCGACTTCGATCGCGACGGAGACCTCGATCTCCTCGTCGGCCACAGCCGCTCGGGCTGCGACGACGAAGCCCCCAACGATTGTTACCCGACGCAGCAGGTGCGGCTCTTCGAGAACGTGATCGGTGACCAGGGCAACTGGATCCAGCTCCACCTCGAAGGCGGCCCCGGCACCAACCGCGCCGCCATCGGCGCCCGCGTCGAAGTCACCGCCGGCGACGTCACCCAGACCCAGGAAGTCGGCGGAGGATACGGCCACTACGGCGCCCAGAACGACCTCGTCCTCCACTTCGGCCTCGGCGCCGCCTGCGAAGCCGACGTCACCATCCGATGGCCCGACGCCCCCCTGTCTACCCAGTCGTTCCGGGTCGTCTCGGGCCACCGATACGCCATCGTGCAGGGCGCCGAGGGTCCGACGGTCGCCGATTGATCTGCGGCTCGGGGCGAGTCCTGTAAGAGAGGCGAGGCAGGGGTTCACGCAAAGGCGCGAAGGCGCAAAGATCCTGATCCTTTGCGCCTTTGCGGTTTGCTCCTTTGCGCCTTTGCGTGAATTCCGCCCGCCCCCGACCGTCGCTACCCTCAGCGCTCGCAGATGTACCGAGTGGTGCGGCCGCAATCGACGTCGTTCCATCGGCCGACGTTTCCGCCGGAGTCGGCGCCATAGATGATTGCGCAGTCCTCGGCGCCCCAGCCGCCAGCGTCGTTTGGTTCGCCGCCGGCCCAGTTTTCGTAGTCGGAGCCCGGGCCGGACCATCGGAAGTCGCCCTCTTCGAACGGACCGCCGCGATCGTTGTAGCCGATCCAATGCGAGGTCCCGAGGTTGCGCATGAAGGCGATCCAGGCGTTTTCGTGGACGCTGTCGATCGTGACCAGGTCGCCGCCCCAACCGCGGCAAGCGTCTCGGGCGTCGGTCCATGAATCGCCGCCGTTGAAGCTGTAGCAGTGCCCGCCTGGTCCGAGCGCGTGCGGGGGGTGGCACGTGCCAGTGCGACAGCTCGAGGAGCAGCCGTCGCCCTCGTCGGTGTTGCCGTCGTCGCACTGCTCCCACGGGTCGCGGGCGCCGTCACCGCAGGTCGCGCCCACGCCGGAGCCATAGCAATTGTCCGGGGCCCAGGTGAGTGCAGAGATGGAGAGGTGTCGGGCGTTTCCGCTGGAGTCCGCTGCCGTGGTGCCCGCCCCGTCGTCGAAGGTGTACCTGGCCACCGTGTTGGCGTCGGTTCCGATCCGGAGCGGAGGCACGAAGCGCTCGGTGTATCGTGCGACGTTGGAGACCCTGACGTCGTCGACACGGGCGATCGCCGAGGACACGACACCGTCGGAGCCGATCCAGAGTCGGGTCGCGATGTCGATCGTCGTCCCCGCACCGGGCGAGTAGACGATGCCGCCGAGCACCCCGTCGACGAAGGCCGCGATGCCGACCTGGTCGAAGCGGACGCAGGCGACATGATGCCAGCCGGTGCCCGTGACGACGGTCGGGGAATGCACGGTGAGCATGCCGACGCCGTTGTCGAACGCGCAGGTCAACCGGCCTCCGCTCACGGCCACGTGCACGTATTTCGAACCCGAGGTGTCGCCGATGCCGGCGATCGAGCCGTTTGCGGTCACCTCGACCCAGGCCTCGACGGTGATGTCGGCGCGAAGCGGTTGCCACACCTCTGCGTTCGTCGTCACGCTGACGGCGCGGAGTCGACCCACCGAGACGCTCAGGCAGCCCTCGCAGCCGTCGCACGACAGCGCGTTGCCGTCGTCGCACTCCTCTCCGTCGTCGGTGGCGATGATGGAGTCGCCACACACGTTCGTGCGACACGACACGCCCCGGCAGGAGAACTCGCAGGCCTCGGTGAACGTCATGGCGCTGCCGATATCGTCACAGGTGTAGATGTGCCCGTCATCGCCACAGACGGGCTCGCCGGGAGGACAGACCTGGGGCTGGCACGCGTCGGCGCCGCAGAATTCGCTCTCCGCGCAGGTCCGGTCGATCCAGCCCGTGCCCGACGAGTCGCATTGCCGATAGTCCCGACCGGACACGCACACGATCTCCCCGGGGGTGCACAACACGCGCAGGCACTCCCCGTCGACGCACGCGTGGGTCTCCGAGCACACTTCGACGCCCGTGTAACCGGAGCCGCGGCTGTCGCAGATGCGGACCTGGGTCGGGAACTCGCAGAATCGCGTTCCCGGCGCGCAGGTTTGCGCCGGGCAGGTCGCCGTGCCCGCGTCGTCGTCGCAGTAGGTTCCTTCGCCGCAGCCGACGAGCTCGAACGATCCTCCCCGGGCGTCGCAGATCGCGTACGAGAAGTCGTCGAGGCAGCTCACAGTCGACGGGTCGCAGACCATGGTCTCGCACTCTGCCGCGGTGCAGATCTCTTCCGAGCCGCACGGGAGGACGACCGTGTAGCCGGCGCCTCGCTCGTCGCAGATCTCCACGGCTTCGCTCGACGAGGAGCACCGACGCGATCCGGGCCCGCAGACCTGGTCGAGGCAGCTGACCGCGCCGTCGATCTCGGAGCAGTAGCTCCCCCCGGGACACGCCTCGGTGATCTCCTCGCGTCCTCCATCATCGCAGCTCGCGTAGACCTGCGCGCCGGTGCATCGCTGCACGCCGGGCTCGCACGCCATCTCGACGCAGCGCGAATCGTCGCAGTAGTGGTCGTCGTCGCAGGCTTCGAGGAACGAGTACCCACTGCCGCGGTTGTCGCAGCGCTCCACGTCGCGCTCGTCGTCGGAGCATCGGTACGAGAGCGGCGGGCAGACCCGCTCCTCGCAGCCGACCTCAGGCTCCTCGGCGCAGTACGCGTCTTCGGCTCCGCAGTCGACGCGGATTCGCGGCTCACCGGCGTCGGAGCAGTCGACGACCGTCTCTCCGGCGCAGAACGACACGCCGGGCTCGCACACGGGGTCGACGCACGATCCGCCGATGCAGATCTGCTCGCCCTCGCAGTCCTCGACGTCGTCGTAGCCGTATCCCTGCTGATCGCACACCTGCACCGCGCCGTCTTCGCATCGTCGCGTCCCCGGGCGGCACGCTCGCTCTTCGCAGTTGCCGTCGGCGCATCGGCAGCCGAACTCGTAGTCGTCGCAGATCGGGGTGGTGGCACAGTCGGTGGTGACCAGGGTCGTCCCGTCGTCGGAGCAGACCTGCGAGAGGGTGCCCACGCATTGGCGGAGACCCGGGTTGCAGACCGGCGCGTCCCCGTCGATCAGCAGGTCGGGCAGAACGTCGACGGAGTCCGAAGGCACGTCGGCGAAGGGCACGTCGAACGACAGGTCCTCCCCGGTGTCGGCGACGCCGTCGCCGATGTCATCGGCCACGAAGCAGCTCCCGGCGACACACACGCCATCATCGCAGTCGTCGTCTGTTTCGCACGCGGCGCGAGCGTCGAGGGCCGACGAGTCGAATTGGCACCCCGCCGCCCACGCCATCGTGGCCACGAGCAGGGCGAGAGACCCGAAACCGATGTACGTCGCGCGCATGGACGAACCGCGAGGGGGGGATTCTGCGGCAAAATACCACACCTGCGCCCCGGGCGCGATTCGCCGTCGCCGCGATCCGTGTCGATCAGCGGCTGCCGCCGAAACCGAGGTCGAACGTCAGGCCGACGGACATGACGTGGAGCACGTTCTCGCTCGCTGCCAACGCTCGGTAGCCAGCCTGTACGAAGACACCGGTCGTCACCTCGACTCCCGCGCCCATCCAGAGGTCGACGAGGGCCTGGTCGACGAGGACCGAACCGGCGAAGCGGAGCTCGAGGAAGAGGGGCCGCAGCGGGGTGATCGTCGTGCCGAGCCCGAGGGTGGCGCCGCCGTTCACGGGGCCGTCAGCGGCGCCGAAGAGAAGCCCGCCCCCATACCAGTAGATCTGCCCGTTGGGACCGGTCCACAGCCGCGGCTCGACCGTGATGGTCGACACGCCGAGTCGGTCTTCGTCCGTCGGGTCGTAGAGCTGCTGGTGCCAGATGGCGAGGCCGGGCGTGAACGACGACTCGAGCTTGGCGAAGATTCCGCCCCCGAACGCGCTCCCGTCGGGGAGTCCGAGCCCCTCGAGCCGCGCGTGGATTCGCCCGGTGCGCGGTGAGGGCGGAGCGGCGAGCGAGAGGTTCGTCTGGTTCGACGTCAGCTCCTGCCTGGCGCCGCCCATTCCCAGCCGATAGCGCCCGTCGTAGGGGCCGCGCCCCCAGGAGAAGCCCTCGCCGGGGTTGTCACCGAGGATCAGGTAGTAGCCGAGCCCGGGCTCGTCCGACGCCGCGTAATGATGGTCGTGGTGGTCGTGGTGATGGTGGTGGTCGCCGCGACGCGCGCGACGTCGAGGACGATCGTCGTCGTCGGGCCGGATCCCGTCGGTGAAATCCCCGAGGGCGCCCGCCCGGGCATCGGGGACGAACGCCACGGCGACGGTGATCGCGAAGCAGGCAGCGAGCGCGGAACGGAACATGGCTCTCCGGTGACGTCGAGGGCAACATGCCCTTCGACGACGACGCGCGGCGTTCTATTCACGTTCGTCGCCGTCGGTTCTGCCGCCCGTCGTCGCCCGCTCACACCGCTCACGCTCGCCAAGACCGCAGGCCGCACCGCGGCTCAGGTCGCGAGATCGAAATCGAACGACTTCAGCTGGTGTTTCTGCACTTTGCCTAGCGCGTTCCTGGGAAGCGCGTCGACGACGACGATCGCCCGCACCCGCTTGTATTCGGCGAGCTCGGAGTCGCACTGCCGGCGCACCGCGTCGACCAGGACGTCGGACGCCACGCCGGGCCCCGCCACCACGACCGCCGCCACGACCCGCTCACCCCACACCGGGTCGGGGATCCCGATCACGGCGGCCTCGGCGATCTCCGGGGCCCGCTCCAGGGCTTCTTCGATCTCGCGGGCGGAGATCTTGTAACCGCCGGACTTGATCACGTCGACGGAGCGCCGGCCGACGATCGACACGTAGCCGTCGTCCGAGAGCACCGCTGCGTCGCCGGTGCGGAACCAGCCGTCGCGGAACGCCGCGGCGCTCTGCTCCGGCGCCTTCCAGTACCGATGCATCACGGACGGTCCGCGGGCGTGGATCTCGCCGACCGTTCCGGGAGGGCACGGCTGGCCTTCGTCGTCGAAGAGCGCGATCTCGCAGCCGGGCACGGGCTGGCCCACCGTGCCCGGGCGGCGCTCACCGTCATAGGGGTTCGACAGGGTGAGCAGCGTCTCGCTCATTCCGTAGCGCTCCAGAATGCGGTGGCCCGTCTCTGCCTCGAAACGCTCGAAGATCGACGGCGACAGCGCCGCCGACCCGGAGGTGAACAGGCGGGCCGGCCGGAGCCGGTCGCCGAACCCGGGCTCGACGTCCATCGCCTCGACCAGCCGGGCGTACATCGTCGGAACGCCCATGAAGATGGTCCCACCGGACTCGATCGCCGAAGCGACCCGCTGCGGATCGAAGCGCGGGGCCAGATCGGCACGACACCCCCGCAGCAGCGTGCCATGCAGGCCGATGCACAGACCATGGACGTGGAAGAGCGGGAGCGCGAGGACGAGGACGTCGTCCCTGGTCCAACACCAGAGTCGGGTCAACGCGTCGATGCCGGCGACGACATTGGCCACCGTCAGCTCGACCCCCTTGCTCCGACCGGTCGTCCCCGACGTGTAGATCAGCAACGAGAGCGCGTCGTCGTCGACCGGCGGGGAGCCCTCGTCACGCGGGCCGGTGAGCAGGTCCGCGAAACGCCCCTCGTCGCAGCGGCCTCCGAAGAGCGCACTCCCACGCTCACCCGCGACGAAGACCCGGGTCGGCAGGGCCGCGTCGGGCAGCTCGGCCACGGCGTCCACCGCGGCTCCGTCGGCGCCGATCAGCAGGACGACCGCTCCGGAATCGGTCAGAATGTGCGCGATCTCCCGCGTCCGATAACGGTCGTTGATCGGCACGTGCACGACACCGGCTCGGCAGTTCCCGACCAGGGCGACGACCAGGGCGAGACCGGTCGGAAGCAGGCACGCCACGCGGTCGCCGGGCCGGACGCCGACGGCGTGGAGCGAGGCTGCGTACCGGCGCGAGGCGTCGTCGAGCTGCGCCCAGGTCAGCGTGCTTCCTTCGATGGCGAACGCAATGCGATCACCGCCGGTGTCGACGTGATGCAGGAGTTGACGAAGCGCCGTGGACACTCCCCGCCCCTCCTCAGAAGCTCCGGGCGACCCGGAACCCGATGTCGCTACGCCGGGTGCCCGGCGGTTGGTGGCGGCGCGTGGCCGCGCGGGCGTACTGCGCTTGATCGTACCATGCGCCGCCCCGGACGACCCAGAACTGGACGTCGGGCTCGTCGGCGCAGTCGCCGACAGGGCCGAGCCGGTCGCCGTCGAGCTCGGGCCCGGCGGCGCGATAGGCATTTGCGCACCATTCGGAGGTGTTCGCGGCCATACCGCGGACGCCGTAGGGGCTCTCGTCGGTCGGGTAGCTGTCGATGACCGCGATCATCGGCGGTCCGGAGTGGCTGTCCTTCACGTGGCACCACGACGGATCGAAGGCGTCGCCCCAGGGGTGGGAGCGACCGTCGGCCCCGCGGGCGGCCTTCTCCCACTCGACCTCGTGGGGCAAACGCCAGGGCAGTCCGTCCCGGTCGGCGAGCCAGGTCGTGTATGCGCGAGCGGCCTCCCAATCGACCATCATCACCGGCCACTCGGCCCGCCACACGTCGCCGTCGCCGTCGGGCTGGAGAACGAATCGTCCGTCGGCGTCTCGCCCGTAGATCAGAACCCCTGAGTCCTCGCCGCTCGCCGCCCGCTCCCGGGGTGCGTGTCGCAGTGCGAGCTCTTCGTCCCCGCGAGCCGCCAGTGCGTCGAGAAAGACGATGTACTCGGCGTTGGTCACCGGGAAGCGTTTGATCACGAACGCGTCCACCCAGACGCGTCGACCGGGCAGAGAGTTCGGCGCGTCTGGATCGCCTCCGATCGCGCAAGCGCCAGCGGGCACATAGACGTCTCGTTCCTACCGAGCTCCCCGTTTCTCGGCAGCGCGATCGCGCCGGCGTCAGCGCTGCCGAACCGGATCGTTCCGACGTGCTCTTCACGACGGACGTGGATGGGGTAGTGCACCGGCTCGTGCCCGTCGGAGCGCAGCACGGCGAGATACGACCCCATCGGCAGCGGTACAGCGCGCAGGGGCGTGAACCCGATGGTCCGGGCGGCGCCGGGAACGATCCGTCGGTTTCGGGTGACGTTGTCGTAGAGCACGACCTCGGCGCCGCGCGGGTCGGTGGTCAGAGACACGAGGCCGTCGCCCGCGAGGTAGCGGAAGTGGGCGGCACGCACGGCGCTCCCCTCCGGCAGGGCCGCTGCGTGAATGCGCAACAGGTTCTCGGCGCGCGCTGCGGCCACGGCGTCGCGAGCGTCTTCGGCGGCCTCGTGGTTTGCTCGGTAGCGATCGGCGAGGGCCTGGTGCGCCTCGGGCAGGTGGGGCTCATGGGTCAGGGCGCCGTGCAACAGGAGTTCGTGGTCGAGCTCGAGCTTCTCGGCCTTTCGCTCGAGGCGCGCGGCCTCGTCGAGCCGGGCCCACCCGGGGGCCTTCTCCTCCTCGGCAGCCCACAGTGGAACGGCGTCGAGGGTGCGGGCCGCCGATTCCCGGAGCACGCGCCCGCGGTGGCGGAGCTCGTCGGCCTTCGGCAGCGCTCTACGCGCTTCGTCGACGACCTCCAGCGCCCTCTCGCGTCGCCGCGAACCGTCGAGCCAGGCCCCGATGTCGGCACCGAGTGCGCCCGCGTCGGGATAGCGATCGGCGGGATCCCGCTCCATCGCCCGGTTGCACGCGTCGACCAGCTCCTCCGGAACCGGGAGCCCGAGCCCGACGAACGGAGCCATCGGCGCGGTCTCGCGACCGGTGCGCGGATCCAACCCGACGTTCGCGCGCAGCTGCGACGGCGGCCCGGCGAGGAGCTGGCTGAGGACGTCCGTGGCGTCGACCCCCTGGTAGGGCCCCCGCCCGGCGAGGATCTCGTAGAGCATCGCGCCGAGCGCGTAGACGTCGGTGCGGGCGTCGATCATGTGGATCTCGCCTCGCGCCTGTTCCGGCGCCATGTACATCGGCGTACCGGCGATCGTGCCCGACACGGTCTCCTGTGCATCGTTGCCCGTGCGGGTGGTCACGACCACGTCGGTGTCCACGTCCGGATCGGGGGCACCGACGATCTTCGCCAGGCCCCAGTCGACGACGAGCACCTCACCGTGCTGACCGACCATGACGTTCGACGGCTTGAGGTCGCGGTGGACGACGCCACGGCTATGCGCGTAAGCGACCGCGTCGCAGACGCGCCGGAACGCTTCGATCGTGCGCTGAAGCGTCCAGCCCGACTCGCTGGAACGCCACCGGCCCTCCGCCGACGCGGCGTGGACCTCGGCGAGCACGTGCCGCAGGGTCTGCCCGCGGACCTCCTGCATCGTGAACCACAGGCGCCCGTCGCGGGTGCGACCCGTCTCGAAGACGGGCAGAATCCCCGGGTGCTGCAGCTGCGCCGTCGTCTGCGCTTCCTCCGTGAAGCGCAGGACGGCGCTCGGGTTGTACATGACCTCCGGCCGCAGTGTCTTGAGCGCCATCGTCCGGTTCAGCGCCGGATCGCGCACCCGCCGCACCCGGCCCATGGCTCCGACACCGAGCAGGCTGATATCGACGAACTGATCGTAGCGGTCGGGGCCCTGCAGCGGTCGTCTCTCGGGTACACCGACCGGAAGGTCGGCGCGCGTCAAGGCTGTGCACCGAGGACATGCGACTCGATGGAGCCGGTACTCGGTGACCTCGAGCGCCACCGGCGGGATTTCAGTGACTTGGTGGCGCAGCGGCGTTGGGTCATCTTCGGCGCCGAGTTCGTGACCGCAGCCACCACACTCCGGTGGACGACACTCGACCACGCGATCGACCTGGTCGACCGGAACGAGCGCCCGATGATGGCCCTCGTGTCCAGGTTGCCCGCCTTGCTTCCGGCCCTTGCCACGCCGCTTCTGCCTCTTCGCCGGCTTGTTCGGCGTCGACGGTCCATCCGACGATGGCGGTTTCGAGGAGTTCGACGAGTTCTTGCCGAGTTGCTCCTCCAACTTCGCCAGCCTCGCACGCAGCGAGGCGATCTCGGCCTGCTGAGACGCGATCTCGGCCTGCTGAGAGGCAATGACGGCTTCACGCTCCGCAAGTCCGCGCTCGAGAACCGTCAAACGTGTGGCTATGGACTCATCAATCGGCACCGAGATCGTAGATTACAACAAGATACATGCGTCCAGCCAAAAGATCGCCCGTTCGACCCGTTCGACCCGCAATCCCGCAAGCGCTCCCGGTGAGCGTCAGCTCAAGCGCCCCCCTGAACGGTTACGGTGGTTACACTCACCAATGGTCCACGATCGCCCCTCGACCTGCTAACCCACTCTCGTCCGGACCCGATGTGACGCTGGTCGGTGCGCGTTCGGCTACCCGCGCCCGGGGAGGTACAGCTCGAGCAGCGGCTCCAGATCTCGCCCGTCGGCGGCTCTCAAAGCGTCGATGTAGCGGCGACGCATATTCCCGTCGTGATTCAGGTCGTCCCTCATCCACTCGATTGGAGGGCGCCTGTGCTGGCGGAGCAGTAGATCACACCATAGCCGCGCATGGCGGCCGTTTCCGTTGGGGAATGGATGGATCCTGGCCATCCGGTGGTGAAGCCGAATGGCTGCCTCGTCGATTGGGTAGACGCCATTGTCGAGCCAGAACTGACCGTCGTCGACCAGCTTCCGCACTTCCATCGGCACTTCGAGCCAGGGGACGCCGACGTTCTTGTCACTTTGCCTGTACGTGCCCGCCCAGCGCCACGTCTCGTTGAACATCCGTCGATGGAGCTCCCTGATGGTGAGGTCATCGAGTGCCCGCTGTCTGGTCCGTTGCGCCCACTCGGCTGCATCGACGATGTTTGCCTGCTCCCATTCGTTGAGCTGATCTCGCGTCGAGATGTGCGTCGGGATCAGAGCCGCGGCTTCGTCTGGATCGACGGGTGTTGCCCCGTCTGGATCATCGCGGGACATCCCAGATCCGCCGCGGGTGCCGCCTCAGTTCGGCTGCAACTTCCCGCGCCCGCCGCGCCAGCTCACCTGAACTCGTGCCTTGTTCCTCGAGCTCCATGGAGACCGCGACCCGGCCGACCAACGCCTCTGCAGCCCTTCGTGACTCGCGGTCGAGGGTCTCCTCGAACGACTCCCGTGGCACGAACGCGTAGAACAGATGGCAGTCCATTGCCTCGGCAAGGCGCGACAGCGAGTCCAACCGCGCGGTGCCCCGCGCCTCGGTTCTCTCTACATTAGCGACCGCGTTCCGCGATAGACCGGCTCTCTCTGCGAGCTGCCGAACCGACATGCCCAAGGTCTCGCGCACCGTACGCACCCAACCTCCGTGAGGGGGCCGGCGCAGCTGCACCGGACGAAGCGCAGCCAACGCACTATCGAGCTGCCGGACCCTTAGTTCTGAGTAACGCGCCATATTCGAACCAGTTTGGTGGTGAATCTGCCGCGTCCATTTAATCACTTTAATGGTGGAACACAAGTCGCCAACTGACCAGTCCACTGGTGACTCTGGGCTTGGTGGCCGCCGGTTGCCCGAACCGGAGCTGAGAGCGGCGGCGCTCGCCGGACAACAACGCCGTGCTGCTGACGCGGCCGCCGAACGCGGGCCGGCCTAGCGCTCTTTGCGCCGCAGGCGCCCGGGCACGGCCTCGACGTAGAAGTCCGACGGGCCTCGTTTCTCGACAAAGACGCGCGCGACGTAGCGCGGGTCGGCGGGAAAGCGGACTCGGGCCAGGTAGAAGATCTCCTCCAGGATCGCGCCGACCTGGGCGACCTCGGGGGCCAGCGG
>PVBE010391445.1_pt1 | contig 20019 bp, 35 predicted proteins | sample 1631181 | NCBI WGS metagenome assembly PVBE01 (sample SAMN08397723, study PRJNA350692) | Marine metagenome, whole genome shotgun sequencing project. | isolation source: water | place: Pacific Ocean | collected 2012-04 | reverse complement strand
TTCAAGCTTAAAAAATGATTTAAATTTTTGCATACCTTATCCCTTTTTATTTAATATACTATATTTTAAAATAAAAGTAAACCGTTATTGCTATTTATAACAAAAAAAGGCGCTACTGCGCCTTCTACAAGTTTAAGAAATTTTAATTATTTGTACTTTTTCTGGTCTTTTTTACGCTGTGAATTATGCCAGAATCTTACTCCTTGTTGGCGCCTTTTATCAGCTTCAATAGGGTGATACATATCATATATTCTTTCCCAACCTTTTATTCTGTGTTCTTTAGCCCAGTCGGCATAACTTTCATTGTTATGCTTTTTCATTTATCCTCCACAATATGTTTTTAGTGCATGGATAAAAATAGTCATAGACATTCCTAAAGTTGCACCTATAGCCATATAGATTATAACTTCAAAGTTTGTTAGGCTATCATATACTCTTTTTTCTTCTTGTTCATACATTTTATTCATTTAATTTGCTCCATCAATTTTTTAGAATCTTCAGGACTTTCTGTTAAATGTTTCTTAGCTACCTGCAAACGAGCTAATCTATTTCTAACAGACTTATCCTGTTTTTTTATAGCAGATAGTCTTTCAATTTCTGCTACTATTCGGTTAAGCCCCAGAGACATCGTTTGGACGTCTCTGGTAACACTTCTCATATTTATCTTAGTCATGACACAAGAGCTGATGATTCATCTGCAAAGTTGAGAGCTGATTTAAGAGCTTCACCTTTACGTCTCTGATTATGACCGAACCAAGAATTATAAAGACGTGTGTCTTCATTTCTTCCCTGTATATGATCGGTAACATATGTGACAGAATTAAATGCCTGCCACCAAGAACCTTCAGCGAATTCAGCTCCAGGTTGAAGCTCTACTGAATCTAAACATAGTTTAGCATTTCTAGATAAAGTATCAACAGAAAGTTCTTTTCCTTGAACTCTTTTATCAGTAGTTCTAGGAAATACTGTATTAAAATACTCAATAAGAGCATCTCCAGTATATCTTTTTTTACCAAGAAATTCAGCCATTTCTTTGTAAGAATTAAGTTTTTCGGAAGCAATTCCGAGAGCTTGTTTCACTTCATCAGCATTGAACTGAACTCTATGACCGACTTTAATTGATTTTTCGGCAGCCATATCTAATGAAAGTGAAAGAGTGTTATTACAAACAACTCTGATTGGAGTAAATCTAACATCAATAGATTTTCCATATTGATGCGGATTTGAAAATAGTAAATATGAATCTACTTTATCTCCACCAAAAATGTCAAATGATTCTTTAACTTTCGCTAAAGCCCAAACCATTTGTCCACCTTTAAGTGAACCAGCAGTATGCATTTCCATATCACCTGCTAATACATATTCACCAAAGAAATTAAAAGCATCTTCGTTTTGAACGGGATGCCAATCTTTTCCTACGTTAGTAAGAATTTTTCCATCGGTTTCTCTAACTAGAGATTTATTACCGGTAGGAAGTTCTCTACCATCAAATTTGACATAAGAAGCAACTTCTCTAACTTTCCAGTCTAGACCTGCTTTTTCCATCATCATAGTTGGTGATAGATCGTTTGATACAGGAACTCCTAAACCGTGCCATGGAACTTGTCCAGTGTATGCCATTGTTTCTACTGCGTGAGCCATTATATATTATTCCTCATTTAAAATTAACATTATAGTATATTCTACCACATTTTTAATCAAAAGTAAACAGTTATTTTCAAATAATTTGAAAAAAGTTTTGGTGGAGCCAGAGGGACTTGAACCCCCAACCTTCTGGTTGCAAACCAGACGCTCTCCCAATTGAGCTATGACCCCATAAGTGCCAGATTCTGTTCCCAAGCTCTGGCTGGCTCGGTAGAATTACGCAGCTAGTGCATAATCTACAGGGGCAAAATCGTTATTTGCATTTAGTTTATTTGTAACTCCAACATCTGTCGAAACCTAAACTCTCCCCCCAAGAATACTGAGAACCAAGCCACCAGTTCTTAACCCTAAATTGTCTTACCAATCTTGTCGCAAACCTTCCTCTCTATCTAGATTCAAGGTAGGCAGCGCTATGAAGGCTATCTGCTAATCCTTCGGGTCAGTACTCTTGGTGGAGGAGTCGGGATTCGCACCCGAGTCCAGACACCTTCCACGTTACGATACTATTTATTATACCACATAATTATACATTTGTAAACTATTAATTTGGTACTTGAGCATCAATTCCTTCAAGATATTGATTCATTCCAAGAAGTTCACCTACAGAGAATCTTCCTCCAAAAGGATCTAATTGGCCTGATTTAATTTCAAGAGCTAATTTTGAAGCGATAACAGATACTTCATTTGGCATATTTGTCATAGTAGCAAGTTCTACCATGCCAGTATCCATACCTCCCCAAGTATCTGAAGATTCCCAAGTTCCATCTATAACAGCTTGTACTCTTCGTACATAATAAGGTCCCCACTGATCAATAATAGCGGTCATTTGAGAATCAGGTGCAAAGTGATGCATGTCTGAAGCTTGTCCAAACCCTAATACTCCTTTTTCTTGCGCTATTTGTAAAGGCGCTGTCGAATCAGTGTGTTGAGTAATAATATCAGCTCCTTGAGATATTAATACAATAGCGGCATCTCCTTCTTTTGCTGGATCATACCAAGTATTAACCCAAACTATATCTAAATCAAATTCAGGATTTACAGATGTAGCACCTAGATAAAATGAGTTAATTCCTCGAATAACTTCAGGAATAGGGAAAGAAGCTATATAACCAGCTTTTCCACTTTTACTCATATGACCTGCAATTACGCCTTGAATATATCTTCCTTCATAAAATTTTGAAGAATAGACAGACATATTAGGAGCAGTTTTATAACCGGTTGCATGTTCGAATTTTATGTTTGGAAACTTTTTTGCTACTGCTAACATTTGTTCCATATAACCGAATGAAGTAGCAAATATAATATCAGTTCCTGATAAAGCCATTTGAGTTATAACTCTTTCAGCATCTGCTCCTTCTGGAACACTTTCAACAAAAGTTGTTTCAACTTTATTACCAAGTTTTTCTTCTAACATTAAACGCCCTTGGTCGTGCATATAAGTCCAACCGTGGTCTCCAACCGGTCCGACGTATATAAATCCAACTTTAACTTTATCTCCACCAGCTAGTACTGGAGAGACAATTAATGTGACCGCCATCAATAGTATTGATGACAACTTAAAAAATAATTTCATGATTGTCCTTTCGAGGGGGTTTTGGCAGGATCGTAAGGAGATACTCTGCCGGGGTGTAAAATAATATATATACGAGCGGTTTAATATATAAATAGTTAAAATTATTGTTTTAATCATATATTTTTTGAGTTGAAGAGTATTTTAAGTAGAAAGGTAAATATATGATAGATCCAGTAACAGCATTGGCGACTGCTTCAGCTGCCTTTTCAACGATTAAAAAAGGATTCCAAATAGGCCGTGATATTGAAGGCATGGCTGGAGATCTAGGTCGTTGGATGGGTGCAGTCAGTGATATCAAAAAAGCTGAGGAGATGAGCCAAAAGCCCCCATTATTTAAAAAGCTTTTTGCTGCCGGGTCTGTAGAGGAGGAGGCTTTACAAACGCTTATGGCTAAGAAAAAAGCCGAAGACATGAGAGAAGAACTTAAAAAGCTTATCATGTTTAGTAGAGGTGTTGGAGCATGGGAAGAACTTTTAAAAACAGAAGGTGAGATTAGAAAGAAAAGACAGAAAGCAATATACGATCAAGAAGAATATAGAAGAAAAGTTTTCGAATGGGTAGCAATTGGATTTTTAGTTATCTTAGTAACTGGTTGTATAACTTGGGTAGTTTGGATTTATCTTTCAACACGAGGTTATATTTGAGAATCTTATTAGTTCTCTTATTAACTTTAATAGCATTGCCTGTAAATGGAGAGAAGGACAGATTTGGAAATGAAAACAGAACGCCTAATATAATTCAATGTTTTTCTTGTTATCTTAAAAAATTTAGTGATTGGACATGGGAGCAAGAAAAAAGATTAGGTAAAAGGGAAGATCCTAAGTATGTAACTTGTAGAAGATATAAAAGAAGAACTGCAAAAAGTGGTGAACAAGTTTGTATCTATAAAGGAGCTAATAACACATATACTTTAGTTGTAGAAGGTCAATGTCCAAGTGAATATAGATGTAAATACGATCCAAATGGATCTGAACCTAATATCGATAGCGTTGTCGATTCATTAAATGATAGTTTTAAAAAATGACTATAATGACATACATGTATAAAAATTACGGATTAGAACTTGAGGGATCTCAAGGTAGAATTTTTATTGATGGCAAATTAATGTTTAAAGGATTTTCTGGAATAGCAATTCTAGAATACCTACGCTACGCTCCTGAGGAGAAAAAAAGATTTAGAGCGCAGCTAGTAGGTAAGTTTAGAGCGGATCACCTTAGCAATCTTCGCCCCATGCCCCCAGAGTCCTGAGTTCACCAACAGTTTCTAAATCAGGCTTTCTTACTTGTTCAACATAAGAATCAACTGCTTCTTTTTCATTAACATGCATTTGAATTATTGCATAATGAAGGATCTTTAATAAATCTTTTTTATGATCTTCTCGAGAACCTTTCTTTCCATATCTTTGAGCATATTTTAAAATATTACCCATACAAAATCCAGTACCATGGCCAGAGTCTATTATAAATTCTGAAGCTTGAAATTTTGTTTTTGAATAATGACTATCATAAGTCTTATCAATATGTTCTTTTATTACTGTTAACCAGTGATCTTCTTGAAATTTGTATTTTATTTCGTTTTTATCTTTCATTAATATAATCCTTATTTTCTTTTATATATGTACGCATCTATAGTATCTTTATTAGGTGTAGCAAATCTATATTCTACACGCCATTTTAATTCGGAAGTGTTATTAAACCAAGAAACTATCTTTTTTACTTGATCTAATTCATCCATATCTTCTTTATTTTCTTTAACAAATCTACCAACATATGATTGTGATTTGTTTACTGCATTAAATGCTATTCCCATTTTTCTCCCATTCTTTATACCAGTGATCCGCTGCATCTTTTATTAAATTAGTGAAATGCATTCTATAGCCAGTGCCGGCTAACAGATCTTTTTTATTAATTTTATTTTTATGCATGTGTTTGATATTATCCCATTCTTCATACATTCTTTTACACATTGAATCGTAGTCAGCATCAGATAAAATTGATTTATCTTTTTCATAATAAAGATAACTAGACATGCAATAATAAGATACCAATCTATTTGGATGTATTTTTGCTACATCTGGATAGATTGACATGAACTTATCTAGACTCATAGACCTAAAATTCTCAAAGTATTTTCAATTCCAAAAGCGAAGGTTAACAACATATAGAGCCAAAGTAAAAAGGCAGCTATTACAATAGGTAAATTTAAATCCATAATATAATCCTCAATCCATAAACATTGGTGTGTTATCACGTACTTCGATGTTTATCATCGCAGCAATTGCTTTTGCTCTGTTTGGATTTTTTTCAACAAGCCTTTCAACAAAATCAACTCTATCGCGATCTGACATTCTCATAAACATATCTACTAATTGGTCCATATCCATTATATAACTCCTTGTTCTTTACCAGCATCAATCATTATTCTAGTCATGACCGGTTCAAGTTTTGTATTAGCGTACTCAAACTGAGCTTGAGATATTCCACCTGCCGTAGAAGGTGACCAACCAAAGAAACCTCTAAAATGAGATCTTCTATTCATAAGACCATTATTAAAAAGGTCATATACTAAATTTGAAGCAACTCGATATCTTTCAAGAGATTTATTCTTTGATTTGCTATGCTCAACTCGACCAGAGAAAGGCACTAACTCATCAAGCTTTCCTTGAAGATTTTTGAAACCTTCGTTAATAGACCATGATGACTTGAATAACTCAGATTGTTCATCTGATTTATAAGGTGCTTCCACCATCCAATTAATTGTTTGTTTAACTGTTAGCATTATGAAGCCTTCCTTGAAAGAACATCACTTATGTGGAAAACTGAAAAGTATCTAGGTTTCTTTTCGAATTTACCTGTTAGTTCATCTTTTTCGTTAACGAATCTAACCAATGAAGCAGCTTTTTTAAGACCTTTTAAAGCCTTACCACTTATTCCATCAAGCTTTATAGCTTGTTTAAAAGTTACGAAAGCATCGCCTCCGCCATAACCTAAGGTCATAAGAGTATTTGCGTTTCCACCGCTGTACTCATTTCCTGTTACATAATTTATCATCAAATTTCTCCTCATTATTTTTTATTTGATACTACCATACTACTATATTAATTTGGACTTGTAAACACTTTTTTTCATTTTAGTGCATTTTTTTTGTTTTTAAATGAAAATGTGACATTAATGATACACTTCCTTTTTGTGTTTACAAATCCAACGAAATATTACTCCACCATTATGTATTCTTACTAGTCGATCATATTCTTCTCTGGCTTCTTTAGAAGTCATTTCCATATATTCAATTTCAGGTTGATCATCATATGAGATTTCATATAGACCAGGTCTAAAGTCGCCTGTCATTATATTCCTCCACCTAGGTGAGCTATTAAATACCACCAAGTCCATTGAGGACCAAATCCTATATCCATCCAACCGAAAGCAAATACGGCTAAGATAACATAGGAAAGGTATTCTCTAATCATGATGCAACTCCAAATTGTTCAGTAGCATAGTCTGAAAGATCTTCATGATCGATTCCTAACTCATCGGCTCTTTCTAATATTAAAGCACTAAGTTCGTTTTCATCAATGTTGAAGTTTTCATCAACTTTTATTTGACCAGCCATAAATGCATTATAGGTGATCATCAATTCTTGAAGTTCTTTAACTTTATTCATAATTGTTGAATATGTTAAACCTTTTGTATTTGTCATAGGTATCATTATACAGTCTCCTCATTTTCGCGGACAATCTTGTCCTGAAGTTGAGCCTCTAGATAAGAGGCAAAGTAATCAGCAGTTTTAGGGAACTGCGTAACTAGCTTTTCAGCTAGAGTTGAAAGTTGCTCATCTGACATACCTGCCAAAATTCCTTTCACTTCGTTATAATTAAAAATATCTTTCATTTATTTTTCTCCTTATTAATTATTTAATACTACCATACTACTACATAAATTAGTGTATGTAAACAGTTAATTTGAATTTAAATGAATTTAATTGAATAATGTGACTTTTATGTCACAACTATCTAATATTAGGAAATACTTTAGAAATAACTTTAGCGCAAGCTAAAGCTACTTGTCTATGCTCTTTTTGAGTACCATTTTCAGATCTCAATTCAATAAAATGGATCCAAGATCTTAAAGTTCCATTCATATATAATCTACTTACTGTGTTTCCTTCTGGTAATACAGCTCGAGCTTGTTCTTTTGCAATACCGTGTTTTACAGCCCAGTTATAAACTTCTTTAGCTTTATCAATAACTTCTTGTTGTTTAACTCGCCAACCAGCTATTAATCTTTGTTTTTCTGGCTCATCTTGAATTGAAGGATCTTCTTCTAAATCTACACTATTTTGTCTATTTTTAAAATCTTGTAATCTACATTCTCTTGTTATAAATTCTAATTCTTTTACAGGATCTGCGTATCTTTGACTAAACTCTTGAAATGAAAATGATCTATGTCTTAACATTTGTCTAGCAATATCTCTAGTAGTTTCTACTTCTAAACAAACACTTACCATTTCGAATGGTGACCAATGTTTATGTTTAATAAGATATTCTAGTAATTTATTAACAGTATTATTATTAGATTGATTAGAAGGATTAGATACACGAGCACAATATGCTATAAGACTTTGCATATCATGTATACCATCCATATCTTCTGCTAATTGAGAATAACTAATTAGCTTAACATTCATATATCTTCCTTTTTAGTATTTTTATTCATAAACAATTTTTGAAACATGTCTTTATCTATACAAATAATTCTATCAGGTGGAAATAATCCTTGATAAGTTTTTACAGCTTGAAAAAATAATTGTTGTTGATTTTCTACAACAAATTCATGACACTTTTTTTTAGTTTCAAATTGTATGTAAGGAATATATGCTGGAGTGTTTGGTAAATTAGGCTGGTTAGATGGCATAATGCTCATTAACACAACGATCAACCAATGTGATGTCACAATTTAAAATCTTTAAACTTAGACATCTCTTGATGCATATCCGTCTTATCAAATACGGGTGTATCATCATTTAAAGTTTGTTGACCTTCTTCAACATCAAATAATCGCATTTTTGATCGATCTATTCCTATTACGAACCTCTTATATAATGTAGGATCGTTATATCTATTTTTAAGTTGTTTTACCATCATTTGACCTTGTTTATCTAATTCCTCTGTAGATATTAATGCAAACATCAAGTCGGCAGTCGCAGGTAATCCAAAAGACTCGGACGTATCTTCCAGCCCAACATCAGAATTACTAAAACCAGAACGCGTCGTCTGTGTTGCCGAGAATATCGGGACGTCATACTCGACAGCGAGCCCACGAAGCTCTTCGGCAATAGCTTTAATATACGAGTATGAGTTAATCGCACCACCCATTCCTTTCATTCTACTTGATGCACAAATATTTAAATAATCTATAAAAATAATATCTGGCGTAAATTGTTTCTTTAATTTCAATTCATTTAATAAAGCCCTAAAGTGTCCACTGTGAGCAGCTCCAGTAGGATATTCTTTTATAATTAATTTTCCAGTTGTTTTACGGGCTAAATCTGAAACTTTAGTCGTAAACATATCTTTCGATAATTTATCTAGCTGATCAATTGGTATATTTAATAAATTAGCGTCAATACGTTCAGCGATACGTTCTTCAGCCATTTCCATCGTAATATATAAAACATTACGTCCTTCAGTTAAAGCTGCCGAAGCCACATGACACATGAATAAAGATTTTCCGACACCTGTTCCTGCTAAAGCAATATTTAAAGTTTTAGATGGAACTCCTCCCTTTGTAATCTTGTTAAAATAATCTAAATCAAATCTTATACGATCTTCTTCTTTATGATAAAAGTCAAATCTTTGTTCTGCGTTCTCTACATAATCGTGACCTACATTAGTATCAAATGCAACTCCTAAAGCTTTCTGTAATAATTCAGGTAAAGCATTTTTAGTTAGTTGTTCATGCTTACCATCGATAATAGATATAGATTCCATTACCGCATTATATATTGCTCTATCTTGACACCACTTTTCTGTATTATCAAGTAACCACTTCTGATCTACTTTATCACCATCAAATAAAGTCTGAGCTATATCTACTGCTGCGCCGAACTGATCATTATTTAAATTTGAATGCTCGTTCAATTCAACTAAGAAACTTTCTTTAGTAGGCAGTGTATTATACTTAGCTACAAATTTACAAGCTTCTTTAAATAATGTTCTGTAAGGTCCTTCAAAATATTCAGGCTTTACAAACGGCATGACCTTACGCATATACTTATCATCGGTCAGTAATTTACGTAATATAGTTTGTTCAATTCTTAAATTCATAATATTATTATACCATATTTATGTGGATATGTACATATTTAATTAGTAAATAGATAAAAAATTCCATTTAAGACTAAACTTCCTATTATAATTATTGCTATTGATAATAGTAATAAAATACCTTCTTGTGTATTATTGTCCATCTAATTCTATTGTTTTCCATATATATTTGTCTAAAGATTTTATTATTTCTTCAAAAGTTTCTAATGTGACCATGTTAGGTCCATCACTCGGAGCATTATCAGGATCAGGATGAACTTCTAGAAAAAATGATTCAACACCAAGAGCAGCTGCGGCACGCAACATGCTAGGAACATACCTACGATCACCGTCACTCTTATCACCACCTCCTCCAGGTCTCTGGACTGAGTGAGTAGCGTCATAGACAAGGGAGCTCCCAAGCTTTTGCAACATATAAACCATGCCACTAAAATCCACCACAAGACGATTATATCCGAAAGAGGTCCCTCGCTCGGTAATCCAAACATCTTTTGCTCCTTTCGTCTTACTTAAAATTCCTTCAATATCCCATGGAGCCATAAATTGACCCTTCTTAATATTTATTATTTTATCACTTTTACAAGCTTCTGTAATAAGATCTGTTTGCCTTGAAAGAAATGCCGGAATTTGTAAAACATCAACAGAATTATTAAATTCGTGAAATTCTATTATAGTTTTTAATTGCTCGATATCATGAATATCTGTTAATATTTTAATATCTAATTGTTTTTTTATTTTACCAAAATCAATTAAAGTTCTAGACATTCCTAGACCTCTAAAAGAATCCATAGATGTTCTATTAGCTTTATCGTAACTAGCTTTAAAATAATATTCAAATCCAAAACGTTGACATATTCCTTTACAACGTGAAGCAATTTCTAAAGATTGCTCATAAGATTCGTGGACACAAGGTCCGGCAATTATTCTCATGGTAATTTACTAATTTTATCCTTAATGTACCATAAGACATATCCTATAGCAACGGCTAATATTAATCCTATTATAATAAATTCTATCATTGTTTTATTAAATCACTCCATTTCTCTAGTTTTTTACGTTTTTTCTTAGCATTAACTTCTAGTTCTATATAATCAAATAAACCATTATGAATCATAAGTTGAATCATAGCATAAACATCTGCTGCTTCTTTTTTGAGTTTATCTATATCCTTATCATCTATATCATCAAGTAAGTAATACTTTCTCATGATTTTACTACACTCTTGGGTAAGTTCGCCACATTCTTCCATAGTAATTGTCATAAGTTGCTGTAGTTGATTTATAGGACTAGACATTTTCTTTCTCCATAAAATATTCAAAGTTTTGGCACGTATATCCTTTATGGATTAATTTAGCTCCATTTCTAAGATGAAATTTTTCAGCCATTTCAGTTAAAGGACTAAGAGTAACATATCGTTGAACCCATCCTTTTTTCTTTAAATGTTTAGCAACTTCCAGAATAATTTTTCTACCAGCACCTTTTCTATAAGACCATACTGTATAGAATATAGCATTACTACCGTTGAACTCATTAAAATTTTGTAATTCCTTTTCATCTTTAGGAATTCTATTTGTATATGCTACACATACAACAGCAGTTATTTCACCTGCACATTCGGGCATAGTAGATTTACAACATTCAGAATGATCTTCTAAGACATAAACTTCTCGTCCGTTTGTTAATCTATCTGCTTTAGAAATATGAGGTCTAACAGGATCATCAACTAAAATATCAGCCTCAATTACATCAATTGGTCTTATCATCTTTACCTGGAATTTTCTTTTCTTTTAAATTAACCCAACCTTCTTGCTCACCACGTTCTATTATATCTTCTAATATTCTAGTTAAAACAAAATGTAGATCTTTATCATCTTTAGTTAATCCATAATCAGGCGTTTCAATTATATCAAAATTATAAGAGAAATGATCTTTTATTTCATTAAAGGATATTGCACCAAATCTTACAACAGTTTCAATATAATTTCCAGATAGAATACGAACGTGCCAAACAGTAGAATCAGTAGGACTAGGAACTAATTCGTAGTCTTTATTCTCCAGCATTTTCTTCGACATCGATAATCTCGTTTCTTCCACCTATTTGATAAGCTTCTTTTATATATTGTTTAAACGTAGTTCCTTCTAGGATAGGATCCCAGAATTCTTTTTTCAATGTTTCTTCGTGTCGTACTTTTTTCTCCGAATTATATTCAGAGTACCAACCAGGGCTTGGTTTAGTACAATAGCCACCAGCCATGGCACAATCAAGCAAACCAGAATACTTTTGAACGCCACCTTCCCAAGAGACAGAGATTGGGATTTTGCTTTTTTCTTTAACATATCTTGACTTCTCTATATTAATTATAAAATGGTAACCTTGTATCTCAGTACCTTTTTTATCTTGTTGTCTACCGATAATCCATATATTATCCGCAGAGTAATATATTCCAGTACCACCAGATACAATAGCCTTAGGAAATAATCCTATTTCTTGATATGTATGATTAACCGCTAATAAAGGAATATTTTTCATATTTAGATAAGGAGTTGTCATTCTAAATAAGCCTTTAAGAGCTTTTGCTCTAGACATGTCTGCCACTGATTTTTCATTAATAGCATCATCTAATTCTTTCTTAGAAGCTAAATTACCTACTGAATCAATCATTACAATAACTTTATCATCTCTATCAATAGCTTCAAGTTGACTTATAATATCAAATTTAAGTTCTTCCACATTTGTAATAGGAGTATGTAGAACCCTAGAAGTATCTATATCGAATTGTTTAAAATACGCTTGAGGTGAACCAAATTCAGAATCATAAAATAATAATATAGACTCAGGATATTTTTTCAAATAAGCTGATGCCATTATTAATCCGAATGAAGTTTTAAAGTGTTTTGACGGTCCAGCCAAAACAGTTAATCCTGGAGCTAATCCACCATTAACGTCTCCAGATAACGCTACGTTAATCATCGGTACATCCGTTTGTACCATATCCTTTTCTGTAAAGAATTTTGACTCTGAAAGAATAGATGTATGTTCTACTTTACTATTCTTTTTAAGTTTGTCCATTATCGACATATATGTCCTCCAATTAAATCTACTACAATTTGTTCATTTTCAGAATTGTTTAGAATATTATATCTATGCTCTACGTCTAGCTTTCTATATTCATCTACAACTCTATTAAATGTTTCTTTATTAACTTTAATTAAATCATCGTTAAAATCTTCAGTTGCATAATCTCTATCTAAAATTATTTCTAATACGCTTAGATTGTTTTTACACCATACTCTAAATTCTTGTGAAGCATCCGCTGATTCATTTCTTAATACTTTATCATAAACTATATTTGAAAAGAAACAGCGATCTACAATATACGCATATCTAGGATCTAAGTTAGGTAATAGTACTCTTAATATTTCAAAATGAGTAGGAGTATTAATTCTTAATAAGCCAGTTAGGCCTTTATTAAAATTTAATTCTTTTATTTCATAATGTTCTAGCGGTTTATCTTCATCCCAATTAGCCACATCATTATAGAACTCTACTACATTTTCTATTAAAGTAGTTTTACCAGTTACGTCAGGTCCATCAATAAAAATAATTTTTGTTTTCAATTAAAACATCCTTTAATGTTGGTATTTTATGTGGAGATTCTATATCACATCCAAAGTAGATAAAATCTGCTAGGCCTGGATGAAATATTTTGTCTGGATCTTCATTATATAATACTTTCGGCTTTCTATATATTATACCATAATATTGCCGTTTTGTAAAACGTTTTTTTATGATATTGCCATTATTATTTTCTTCTTTCCAAGAATCATTAGGATCAGTAATAAGAATTTTTTCTTTTAATTTTAAAACTTCTTCAAACTTATAAGCAGGATCAGATAATCTAAATGGAAAGAATATATCAAAATCGGGTAATTCTACTTCTTCTATTCCTACTTTATCAAAATACTTTTTAGACACTACTTTAGTTGAAACTTCTATTTCACCTTTAGCTCCACATTCTTCTAAATAATCCTTTTGACTTTGGTTTAAGACGTAAGTTTTCTCAGCATTATTTACTGCAATTATATCATCATTAATAAATTGATCTATATACCATCTAGGATTATTAGGATCTTTTGTTATATTAAAGTTATTAATAAATTTATTCTTACCATTATATAAAGGAAGATCAGTAACTATAGTAAAATTAAAATGAGTCGCAATTTGATCTAATTGTTTAGTATTATTTTCCCAGAATGTTCCACGAGTTTCATACGCATTTATACCATATTTAGCTTCTATTATTCTATCTTTAGATATTATATTTAATGATTTAAATTCTTCTAGGTCAGAGCAATTGTCTGGAACAACTAGAAAATCATTATCCCAATCCATTCTATTAATATGCAATTTAAAATTACCATCTTTAAGAATAGAGTATTTTCCAGTATCATAAGATCTCATAGAATATATTGGAACTACTAAATGGCTCATTATTGGTTTTTTCCATTTAAGAATGTTTTTACATAATCAAAATCTCTTTCGTACATATGAGCTGAAACCATATGATAAGAGAATTTTCCTAATTCATATTTAGAACCTAACTTAGACAATTCATCTAAAATATGTTGCATTAATCTAGCATGCAGGTAAATATCTACTTGTAATACTACTGCTGTATTTTGAGATCTCATATTTACATGAGCGTTTAATTTTCCATCTCTAATATAATAAGTGGCATTAAAACAACATGGGTATTCTATTTTTTCATCTAAGTCTAAAATTATTTGATCACTTTCATGAAGAATTAATAATACAGCTCTACGAGTATTTGATTTTTCGTGTAATTCTTGTAATAGAGATGGGAGTTGTTTAACTATTCTAGGTCCATATAAAGTATTAAAATTTGCAGGGAGTTCTTCAGATGTAGGGGGTAAAACATAAGCCATAGCTTCTTTAGACAAATGTTTTGTTACTCCTTCTGGGGCCGTTGTACCACCTTCCAGCATCCAGTTATAAAATGAATTAGCATAATCATATTTAATTCTATTTATATTAGAATTAGTAAATTCATAAGTTGTTGGATCGAGTACTTCAAAACTACAATTAGTTAATTCTCGTGTTTTACCCATTCGAGAATTATTTTGATATTCCCAATTAGTATAAACTTGTTCATTAAGTTTTACGAAAGCTTCTTCAAAGGTATTAGTTACTATATTTCGTATCATACAAAGTCTCCTTTTAAAAATTCAGAAATAGATAGATTTTTATCATCTATATAATAATCAGCTTGAGGTTTTCCCATTATTAATTCATGATATTTTACTTTATTTTTCTTTAACCATTTCTCTAAAGGTGTTCTTATTTCTGTTTCTATTTTATATCTATTCCCACCAGTTGAAACCATTCCTCTAGCGGTAAATAAAACAATAGTGTGACCATCCGCGTAGAGATCATTAATCTTTTTTATCATATGACTATATGGAATAAAGTTAACATAATCTCTACTATCGTCCCATTTAGAAATCGTGTCATCTATATCTATAACAAATCTAGCCATTTAATCTTTTCCAATCGTGTTCAGCAAATTTAGTGAATTCACCATAACTCTGTTCTGTCTCAGAATCTATTATAACCCACTTACTAGGTACCTTAGTGTATATTTTTAGATCTATAGCTTTATATAAAAGATCAAATCCATTTCTCTTCATTGGATATATTGAGTCAATAATTAAAGTAGAGATGTATAATCCATAATAATAAGCCAGAACGGCCTTTAAAGGATTATTCTTAAAATAACCACCTAAGTTAGTCCATATAATTCCTAACCAACTATAAATTTCTTCATTAAATAATTCTTTAATATCACCTTCCATAAAATCTTCTAGTGAAGGAATGCTTAAATTTAAATTGCCATTCTTTAAATCATAATGACCAAAGTTTGAGTCTGCATTAAATTTATCATAACCAGATATAGCATATAAAACTTTTGCAAAGTCATATGTCTCTGGACCGTATAATCTAGTAGTACCGAAGTAACCTCTTGGATCTATAAACCATACTTTATTTTTTCCATACATCGTATTACTAAAATTAGGATCTCCATGAATAAAAGAATATCTAGTTCTATCTGAATTAAAGTGCGTTATTCTATCGTATAATATCATTACAATTTCATCGAAAGATTTTAATTTTATTCCATTAACTGATTCTACAGATCCAAATCCATCTATTAATCCTTGAATAGATTGTTTTCTTTCATATGATTTATCAACTACTTCATATTTAATATCACTCTTTATAGTTTCTTGAGAAGCTTCTATACAGGCAGTCTTATGTAATTCTTGTAAAGCTTTCATAGATTTGTGAATTAAATCATTTGTATAGACTTCAAATACTGGAGCTCCATCTACTCTTTCCATAGTAAATGAATTTTTAGAAACAGATAAAACATTAGGAGAATTTACTGGATTTAATTCATACCATTGAAGTTCTTTACTTTGTAAATCTTTGCCATAAGAGTCTAAAGCTTTTTTAGTTATCTTATTTCCATGACGGCTAATAGAGTTAAATCCACGACTAACCATATCGGTAGACATAGAAGATAATTTTTGCATATCACCGAAATCTATTAGTTTAGGAAATTCTACTGCTTTAAATTCAGTAGAATCCATATGAACTATTAAGTCATCTCCTACATCATAAGATAAAAAGTCAGGTAATTTTTTAAGATAATATAAACCTGGGACATTACCGTCCTGTCCTACATATTCTATAGAATCATCTATAACAGAATATCTATGGTTACTCTTATTTGTAAATATTACATTAGTATCAAATGTAGTAGATTTTAATTTAGAAATAGGAATAATATCAGACCAATTTAAAAATGTAGGTTTAATATCTGATATAGTATAGAAAGCATTTTTTAAAGCTTCAAAAGATCCATTAGTTTCTGACTCTTCTATAATTTCTATATTAGTTAGTTTATACATTTCAGAATACGATTTTACCATACTAACATATTTAGGATGAATAACTACATATATTTTATTACAATCTGGATATTGATTCCAATATTTTGCTTGTTTTAATAAGGCGGTTTCTTGACCTACATTAACTAAACATTTAGGTATTTGATTTGTTATAGGTCGAAGTCTTGTACTTAATCCAGATGATAATATAATAACATCAAACATCAGAATCCTCTCTTAATATATTTCCTAAATTACCACCTGGGTGTGTACGTAAAAATTCTTGTTTAGTAAAACCTTTTTTATGAGATAACGCTACGGTAATAGTATCTAGAAAACATAGAAAAGTTGTAGTTGAAGTTGTCGGAGCTAATTCATTATAATCACCTTCTACTACATTTGGAAGACATAAACTCCATATAGGTAATTCTTTTATTTCTGGATTGCAATGAATTAAATATTGTTTTATAGAAGGCCAGTTAATTTTAACGTGCCGAAGCATAGCTAATATTTCATCTGTTTTACCAGATCTAGTAATATAAACTATAGAATCGTTTTTCTCTAAGAATCCACCATCTCCATGTAGGTAATTAGTAGGATCCATATATCCTGATTTAATTCCTAGTGAAGCCATAGATTCAGATATTTTAGTAGCTATATTAGAATTTTTACCTACACCACTAATAAAAATACGACCAGGACAATTATCTAATTCATCGAATAATTCAAAATATTCTGGAGTAGTGACTACACTCTTAAGAGATTCTAATGCTGTTATTTGTTTTTCAATACAAGACGTAATAATATGTTTCATGATTTTTCCTCATTATAGTATATTCTACCACATTTTTGATGATTTGTAAATAGTTTTTTTAACCAAAAAACTCGTCTAATGTTGCCTTTTCTTCGTCGGACCAACCTATAGAATCTAATATTAATTTTAAAGGTTCAACAAATGTTTTTTCGAATTGCCTATTATAATCTACATATTGATGTAGTTGTAATTCTTTAGGTAAGAAGTTAGGAAATGCTATAACATTTTGTTTAAGGCTATTAGGCATTTTTAAATAACAGAATTTAATCTTTTCACCATTTTTAATTAATTCGAATTTTTTAGTTAAACTTTTAGTTTTGATTTGGTTATTATATAATAAGCTTCCGCGTACGTGTATAGGCGTACCCTTTTTAAATATTTCAGATCTGTCTTTATATTTCTGAACATCCGATACACTTCGTGGAAACGATACTTCTTCGGGAGGAAGTTTACAGAAATCTTCCTTGAATTGTTTAATAAATTCTTGAGTGTCACTTTCAGATCCAGACATTATAATCTTAAATGCCTCTTTAAATTTATCGCGACAAACTTCAGGCGTACTAGATTTAATAGCTTCGATACCCATTATTTTTAATTTAGGCTCACTATATTGTACACCTTCACTATTATGTACATTTAAGATATAACGCTTCTTAGCCACCCATATACCACGATCTGCTATAACTTCTCTAGCCATAACCATTCTATTAGTATATCCATTCATCCTTTTAAAGAATTTATCATAGGCTTTTTCCATAGTAGGTTCAAAGTGTTCTTGACAAATTTTATCTAAGAATTTAACTGGATCTTTAGGATTTAATTTTTTGACTAAGTCTCCAAAATTAACATAAAGAGAATCAGTATCCATTGCTATGACATAATCTTTATCTGTTTTTAAGAGTTCTTGCATAGTTTTATTCATAGCCTTTTCAGCCCATTGAATAGCTAATTGGCCGGATAAAGTAATACCTTCGGCTAGTCTTTGATCGAAGTATCTAAAGTACTTATTACCCATAGCACCATAAAGAGAGTTCATTAGAAGTTTAATAGCAATCTGTTGATTTTCTAAATTATTAATTTCATTATCTAAAGTCCTTGAAGGATTTTTCTGATACTCCTTCTTAGCGGCTAACATCATATTTTTAATAGAAGCACGTTCATCATAATAGTCTACAATTATTTTAGGAAGAATACCTTGAAATGCTTTAGTATAAGTAGAGCCATTGGCGGCTATACAATTATTAGAACTTGTTTTATTATCTAAATTTAAATAATGTTCTACGGTACCGTCAACAACTTCAGAAGTAACTGTTTCGGGAGACATATTACTTTGTACAATAAGATTTGGATATAGAGAATTTAAGTCGAATGAAACTACCCAATCGTGTATTCCTTCATAGACTTCCTTTACATAACCACCAGGATAATCTGATTTAAATTTATCTTCTTTAGGCCAAGGAACTATCTTTTGCTTTTTTAATTCTCGATATATTATAGAATCCCATATGGCGGTGGTACCTAAAGTATCGTGATAATTAACACCACCTTTATATGCCATAGTCATAGCTAGAGTAATAAGACCCATCTTTTCTTCAAGTCTGTCAACTAGTTCAACATCCTTAATATTATAGTCTATAAACTTTTGGTGATCACTTTTATACAAATTATGTAGGTTACCGAATTCTTCGTACGATAATTTCTTCTCACCTAAAACTGTATGAGCTATATTATCCAATCTATAAGATTCTTGAGGACCATATGTGAAAGCGAATTTTTTAAATAAGTCTAAATAATCTAATTGAGCAACACCATAAATTTCATATTTTTCTTCTTCAACACCTCGTATCTTTACAACGTCCTGTCTAATCCATCCCCATGGTGACATTTTCTTAGCTTCAGCATTACCTAAAACTTTAGTAATTCTATTAATTAAATAAGGAATATCAAAGAATCTTATATTCTAGCCAGTTACAACATCTGGACAATATTTTTCATGATTCCAGAATAACAAGAACTTGCGTAATAATTCTTCTTCACTATTACATTTAATCCATACTATAGGATTGTCTTTCATATAAGATTTTTCAGGGTCGTAATCATTTAGACCCCAGACATAATACTTATTGTCTATATTATTTTTAGTAACTATAGAAATAACTGGATGTGCAGCCTGTTCAGGATGTGGAAAACCATCATCCGACTGTACTTCAATATCTATTGTTGTAACATTAATAAGAGACCTATCGAATTTTATTTCATTAGGCCACTTATCTGTGATGTATTGTACTATAAAATTTTGATTACCATAAATCTTATAATTATCTACATCTTTATATTTTAAATGAAAATCACGAGCATCATTTAAGCTCGGGAATTCCATAGGTTCTAGAGCTATATTATCTAGACTTTTCCATTCGGTATTTTTCTTTTTAGACGGCAAAAAAAGTGTAGGACCAAAGGGTACTTTTCTACTTATTCTTTTGCCGTCTTCGCTATATCCGCGATATAATAGAGTATTACCAAGTTTATTAATACATGTATAAAATGCCATACAGTAATTATACCAAATTTTTCACTATTTGTACATACTTATTTTACAATTTTATTTTCATTTTGCATATGGGCCATATCTACTTCTAATTTTAAAATTCTATCTTTTATATCTTTAATAATTTTGTCACGTTCTTCTAT
>PVBE012567239.1_pt1 | contig 20023 bp, 20 predicted proteins | sample 1631181 | NCBI WGS metagenome assembly PVBE01 (sample SAMN08397723, study PRJNA350692) | Marine metagenome, whole genome shotgun sequencing project. | isolation source: water | place: Pacific Ocean | collected 2012-04 | reverse complement strand
GTGCAGAGACACTCGCTGTGTCTTTAACTCTTGCTTTGAAGATTAGTTCGTCGCTGGAATGCCAAATAAAGCAGAACCAATACGGAGAATATTTGCGCCGCTTTCCACTGCAATTTCGTAATCGTTCGACATTCCCATGGAAAGGACGTTGAAAGAATCACCTCGATGTGGATTTGTTTGCATTTCTACAAACAATTCATGACAACGTTCAAAGATTGGTCGTGAGTCTTCGGGATTTTCGCTTTCGGGCGCCATGCACATCATGCCACGTGGTATGACGTTTGGCATCGTGGTGAGTTGTTCGAGTAAATATCCAACCGCTGCGGGGGCTATTTCCGTCTTTTGACGTTCGCGCGAAATGTTTGCTTGGAGCAATACCTCAACAACGATATCTTTTTTGTTTGCAATTTCTTGTATTTCCTCAGCGATCCGCAGGGAATCGACCGAGTGAATCATTCGCGTAAGTGGAATCACTCTCCTGCACTTGTTTCGCTGAAGATGACCTATGAAATGCCATCGTATTGGGCTAGCTAAATCTGGTTCGCCCAACTCTTTGCGGCGGCAAATATATTCATCAATTTGGGCTGCAATTTGGGTAAAGTGTTGAAGCCGACTTTCACCAAAATCAATGTGCCCTAAATCAATAAGTTGTCTTACGTCATCGACCGATGCATATTTCGTCACCGCGACAAGATGGATGTCGTTGACATCGCGACCAGATCGCTGGGCAGCACTTGCAATTCGTTCTTGTACTTCTTTGTATCGTTCCTTGATTGATGTCACGTATGGTCCCCTCCTTGGGATTAATAACAGCATACCGAATTATCGATTCGGTGGTTCGATTAATTATCGATAATTAATCGTCGTAAGAACTTCTGCTATCGCGGCCCCGATGCCCGCCGGACTATCCGATACCGTGATGCCACAGTTTCGCAGCGATGTTATCTTCGCTTGTGCCGTATCATCCTCACCACCAATAATCGCTCCGGCGTGCCCCATTCTTTTTCCTTTGGGTGCTGTATTTCCTGCAATAAACGCCACAACTGGTTTAGTCATATTCTCTTGAACCCAATGTCCCGCTTCCGTTTCATCGTTCCCACCAATTTCACCAATCATCACAACACCATCCGTTTCATCATCTTCTTCAAAACGAGCGAAAAGATCGATGAAGTTTGCGCCTTTTATTGGATCGCCCCCTATTCCAATACAGGTGGACTGACCAAGGCCAAGCGAACTTGTTTGCCAGACTGCCTCGTAGGTCAGTGTTCCGCTACGACTAATGATGCCTACACTTTTTCCACTGGACGCATCGCACGGCGCGGTATGAATGTATCCAGGCATAATGCCAATTTTGCAACCATCTTCAAAGGTTGCCGTTGCGGCATCTCCTGAAACTTTTCTTCCAGGAGTAATAATGCCGGGACAATTAGGACCGATGAGAACTGTGTCGGGGTACCCAGAAAGAATTGCCTTGACATACATCATGTCAGCGATTGGAATACCCTCTGTAATTGCACAAATCAATTCAATTCCCGCATCAGCCGCTTCAAGAATGGAGTCTTTGGCAAATGGTGGAGGCACAAAAATCATCGATGCAGTCGCACCGGTTTCCTGAACCGCTTGAAGAACCGTATTAAAAATGGGAAGTCCGTTCCCATCGGTTTGGCCACCCTTGCTAGGAGTCACTCCACCTACCATCTGGGTGCCGTAGTCAAGACACCCCTTCGTATGAAATGCTCCGGCAGAACCCGTGATGCCTTGACAGATGACTTTTGTTGATCCGTTTACTAAAATCGACATGGTTTACTCCAATTAAGACCGTGCAGGATACCGCCAACCGCTCCAGGTGACTACACTTATATGGATGTCTTCTCCAACAAAAAAACCATTAACGTATGCCGAGGCTGGCGTTGATATTGAAGCGGGCGATACACTCGTTGGGCTTATTCAAACCATGATGAAGCGTACCCATGGACCGAGGGTTCTTGGAGAACACGGTGGGTTTGCGGGCATGTTTCGGCTCGACTTCAACGAACGATTATTCAAGCGGAATTTCAAAGATCCCGTACTTGTCGCCTGTACCGATGGTGTTGGAACAAAGGTAAAACTTGCGTGTGAACTTCAAATCTATGACACGGTTGGGATTGATTGTGTTGCGATGAATGTCAACGATATGATTGTTCAGGGTGCCGAGCCACTTATTTTCCTAGATTATCTTGGTTTGCATTCCCAAAATCCAAAAACCACTGCAGAAATTGTTTCTGGTGTCGCAAGGGGATGTGAAATTTCAAACTGTGCACTCATTGGAGGCGAATGTGCCGAAATGCCAGACATTTACCAAGAGGGTGATTTCGATATTGCCGGCTTTGCCGTTGGCGTCGTTGAACTTGAGCGAGCAATTGATCCAAGCCGAGTCGAGGCTGGAGACATTATTATTGGGTTGCCATCAAGTGGGGTGCACTCCAACGGCTTCACGCTTGCAAGAGCTGCGATTGCAGGTTTGGATGTCCATACGATCTATCCCGAACTTGATATCCATCGAACTCTCGGCGAAGTGTTGCTTGAGCCAACACGAATATACGTCGAACCAATCATGAAGTTGCTTGGACAATACAGAGTAAAAAAAGTTGTCTCTGGAATGTCACATATCACGGGTGGTGGCATCGGTGGAAATCTCTGTCGTTCCATTTGTGACAAAGTAGATGCAACTGTATACCTTGACCGATGGGAGGTGCCGAGTGTCCTTTCCTTCTTACAAAAACATGGCAATATTGAAACTGGGGAAATGTTCCGCGTGTTCAACATGGGCATTGGATACGTTCTTATTGTTCGTCCTGCGTTTGCTGATTCAATCACCGCTCACTTGAAACAACTCGGCGAGTTACCGATTATTCTTGGAGAAATTACAAAAGGAACAGGAAAAGTCCATCTTGTAAGTGGGAAATAAATACTATGTATGTTTTGTTACTTTCAATGTGTCTTTCTACGCAGGATGTTCAAGAGCCCGCAACACTTCGAGGTGGTGTTTGGCTAGCAAGGCTTGGTGGGACCATTACTGATGGTGGGGGTGCCATTGATTTTGAAACAAACATTGACTTACGCACAAAGGAAAGTATTCCTGTAATTGAATTTCAGGTGGAGCCTGTACAAAACATTGTCATGTCTCTTTCATTCTTCGACTTCTCAACTTCTGGTAGTGGTTCGTATCGTGGAACCGACACGTATGGCTCCATGACAATGACAAGTGGTGATCGTTGGTCGGCAACAACGGATATGCAAAGTGTTGGTTTTGAAGCCGCGTGGCAAGTGTGGCAACCATACAAAACGGGTGATAGTGCAACGCTTTCTTTTGCGCCGGTTGCTGGCTTGCGGTGGTTTGGGGTAAAAACTCAACTAGAAAACAGAACCGTTGTACAAGAGGTTGAACACCAAAATAGTTGGATTGCTTTGCAAGGGGGAATTGAAATGGAGTTTAAGTGGGACATGAGAGGCGTAACTACCATTGTCGATTCAATGGGGATAAGTGGACAATTTTTAGCAGGTGCATTATTTGGGGATGATGGCGGATCTATGTGGAGTGTTCAATCGGGACTATCGCTCTATTTTTCTGAATCGTTCGCTCTATTCTTTGGGTATAGATTACAAGAATTAAACGCTGAAGATGGAAATTACACGTTTGATGCGGGTTTACAGGGATTATTTATGGGTGGAGAAATCCGTTTTTAGTGAACGGGGAATTGAACCCATTCGTACTCTTGATTACATGCCATCATCGAAACGACCATCTCGAAAGTTCCGCAGAGCAAAAGCGAGGCACCTACTATTTACCACGGGACCAAATAGATTAAGCAGGGGGCATCTCTTTAAGAGTCATTTCGATCAATCGCTTTCCCTCAATGAACTCGCCATCAGTTCGCCAAAGTGGCCCGTTGCATTTGATGGCTTGCGAATTGGGCACATCAGCGATTTTCATCTTGGTGATCTTATGCCAATCGAACGCGCTATACAGGCGGTCGAACTGCTAGCAAAACAAGAACCTGATCTTGTTGTGTGTACTGGGGATGTTGTTGATTTACACGTTGATGGAGCAAGGGAGTTGTTTGAAGCGATGGCATCAATTCGGCCCCCGATGGGCACAATGCTTGTGCTCGGAAACCACGACGAACTTGATTGTGCAAACACATTGAGTTCCATGGCGATTGATGCTGGTATAACATTGCTGCGAGATGCAACTTGCCAAGTGCAATATGAAGGCAATACGCTACATATTGCTGGCATCGATTGGGCAAAGTCTGCAAAAAGATGCAAACAAAAAGTAGAGTCCATTTGTACCAATGAAACGCACATCCTATTATCGCACAATCCAAAAGCATTTAAGCCAGCATCGAAATTACACATCCCATTAACATTATCTGGTCATACACATGGTGGACAGATGGCGATAAAAAACAAAAAAGGCGCGAATCTTGCTGTTGCACATCGATATTCTGCCGGCGAATACGAACGTGGCGATAGTCGTTTATTTGTCACGGTTGGAGTTGGGGCATGGTTTCCACTTCGGGTTAATTGCCCCGCTGAAGTTGCTTTGCTTACGATGCGAAACACGAAATAATATTTCTGACGGCTTCACCGCGATGGGAACACGTATTCTTTTCTTCTGGTGTCATCTCTGCGCTTGTTTTGTTTGCACTTGGTACAAACAAAAGTGGGTCATACCCAAAACCATTTGTCCCTTTTGGCTCTGAGTCAATTAATCCCTCGAAAAAACCCATTGATTCACCAACAATCGTTCCATCTGGATCTGCAACACAGATGGCACAGACGAACCTTGCGGTTCGCAACTCTGCTGGAATGTCCTTTAGTTTCTCTAGGAGTAGGTCGTTATTTGCTGCATCCCGTTGCTCTCTGGTCTCTCCGGTGCCCGCAAACCTCGCAGAATATACGCCCGGTTTTCCACCCAGCGCGTCGACGGCAAGCCCCGAATCATCCGCCATGCACCGCTTTCCTGCTGCAAGGGCATATCCCCTAGCTTTAAGCCTCGCGTTGCCTTCAAACGTATCTGCATCTTCAACGGGTTCATCAAATGTATTGGGCAGCGAGTCCAACCCAACAACTTGTATGTTGTGGGGTTCTAGAATCGCACGTACTTCATCGAGTTTATGTGTATTTGACGTCGCGAGTAGGAGTTGCATATTATCCCTGTAAGTACGAGGGAACGTCACCCTGCGTTGCTGTAATCGTACTGCATATTCCACCTCGACCCCGCCAAATTGTTTTAATTTGGAGCCATGTTGGCTTCATGCACGTGACGAGATCATCGCGTATTTGATTTGTCACTGCTTCGTAAAAGATTCCTTCGTTACGAAACGATTGGTAGTAGAGTTTTAAACTTTTCAGTTCAACACAGTGTTCGTTTGGTTCATATCTCAATAGTATTGTTCCAAAGTCTGGATGACCGGTCACTGGACAAACGGACGTGAACTCCTCATTCAAATGTTCTACCAAGAATGGTGTCTCTGATGGGGTTTCAAATGTTTCTAAAAGGGATGGTTCTGGCATGTGGATATGGTAACGACCATCAGGCGTGCCGGTCAGTTAAAGTCCGTAGCGCAAAATCAACGTAATCACCTTGGGTTGGTCGGGATTGAGTGCCAAAGAACGACGAAAAACCGTTCGAGCAGTTTGGTACGATTCTATATCTGTTTTTTCACCAAGAAGCCAGTTGTTCAACTCATTCACACCAACTCCATTAAGCGCCCGCCAATTCGTCTGGTCGTAATCGACCGCTGTTTTGTACGATTCAAGTGACGATTCGTAATCACCAAGACGAAACTCCGCCCACCCAAGTTGTTCGTATGTTTCGGTTGTTGGATCAAGTTGCACAAGTTGGGTCGTCGTGTTCACGACTTCTTGGTATCTCTTTTCCTTTGTGAGCAGGTAAATAATATTCCGCATGAGTTGTGGGGATGGTTCATCCATCTCCTCTGATGCTGCAATGTAGGATTCGAGCGCATCGTTTGGACGGTCAAGTAATTGATATGTTGCCGCAAGTGTAATTTGTGCTGGGGCAAGTTCTCCTTCAAGTTCAACCGCGCGCTCAGCAAAAACAAGTGCGCTTTGCGGTCTTCCCATTTGAAGATATGTTGTAGCAATATTCATATTTGCGCCCATGTCTTCTGGCCGTATGGTAAGCGCCCTGTGATACGCACGAACAGCGTCAACAAACTTCTTTAACATCTGAAGTGAAACGGCGTGGCCATACTGCGCATCAAAGTTTCTGGGTTCTAGCTTTACAGCGCGAGCAAAGGCTGGTTCGGCACGTCGCCAATCTCGTTGAACTAGATAAATATTTCCAATGCCTACAATTGCTTCTGTTGCAATGGGGTTTTGATTAAGCACCTCCCTAAAAATCTTAAGTGCCTCGTCATAGTCGCCATGTCCTTTTGCTATTTTGGCTGCGTTCATGTTGACCTGTTGAACATCTGCTGTCACAACCGTCGGTTCAACGGTAACTTGCACGACTGGTGTTGTGGGCAGAACGGCATGACACCCAACACAGGATGCGAAACAACAAATCAAAATGAATCGAGGGGGTAGCATATGGGGGCAGGATACTAGGAATACCCGACTATCGGTGTTTGGTTGCCGTTTTCGCCATTGGGCGCAACTTGGCAATGTTGACCATATCCATTGGTTTTCCGGCTTTGTTCTCCTCTTTTGACGTCTCTAGTATTTTTGGTACGTGAATAAAACCACTTCGTTCAATAATTGCGCGAAAACAACTCAACCCACAGGTTCCCTGCCCAATATGAGCATGTCGGTCAATCCTTGAACCGATTTCTCCAACAGAATCGTTGAAATGGAAGACATGAATGTGTTCAAGCCCAGCCATTTCATCAAACAGTCCGAGCACTTCGTCCGCTTTGATTGATGATGTCAAATCGTAGCCAGCTGCTGTAACGTGGCATGTGTCAAAACAAAAACCTACTCTTTCGGGTTCAAAAACTTGGTCCCGAATCCATGCGAGATGCTGAAAATCATATCCAAGATTCGTACCCGAACCAACAGTTGTCTCTACACATGTCACCGTCTTGTAGGCGGGCAAGTCTACGTGCAACTGATTGATTGCCTTTGCGATTCGCTGCAAGCCTGCTGTTTCTTCCTTTGAAGGTGGTTTGCCAAGTTGGTTTGGTTCACCGCGTTTTCTTGGTAAACCAAGCCGTGCTCCAGGGTGTGCGACGAGCAACGGAATTTCTAACGCTTCGCAACGTTGAATTTCTTCTCGTTGCAGGGCTATGGATTTTTCCCACGTCGTCTTCTCTGGCGATGCCATGTTAATAAGGTAACTGTTATGGCTGACAACTCGGTTTGTTCCCCGCCACCCAAGCCCCTCTAGTTTTTCAAGCCAAATTGCAACGTCTTCCTCTTGCAGTGGCTTTGTTTTCCATTGCCGTTGGTTTTTTGTAAACACTTGCACACAATCCATCTTTTGTGTTGCAGCAACATCAAGTGCATGATACATGCCACCTGCGATAGAAAGGTGTGAACCAAACATAAGCCCTACGTGCTGAGGTGTCGGTCAAACTCAAGAAGGGCTGCAGGGTTGTTCCCAACCATGTTAATTTTGGCGAGATTATCACGAGCATTGACTTCTTCTTCGACCTGCTCTGCGATAAACCACTGGAACGCCACTTCAATATGCCAAATGGATGCTTCGCGTGCCATCGTGAAAATAGTATTTATTTCAGCAGTAACTTTTTGTTCGTGCGCAAGGGCGGCTTCAAAAATTGCCACGGGGTTTTCAAACTCCGTCACTGGATCGGGTGGGCTCTTAAGAGTAATTGGCAGATCCCACTCATTCATAAAACCAACAATTTTCATGGCGTGCCCGTGCTCTTCTGCCGCCTGCTTTCTAAACCAATTCGCCATGCCATGTAGATTTTCTCGTTCAAACCAAAAAGACATCGCGAGGTATTGCATTTCTGCGCCAAGTTCATGTGTGATTTGTTCGTTTACCGCATAGTAGAGTTGATCGTTTGACATTGAAGTTTTCCTAACTGTTTACATGGACACCCAAGAGTGATGCCGCACCTTTTGCAATATCGGTGTAGTGTAAACCACACATACGCAAAATTGATTCGGGGCTCCGGGTTGATTTTGGAATTCGACGAACGTGGAGTTGTTCGACCGTGAACGCATCACCAGATGCAGCACATGCGTCTGCCACAGCAGAACCAAGTGAGGCACCATAGTTATCTTCAACAACATAGACATTACCATTGTTTTCGTTTGCAAGGTCAAGGAGTCGCTCTTCATCAAACGGCAAGCTGTACAGGTCAAGTAATGTCGCATCAACTCCAAGCCGATCAAGTTCATCGATTGCTTTATTGCATTCATGAATCATGTAGCCTGCCGAGACTATCAGAACGTCGCGACCTTCGGTTAATATTTCCATGCCGCCAAGTTCAAACTTGGTGTTTTGATCGTAAATCATTTCAACCTCCGGTCGAAATGTGCGCAAATAGGAGCATCCGTTATGTTCTGCCATGGCGACTGTTAATCCATACGCAGCCCACGCATCTGCGGGTTGTAATACATAACATCCTGGATTTCCGTGGTGGTCTGTCATGGTTCCAAAACTTCTAAACCATGCAATGTCGGGCAATGACATTTGGCTTGGACCATCTGCTGCAAGTGAAATACCGCTGTGTGAACCAACAATTTTAATGTTGGCTCCCGAGTTAATCGCCATTTCTATTTGATCATACCCACGTGTAATAAATTTTGAGAATGTTGAACAAAATGGAATTTTTCCAGCAGCGCTGAGTCCCGCTCCCACAGAGTACATGTTTTGTTCTGCAATTTTGCATTCAACAAAACGGTCTGCAAGTGCTTCATCGTTTCCAAAAACATTACTAAATGTAGAGTTGCTGACATCTGCATCAACCGCCCAAATATTCTTATTGGCGTGCCCAAGTGCACGAAGTGCAACGCCATACGCTCGCCTTGTTGCCATTTTTCCAGATTGTAAAACCGTTGCCATATCCCATTTTTCCATTGCTTCTTTAAAGGTCATGGTGTGCATGTGTTGCGGCGTGGCGGTTCCGGTGATTCCGGTGGGGGGTGGTTCTGGAATTGAAATCGAAACGGTGTCGAGGGAAGATGTTAATTTCATCCCAGTTTGTCGAAGTTCGGCAATAACGGTTTGGAGTGCTTCTTTTGTTGCGGGTTTTCCATGCCAATTTCCACCTTGCATTGACGGAGCGCCCCACCCCTTTATGGTTTTGGCAACGACTGCCATGGGTTTGGTTCGGCCCTTGGTGTTAAATGCATCGAACGCCGCCATAATTTCGTTTGGACTATGCCCGCAAATCGTTGAAACCTCATAACCACAAGCCCTTAATTTTTCCGCCAAACGTTCGGGTGATTGTTGCTTGCTTACTGCGCCTGCTTGCCCGTAGGAATTGCAATTAAAGATGGGCAAGACGTTCGTCAGTTCATGATCCACAATAAAATCAAGTGCTTCGGTGATTTGTCCTTCGCGGGCTTCTCCATCGCCGATGATGCAGTATATTTTTCTTCCGGTGTTGTCTGCGTTTGCTGCAAGTCCAAGACCAGCAGCAACCGAAAGCCCTTGACCAAGTGAACCAGTCGCAGCGTCAAAAAAAGCAACGCCTTCCATGGGGTTTGGGTGACCATCTAGTGGAGAATCTGCTTCGCGAAGGGTTTTGAGATGATTGGGGTTCAGTTTGACAGGTTCACCGTTCCAATTCACGGTTGCGCCAATATCAGCCATTGCTGCATAGACGGCGGGAACGGCGTGGCCTTCAGAAAGAACGAGCCGGTCTGATTCCCTACAATCTGGCTGATCTGGTCGCCACCGCATTGTTCGATACATTAACACAGAGATGAGATGTCCAATGCTCATTGCTGATGTGGGATGACCACTACCCGATTCGGCACACATTTCAAGTGCCATGGAGTCAAGGGCAATTGCACGAGCGTGAATAGCGTTTTCAAAAGACATCTAGAATCCTTCCTTGGTTCTCATTTACTGTACATACTGGTGAATTTTCGATTTCACCTCATGGGGTTTGAAAGCGTGCAGTATGGCATGAGGAGCCCTTGCGGGCAATGCAAAACCAAAGGAAAAACCTCCGGAAGGAGAGATTCTCTCGTGCACTTGGTACACTCACCATAACGCCAATGTTGGCGAAGGTAAAAAAACACCATTGGAAGTGGAAAGAGTTTAAGAATCATGACAGTGAAACAAGCAACAAATATGAAAGCCGTTTGTAATCGAGACGCCCTTGTGGAAGCAATGGCATTGATAACGGGTGTTGTCGCGGGTCGTACACCAACACCGGCACTACAGTGTGTCAAACTTTCGGGTCAAGATGGTCGTCTCATACTATCGGCAACCGATGGAGAGATCTCTCTCACTCTTACGGTTGACCGTGTGGATATTGAAGAGGATGGTGAAGTTCTTGTTCCTGCAGATAAACTTTCTCAAATTGCACGATCATGTGACGATGCAACACTCACCATCGTGGGCGATGATGACAAACTCAACATTCGTTCTTCTGATTCGAGATTCAAGGTATTTGGTTATCCAATTTCTGAAGCTCCAGAATCAATTTCATTTGAAGATGTTGCGCCAGATTTTTCCATTGACAGCGCTTCTTTTCGTGGTTTGATGGAACGAACGGTATTCGCCGCTGCAACTGATCACAGTCGGTATGCCATTAACGGGGTTCATCTCGATTTGCAAGGATCACAAATTCGACTTGTTGCAACGAATGGGCACCGGCTTGCTCTTTCAACTGGACCGTGCGACGGCAATACTGAAAAAACTGATTGCATCGTACCTACAAAAGCAATGACGCTTCTCAAACGATTGCTCCATGAAGGACTGGGCACTGTTTCGGTAAAAATTCATGATGGTCGAATCATTTTTTATGTCGATAATGAAGCGGGTTGTACTTCAACCCTCACAAGTAATTTGGTAGAGGGAACATTTCCACCGTTTGAAGATGTCATTCCAAAAGATCTTGACCGAAAGGCGGTCATTAACAAAGAGGCGTTGCACCGAGCTGTTCGGCGTGCTCACTTAATGACAAATGAGGAGTCGCGTGGTGTTCGGTTGGTTTTCAATGATGAAACGTTAAAATTAACCAGCAAAGCTCCTGAAACTGGCGAGGCAGAAATTGAAGTTCCAATCGAATCGTTCACCGGTGACAAACTTGAAATTGCATTTAACCCTGTGTACATCATGGATGCGTTAAAAGTTATCGATGCAGAGGACATCACGATCGAATTAAAGAAAAGTGAAAAGCCCGGACTCGTTCGAAGCGGAAATAATTTTGTGTATATTATTATGCCCGTAAGTTTGTCGTAGCCCGATTCTTTTGCTTACCGATATCTAACAGTTCGAAAAAGGTGGCAACCATTGGTCCCATTGCGTTGAGTAATGCGATATATGGATATCCCCACAGCGAGGTTATCTTGAACCACGTCGTCCGCGTCGACCAATCTTTCCATCTTGATTATATTTCACAGAGCAACCCCATGGCTGAACATAGTTTGGTGAGATTTCTTCACCTTTTATTAATTGGTTAATCGCTCGTAGTACATGCGTATCTGCGTCTTTCCCTTCCTTGCTTCGACGATCATCACTCAATGCGCCTTGATACACAAGTGTGCCCTCTGTATCGATGATAAACATGTGCGGTGTTGTGCGAGCGTCATATGCTTTCCCAACATTGCCTTCGTAATCCATTAACATTGGAATTTCGACTTTGGCTTCTTCTATGAACTCGGCGCCTGATTTTAACACTTCTTCTACTGGTCGATTTGCTGATGAGTTTATCGCTAAATAAACAACGGATGGTAGGGTTGGCGCATCGGGGTTTTGGCAAAGATTCTTGAGATCCGTAACGAGCTTGGAAATTAAACCAGAATCCCAAACATTCTTGCAAACAGGACATTTATCGTTGAACCATTCAAGTACAACGATTTTTCCCTTGTAATCAGAAAGTGTGTGTGTGTTGCCGTGTTGATCTTTTAGTTCAAATGAAGGTGCTTCTTCGCCGACTTCGGCAACTTTCTTTTCTTTTTCTTGGGTTTCGGTGTTGGGCGCAATGGTCGGCTGTGCGGCTGTAAATGCGAATATTACTGAGAGTGTTGGGGTAAGTATCAGTGATGTAATCATGATTTGGTTTCCTCTACCCTTGAGTTAATATGTGAGTGAATCTATTGAGAATTGCACAACGTATGATGGGTCGTCACTCTTGCGTCCAAACAATAATAATCCTTCAACAACGATTTTGTCGCTTTTTATTGACGAAAAGTCAAGATGAATTGGAACTGGAAGCCGAAAAGTGCCCCCTTGAAATATTGGCTGAGATGGCAAGCCAAAGCGAGTCCCCTTTCGTTCTACTCCGATAAATTGAATTGGGCGAAGGTCAGTCTCGCCGGTAATCTGAAGAGTATTCCCTGAAATCACGCTCGTTCCATTCTCTAAATCTTCAAGTGGTTTCGGCAATGCTTTAGTCCACCGAGACAATTGAAGGTCTCGGTGCAGAGGACCCTGGTGAAGAAGGTTTGTAGAAATCTTGAACGTATTTTTTTGTTCACCCATCACACATATTTTTTTGCAAGCAAGCCACGATGTCGTCACTTCAAATTCCACTTGACCGTCATGCACTATTTCGGGGGCTTTCACTGGAATAAAAATTGCTGCAGTGTTTGTATACCCGTATGTTTGTCCCTCTTCACCATAAAAAATCTTCGGTCTTGGAAAGATGGGTTCTCCTACTACAAATCCTTCTGGTGCATTCACTTCTATTTCTGTTGGTGACCCACTTGCACCGGGGTTTTTCCAATACACATACCAACCTGCGTCTGGAGTAATTTGCACGATGAGATGAAATGTTTGGGATGCGCCCACCCAACCCACGTCGCTTCGCAACTCAACTGCTGCGTACCCCTTATGCTCTTGGTGGGTTTCGCTCTGCTGATTTGGAATAGGTTGCGGGGACTGGGGCTGTCCAGAGCAAAGAATTGGGGCTAGGGTTAACGGTAGAATACAAAACATGTTGAAATCTCCTTTGGGTTGGCATTACAACGAACAAGTTGGTCGTGTATTCTGTCAGACATGGTAAATATCTTACGCCGATTCTTCGTTTGTTTTATGTTGATTCCTCTAGTGGGGTGTGATAGTGGCATCAGTGATAAAAATCTCACCTACATCATGCCACGAGATGCGGCTGTACTTATGGTTGAAGGGCAAAACAATCTTTTGGGGCTAGAATCGTCAACTATCGTTGTCGATCCACGTCCAGCGTGGAGTTATAGAAAATCGCACATACCAGAATCAATGAATATTCCATTTGGAAGGATTCGTCTTCAGTCGTGGCGGCTTAAAGATGCTCGAATCATCATTGTTTCGGGTGAAACCTACAATGACGCTGTGGCTATTGCAATGAGTAAGGCTCTTATGGAAATGGGATTTAAAGACGTAAAAACCCTTCGTGGTGGTCTTAAGGGGTGGGGTGATGCGGGTGAGTCCATCGAAACCTTAGAATAACCATCCTTTTTTCTTGCTCACACGATCTCTGGGGGGTACTCTTGTGTGACCTCTGTGTGTACACCACTGGGGCAATGGTGGTTTATCGGACTTAATAGCAACCAAGTGCGTTCAAGGTGCGAATATAAGATGCTCGATGCCGACAAATAGAGACTAAAATGATTGTGGTTCTTCATAGAGAAGGGCTTACAGGAGAGAAAAGAATGATTTCAAGAACATTACTCATCGTTTCAATTACTAGTTTGTGCCTTATTGGTGCTGGCGCTACCATGAAGCCCAAAAGAACAACTAGGACAGGTCCACCTGTGACGCACACCGGTCAAGATCCCGTGCAAAAAAACATGGGCATCGCCGAACTTTCAAGTACACGTATTGCTACAAGTCTCGCAAGACCAGTGCAAGTGACGCACGCTCCGGGCGACACAAGCAGAATTTTTATCGTAGAACAGCGATCTGGTAGCACTGGAAGAATTCGTGTCTACAACCTCGATACTGAAACACTCAACTCCACTGCGTTCTTAAGTTTGACGGTAAGTACAAGTTCCGAGCAGGGTTTGTTGGGCTTGGCGTTTCACCCAAACTACGCGCAGAACGGCTACTTCTATGTGAACTACACCGCGAGCAATGGTGACACAACCATTAAACGATATACCGTTTCGGGTAATCCAGATATTGCTGATTCTGGCAGTGGATATACCATTCTAACTATCGACCAACCTTACTCAAACCACAATGGCGGATGGCTCGGGTTTAGCCCAACCGATGGGTACCTCTACATAGGAACCGGCGATGGCGGCAGTGGCGGTGACCCCGGCAACCGAGCGCAAGACATCACGAACCAAAAACTTGGAAAAATGTTGCGCATCGATGTCGATGGTGGCTCACCGTACGCAAACCCTCCATCCAATCCATTTGTTGGTGTGACTGGCGACGATGAAATTTGGGCCTACGGCATGCGTAACCCTTGGCGTTGCGACTTCGACAATGAAACAGGCGACCTTTGGATTGGCGATGTTGGACAAAACCAATACGAAGAAATTACGTACATACCCGATGGCTCTGGTGGTGAAAACCACGGTTGGCGATGTCATGAAGGAAATCATTCGTACAGCACTGGTGGTTGTGACAATTCAAACACGATGGTGTTTCCATTGTGGGAATACTCACATTCCTATGGTTGCTCGGTCACTGGGGGTTCAATCTATCGCGGTAACGCCATTCCAAGTCTAGATGGCACTTACTTCTTTGGCGATTACTGTACAAGCAAAATTTGGTCGTTTAAATACGACGGTTCAAATACGTATGACTACCAAGATCGAACAGCAGAACTCGCACCAGATGCTGGTTCAATTGGTTCTATTTCTGGATTTGGCGAAGATGCCAATGGTGAAATATATATTTGCGACTTAGGTGGCGAAGTCTTTAGGATTATTGCTGAACCGGCCATTGGTGCTTGTTGTATCGGCGACGACGGAACATGCATTGCAATTTATGAATCAAACTGCAATGATGGTGGTGGTTCATGGCAGGGACCAAGCACAACTTGTGATTCCGGTGTTTGCGAACCAAATAATTGTCCAACTGACATCAATGGTGATGGCACTGTTGGTGTTTCAGATATTTTGTCGATCATCGAAGCGTGGGGCGTTTGTTCTGGATGTGCTGCTGACATTAATGAAGATGGCAACGTAAACGTGAGCGACCTTCTTGAGGTTGTTGGAACGTGGGGACCGTGCCTCTAAACCCCATAGACCAAACACAATCTCTCGGGTCGTTTTTGATATAATCCTCGGTCGCGGTTCATTTGAACCGCGACCGAGTTTCTTTTTGAAACTTTTAGGGCTGGTAGCTCAGCTGGTTAGAGCGCACCCCTGATAAGGGTGAGGTCGGTGGTTCGAGTCCACTCTGGCCCATTCCGGTACAACCTCCTGTTCATGCAGGGGGTTGTATCATTTTGGCAGTGCCTTTTGCTTGTTGAGTCAGGTCCACTACATTTTCTTATACAAAATAAAGGGTGTACAAATGATACCTGCGAAGGCGAGCACAATAATTGGCGTAAACCAGTCTGTATTGATTGTGACATATTGCATTTCCGGTGGCACAAACAAAAAACAAATACCAAGCACACTTGCCAGTAAACCTGTTCCTGCAACGATCCACATTCCGGGGGTTCCACCGGGAATTTTGAATGACCGCTCAATGTCTGGCTTTGTAAATCGAAGCACAATTACAGAAATAAACATCAACGCATACATCACCAAATAAATTTGCGCCGAGATAATAGTAAGCACATAAAAGACATCATTCAGATTAATGAGCATGCCAAGAAAACAGATGATCGAAACAATAGCCGCTTGCAGCAACATGACATTTTTTGGGGCTCCGCCCTTGGTCATTTTTTGAAATGTTTCTGGAATCAAACCATCTTTTGCAGCAACACGCAATGACTCGGTTGGTCCAATCACCCAAATCATAATGTGCCCAACCATTCCTAGTAGTGCGCACCCAGCGATAACTGGAAGAAGCCAGCCTACATCAAGCACTTTGAAGACTTTTTCAAAGACTTGTAGTGTTCCTGAGGCAAGATTGATTGTGTCAACTGGGACTAAAACGGCAACGCTCAGTGCACCGAGAATTGAAACACCAAGTACTAACACACCCGAGATCAAGAGCGATCTTGGAATGTCGCGTTGGGGATTTTTTGTGTTGCGAAAGTGCACTGAGTTCACTTCAAGACCGGACAAAAAAGAAAATATTGCAAGCACGCCAACAAACTGACCAATTGAAGAGACGTCTGGAATAATGTCGGAAGCATTCAGTGGAATTGAAGAGGGTCGACCACTTAATAGCCACCAAGCAGCGAGCCCGATTGCCGCAAGTACTGGAATAAGCGTGCCAACGATAAGTAGAAAAGATGTTATCCGGCCGCTTTCATGAATACCTTTGAAGTTGATGATGGTCGCAAACCAAAATATCGCCAAACTTACTATGAGAACAAACCATGCCTTTTCACCAAGCGTTGGATCAAACATATAGGCGGCGGAAACGGCACAGACTGCAAGCACGGTGGGATACCACACTAAAATTTGTAGCCACTGGCACCAAATAGCAAGGAACGCCATTCGTTCACCAAGCGCTTCTTTTACCCAGCGATACACACCTCCCTCGCCCGGCCATCCAACACCAAGTTCGGCCGCAACGAGCCCAACCGGAAGAAAATAGATGAGTGTAAAAATTGCATAGTAAAAAACGAGGGAAAGACCGAATCCACCAACCTCGGGAAGTCCTTCAAGACCAACCACCACCGCAGTATTCATCATCGCAAGCATGAAGAGTGAAATGGTTCGCTTTGATTGCGGCACGCCAGAGGTGGGTGCAATCTTCTTGTGTGCTTTTGGTGCTGCCATCCCTACATCGTATTTTCTGATTGATTCTTGCGCTTGAGTACGGCTTCATGCGCAACCGCGTTGTCGTAATACATCATCGCCCTGGGCATCCACCCCTGGAGTTGCTTAATTCTGGTTTCTGATGTGGGGTGTGTGGATAAAAATTCGGCCGGTGCTTTCTTACCCTCATTGCCCATTCTTCTCCAAAGCGGAATTGCTTCGCGTGGGTCATACCCAGCATCGGCCGATATATACAAACCAATTTGATCCGCTTCTGTTTCTTGGGTTCGTGAAAACGGCAGTGCAACTCCAAGACCATACGCTGCAAGAACAATCGTGCGGTCTGTGCTGTTCATTTCGCTCATCGCAACCCCTGCAACAACTGCCGTTGCCATTGAGTGGCTTGCTCGTTCAGCGCCATGTCTTGCTATAACGTGTGCAACTTCGTGCGCCATCACAATTGCAAGTGCATCTTCGTTTTCAGTTACTGGTAACAATCCAGTGTACACCGCGCATTTTCCGCCTGGAAGTGCCCAAGCGTTTACCATGTCCTTGTCCTTAATCAGTGCAAACTTCCACTTGTATCCCTTGACCGCTTCTGGATAGAGTCGGTCTGCTGCAACCGCAACTCTTGCTCCAACACGTTGCACCATTTCATGGTTTGCACCGGATGTTATCGTTTTTTCTTCTTTTAGTATTTCGGTATATGCTTCTTGGCCAAGCCGAATTTCTTGGGAAGAAGACATCGCAATAAATTGTGATCGACCTGTCTCTGGTGCGTGCGAACAACCAGAAGCAAACAATAATCCAAATGCGAGTAAAAGTTTATTCATCTGCTTTTGGTCGAATAATCGAACCGAGTACAAGACCGGCAAAAAGCCATGAAGCCGAGAGGTCCACTCCCAATCCAATTGTCCATGTAAGTGGCATAGTGAAAAATACGCCATTGACAAGGTGTACAGACATTACAGCGAACACGCCAAGAGAGAATATGAACATCACGCGTGACCAATAGCCAGCAAGACTCGGTATCGCCATAATAAGTAAAATTGTTGCCATCATCGATGCAATAACATCTGCACAAAAACCACGTACGAACATGTTGGGTGGCATAATTTGACCCAACTCTGCATAGTAAAATATCAAGCCGTGTGGTTGAGTCTTGTGGCTTTCCATCCAGGCCTCAACCTTATCGGGGTCTGTTGGTTTTGGTGGAAAGTAGTACACCCCCGTTTCTGGCAGGTTGTTTTCAATTCCATCCACAACAGCGGAAACTCCTTCGTGGGATTGAACAATTGTTGTGCTGTGCCAGCCCATTGCTGCCCAAGAGACAAAACCCCACATAAATAGAGTTATTCCACCAAGCAGACCGCCAATAATGATTTGTTTCAACATACCCGTAGCATATCCACAGGCGTGATAACGAATCGTGTAGAATGCTCCGTTTCCCCCTAAATTATCCGATTAGCGAACAAATAAGTAAAGGTAAAAGTATGCGACGAGCAAAGATTAGCATTGTTGGAGCCGGAAACGTAGGTGCATCGTGTGCGGTGTGGGCTGCTTCCAAAGAATTGGGTGATGTGGTTCTTGTTGAGATTGAACACTCCCTTGGTGTCGCCCAAGGCAAGGCACTTGATTTGTTTTGCGCAAGCCCGATGGAACGATTTGATACAAACATTACGGGAACTTGTGATTACAAAGATGTTGAAGGAAGCGATGTTGTCATCGTGACCGCTGGAATCCCAAGAAAGCCCGGAATGAGCAGGGACGACCTTATCGCGACGAATGTAAAAATTGTGAAGTCAGTTTCTGAACAAGTTGCCAAGGCGGCGCCTGATGCTGTCATGATTATTGTTTCAAATCCGCTTGATGCGATGGTGTACACCGCATGGAAAGCTTCTGGTTTCCCAACCAACCGAATTGTTGGTCAAGCGGGTTGTTTAGATGTTGCACGGTTTAGAGCATTCCTTGCAATGGAACTTGATATTTCTGTTGAAGATATTCAAGCGCTATTGCTTGGTGGTCATGGCGACGACATGGTTCCGCTTCCAAGGTACACATCGGTACATGGCATACCGATTTCACAACTTCTTTCCGAAGAAACAATTACTGCCTGTGTTGACCGAGCAAAGGTTGGTGGTGGTGAAATTGTCAAAATGATGGGAACAAGTGCGTACTACGCACCCGCAAGCGGAAGTGTTCAAATGGCAGAGGCTATCATTAAAGATAAGAAACGAATTCTGCCGTGTGCGGCGTATTGCGAAGGTGAATACGGCATCGATGGGATGTTTGTTGGCGTACCTGCTGTGCTTGGAAAGAACGGGGTTGAACGTGTCGTTCAAATCGACCTCGATGCAAGTGAGCAGGCATTGATGGATGAATCAGCATCGCACGTTACTGACCTTGTCGAAACAGTGAAGACAACATTTCCTGAGTTGGCTTAGTGTGACAATCACCATGGGTTTCGATGTGACTGTCACCAAGAGTGACTGTCACCGGGCTAGTCGTTTACTGCCATCATCTGCATCATGTCAACACAACGGTGGGCGTACCCCGCTTCGTTGTCATACCAACTCACAACCTTGAAGAACTTGTCGCTTAGTTCGATACCGGCGCCCGCATCAAAGATTGAACTTCGGGGGTCTCCAACAAAATCAGCGCTAACAAGTGGCTCTTCGGTGTAGCCAAGAACGCCCGACATTGCGCCTTCTGAAGCCGCGTTCATTGCTTCGCAGATTGCGTTATAACTCGTTGCTTCTTTTGTTTTCACAGTGAGATCAACAACCGATACGTCTGCGGTTGGTACCCGCATCGCCATGCCGGTCAGTTTGCCTTGCAACTGTGGAAGACAAAGACCAACTGCCTTGGCAGCGCCTGTACTTGCTGGAATAATATTCATGTACGCATTACGTCCGCCGCGAAAGTCCTTTTTGGTTGGGCCGTCTTGCGTTGGTTGTGTTGCGGTTGCTGCGTGAATCGTTGTCATTAGACCTTCTTCAAGACCAAATGAATCGTCGATGACCTTTGCAATCGGCGCCAAACAGTTTGT
>PVBE010091117.1_pt1 | contig 20023 bp, 21 predicted proteins | sample 1631181 | NCBI WGS metagenome assembly PVBE01 (sample SAMN08397723, study PRJNA350692) | Marine metagenome, whole genome shotgun sequencing project. | isolation source: water | place: Pacific Ocean | collected 2012-04 | reverse complement strand
GTTGTCATCCCCAGAACCTGTATCAACATCACTGTCACGCAGGCCCCAGGCATTGGTGTCACCACCAACAGCGCGAGCATTAATTTCAACTTGATCATCACCAGAGCCGGTATCGAGACTTGATGCATCAAGACCAACAGCTTCTGCATAACCACCCCAACCACGGGTACGAGCAGTTGCATTGATATTTAGGCGATCAGAGCCAGAGCCTGTATCAAGACTGGAACCCTCAAGACCTACAGCTTCTGCATCACCTCTATTGGTGTGAGCTGATGCCCTGATATTTAGGCGATCAGCGCCAGAGCCTGTTTCAAGGCTGGAACCTTCAAGACCAACTGCTTCTGCATTACCTCTATTGGTACGTGCATATGCATTGACGTTGGCTTGATTTCCTGTGAACTCAATATTGCTGTCTTCCATACCTGTTGCTTGAGCACTCCCACCGCGGCCTGCATTGGCACTCGACCTGATGTTGAGCCGATCGGTATCTACTTGAAGATCTTGATTTTCAACACCTTTGGACTCGGCGTCTTGCCATGACCTCCAGTTTCTTGCTCTGTCGAAGAAGTTTGTAGATGATGTCATGGTTTTGAACTGATAAGTTTGCGTTTAAAAAAGGGTTTTCCCTTACGTCACTAGGTTTTCTTGTTTGAGGTGTTTATGTTGTGATTCCATTCACCTTGCTTTGTGAGGTTCATCACAGGCTGCTAGTGTGTCAGAAAAAATTATTCGGAATTAACAGAAAATAGCCCTAGGGCTTATCATCTATTGGATACTTTAAAAAATTCCCAATACACTTTGCTTGGAAATTATGTTTAACTACATTTTGGATTAGTATTAAAAAATCGGCATATCAAAAGCTTTTTCTCATCTAAATAGCAACTTTATTACAGATTTAGAACGAACAGAAGATATCTGAGGCTTAAAATTAGTTCCTTTTATTTAAAATATATCTAGAATAGCGTTATCATGATTGCTTTCAGATGAAAAAGTCATGGCTTGTTCCAAATCACTGGCCTACATCGCTTCGGGTAAAGTTCTTGACACAAGTCACAAGTTGTTCCATCGCAACCTCTTGCTGTACAGTGCTCTCTTCCGTAATAAATAATCTGAAGATGTAACTTGTTCCATGCAGTCTTGGGGAAAATTGATTTGAGATCTTTTTCAGTCTGAATTACGCTGCTTCCATTAGACAAACCCCATCTTTGGGCAAGTCGATGGATATGAGTATCTACTGGAAAAGCAGGCACTCCAAATGCTTGTGCCATGACAACACTTGCTGTTTTATGGCCGACTCCAGGGAGTGATTCTAGATCACTAAAATTTTGTGGAACGCTAGACTCGAAACGGTCAATTATAATTTCTGAAAGTTTAAGGATATTTTTAGCTTTTTGATTAGCGAGACCTAATTTTCGAACAAACCCTAGAATCTTCTTTTCTCCTAATTGAAGCATTGCTTCAGGAGTTGGGGCTGATTCAAATAGAGCCGGTGTCACTTCATTGACTTTCTTGTCAGTGCATTGTGCACTTAAAACGACTGCAACCAATAAGGAGAAATCGTTACTGTGGATTAGAGAAATAGCTGGATCAGGATAGTACTCGTTTAATCGGCACATGATCTTTTGTGCACGTTCGTGTTTTTTCACTCGCTTTTGATTTGATTTGAAAGTTAGTTTTTTGGTTCAGGATTACATACAGTTGACATTATCAACACCAGGTCATAGTATTTACTTATGCAAACTGCATCGTTCGATTAATAGTTTTTTAGTTATTGCATAATCATCTTCTCATGAAACACGATCATATCAACCGAAGGTGCTTCCGTTCCAACCCCAGAGACGAGCCGGGACATCCTCAAAGCCTATATAGGTTCGGTCAGCTGGAATACCTAACGTTTGCTCGATATGGCTGCACACGAGTTCGCTCACTTCTTGCGTCCGGCTGCCATCAAGAGCTCCGATGCTTTTTACCTCCACGTAGCAAGTCGGTTCAGTATTTCCAGAAAATGTCATTGGTACAGCGCATTGAAGCGATGTCATCACATATTTCTCTGGTTTGCCTAGTAGCTCGGCAAGCTTGCTAGAGAGCTCTTTCAGTAGTGAGTTGGCATCAGCTACAGCTGGGACTGATGCCTGGATGTTGATCAAGGGCATGGAGACAATTGCCTTTTAAGAAGTCTGCTGCAAAGTATGCCATTTAGCTCCATACTTAGCTGCTAACAGCTGCAGCATTTACTAATTGTTGAACTGCTGTGCACCTAGCACGACATTTTTATCTTCAGAATCAAAATCTACCGTAAAACAATAACGAATGGATCGATTAAGTGGCATATTTGATTCTTCTGGTTCCGTATCGATAATCATTGCCATTCGTTTGCAGTGATTATCAAATTTACAATCCTTCTACTCTAATGTTAAAGCATTTTCCCATGGCTGATTAGAGCCATAGCTAACAAGCATGAGAGTACTAGCATCGCCTACAAATAGAAGCTTTTTACATTCTATTTGGCCACCTTACATACATTTTATTTTCTGAAGCCTTCCACACTCGCAACATGTAGACAAGACTACCTAAAACTTATACTCTATAAATCATGAGTAAGAAGAGCATAGAGATGCCTATAGTGGCTTTTTGCGTTGTAGTAGACCTGTCACAATTGCTAGCCCAAATATACCAATGATAGCTATCAATAGCAGTATGATTTTGTTGCCAGAATCCAGTAAACCTGCTCCTAATGCTACGGTAAATGGATTGGATAGTAAGATCCCAATCATTAGTGCTAGCACAAATCTAATCCAAGCAACTTTTGTCAATCCCATACCGTAGGATACAAAATCGAAGAATCCGGTCATAAGAAATCCGGTCATCAAAAAGAAGTTAGATTCCAGATGCCTTTGGCTCAAGTCTTCGACTCGAGCCATGAATTGATCACCCACAAGCTTCCTAATAAGCCTCTGACCGTAGCGTCTAGATAAGAAAAAGGACAGGCAACATGACAAGGTATCGGCAAGACATATCACAATTAATCCCTTATTAAATCCCAGCAGTGCCCCAGACAAAACCGAGTAAGCAGTACCTGGCAAAGCAGGTATAACGACACTTGTGAATCTTAAAATGAAGATACCAAGAGGGACCCACGCGCCCAACCCTGATACCCAGAGTCTTAGTTGATCGCCTCCTCCAAATAACTTCAGAAGATAAATAGCTATCGCTACAGAAAGAATAAAAACAATGATCCTTAGACCCTTAAATGAACGTATGTATTTTGGAAATATAGGGTTAGTCATGCAGAACTCTCATATCTTTAAATTCAATCCGCAGTTGACTTAGCTCTCATTTGGGTGAGGCTACAATGCAGCCATCTATCCAACATACATTCACGAGAAATTGTAATTATTACTACTATTGCCAGTCATCCCTACTCTTGCGTTGAGCACGAAGAACTTTCTAATTAAGGATATTTACCGTTACTTGGTATCAATCTCTGGCAAGAAGTAATAATTCAATACCATTGGGCAAATCCCCCAAAAACCATATCTTTCTTTTTCAAAGCTTGGGTTGGTTGATCTATTCACCATTTTCCTATTAAGTCAGATTTGTATATTTGATGGCTATCAAAGTCAAACCCTTTATTCGCTTAGCTCTTCACAATAAAGCTTGAAGATAGATGTTCTGTCCATATTAATAAATATTTTAAGCTCTGTTTTCAGTGCCAACGATAGGCAAGCCCATCCCAGGAGGCCTGTTTTGAATATCTTGTTCATATCAGTTGGTTACTTTTTAGGCAACCAATTTTATCCGGTTACCTTTATGCCAGGCTTCAGGTGAACTGATCATTATTTACCGGTAGTTTATGTTAGATAGAAGCATAAAATTATACCTATCTTTAATTTCTTCTCTGCAGATAAAATCCTTTTCTAGATCATACATGCTGCTCGCTATAAGTTATTTTTTGTCGATAGCTTTTGAATCTATGCAGCTTGACTTGAATCCAAGCAGATCGATATGCAGGATGGCTGTCATTCTGTCTGAACCATCACCTGACTTCAGACAAAAATACGAGCATGCTCTGATTTCGGCTTAGCTTTGCCACGCCCCCCTTCTGAACCAAACACCTTGAATCAATAGCTACCTCCATATGTAGTATATATCACATACTGGGCATGCATCGTTCTGTCTTCGATGGGTGAAAATGATTCATCTGCTTGTGACAATTGTCATCTATTGGGGTAGTTGTTGACTCAGAAATCTCTAGTAGGTGCTTGGACCTATGTCACAGCAATGGATCTCGGAGACATGCCACACAGATCACCCTTGATTCTGCTGGCAGCAGTTATGGCGATGAAGAGTTCCCTTTCCTCCTTCAACCATTACACAATGCTTCTTGTCCGATAACAGTCAGTAGTCAACTGGAATCGCTGGAATCACTTCAACTCACAGTAGGGCAGAGCATTCTGCTGTCCTCTCCGACGGATCAATCTCGCTACGTGCGGCTGTTGTTTCAGCAGGGAATTGCCAGGCTCTCAGGCTCTTTCGGCGATCACTTTCCTGATATCACTTTGGCTTTTTGCGGTGATTCTGAATCTAGTTGGCTTCGATTACCAGACGGCAGTAACTTTTTGCTTGAGGCACTCACTAATAGTTCAATTGGCCTTCATTACGCAGATAACTGCCCGAAAGAGCAAGATCTCCTATGGCAATGGCTATTTGATTTTCATCTTGTCAGGCATCCTGTAGGAGCCGAAGCAAGGTTAGTTGCTCTTTTACAGCTTCTCATTGGTCGCTTTGGCATCCGTAGAAGTGACGGTTATGAATTGCCCTTTCCCCTTGGCCATGCCCGCATGGCCGAACTTATTGGGGCCACGCGCTCCACTGTTACTCGTCAGATCACCTTGTTTCGGAGCAAGAATGATCTTCAGCTAATTGAACCTGGCGGGACTTTTCTGCTCTCGGCACGACTTATCGAATCCACCCCTGCTATGGATATACGATTGTGATTGCTAACCACCTGCAAATCAAGGGCCTCTGGCATCACTACGGTGATGGCTCAGCAGAGGGTTGGACACTGCAATCCATCAATATGAACCTCCAGAGAGGTGAGCTCGTTGGCTTGTTGGGACCTTCGGGTTGTGGCAAAACAACCTTGCTTCGATTAATTGCTGGATTTGAACAGCCTGTGAGAGGGACTGTCTGCATCGATGATCACGAGGTCGCAAGCTCACAGGGCATGCTGCCGCCCGAGCGCAGAGGTATAGGAATGGTGTTTCAGGATTACGCCCTTTTCCCCCATCTCGATGCCTGGCGCAATAGCTGTTTTGGTTTACGTCGCGGTCAAGACACCAGCCGAGCACAATGGCTGCTTGAGATGCTTGGCCTAGCGGATCTTTGTCACCGTTATCCACATCAGCTGTCTGGAGGCCAACGCCAACGATTGGCGCTGGCAAGAGCACTGGCACCAGAACCCTCACTCGTACTTCTTGATGAACCCTTTTCCAACCTTGATGTTGAGGTACGTCTGCGCTTGCGCAGCGAACTTTCAGGAGTTCTTCAAACATGTGGTGCCAGTGGTCTACTTGTGACACATGATCCTCAAGAAGCCCTGGCAATCTGCGATCGGGTTGCAGTACTGCGTGATGGTGAGCTCCATCAGTGCGCAACACCCAATGATCTTGTCCACAAACCAGCCACACCTTTTGTTGGTCGGTTTGTGCTTCAAGGAAACCTGCTTCCTCTCAACATGGGTGGCAAGCATTGGCTGACGCCTGTTGGTCCTATCTCAAAACCCCAGGAACCGAACGCCGCTAAGGCAACTGAGTTAATGGTCGATGATCAGGCACTGCAGATTCAGCAGGATCCCAGAGGCGAGGCTCTGATTCAAGGTCGCGAGTTTCTTGGTAGTCACTGGTTGTTGCGTGTGGAGCTTGGGAATCACATGTTGCGTGTACGGCAACCACTCGAACGTCCTGTCAAGACAGGTGATCGCTGCTTCGTCGCCTTTCGCGCTGGCCAAAAGGGCCTTCTTTTCCCAGGAGCGATTCCATGTCCACTCAGTTGAGAACAATGTTTAACCGCCATGACTTAGCTAGTCAGGCTCTCAAACCCTCAACAGCTATTAGACCTACAGCCTTATGTTGATACAGTTATATTTGCAATCAACGTGCCTGATTGCAAATGACTGGCTAATCATTCCCAATCATTCCCGGCTGCATACGCATTTGCCACCTTTCCACTTAGAGCACTTCCGCTTTTTGCAGGCTTTTTTCTTGCTTTGAACTGGCCCATGGCGTCGCAGGCGATTGTCTGCAAAGTCATTTCCCAAGGACTTGGCCATACAGCCCTACGGTCGGCTCCGCAGCTGAGATTGATTCTCATTCTACAGGGTCCATATCGCACCTGAAGAGATCTTTTCAAGATGTACAAGGGCTTGTAGCATTCGCTACATCACCATCTGCACGTCGGCTTGGTTGCTAATCCATAGCTGCCAATTGGTGCAGTCTCATCAAAACAAAATCATGGCATTACCTACAAGTACTAAAGCTGTAGCCCTTACGACCGGTCCTGCAGGACGTGCAATAGCTCAATCAATGGAGGCTTCTCTTGTTGAGGCGCTCCATCAGCATCTAACCATGGAGAGAAATGCTAGTGCTGCTTACTTTGCTATCGCGATTTGGTTTGCTGAGCGAGAGTTGCGCGGCTTTTCCCATTACTTCAAGCAAGAGGCCATTCAAGAACAGGAACATGCTGCCCATTTTGCCGATTACCTGATTGCTCGTGGACAAGCTGTTGTTCTACAGGATGTGCCTTCACCCCGTCAGGAATGGATGTCTACAGATGAAATCATGGCTGCCTCATTCCAGATGGAAGCAGACGTGACCACCTCACTTCATCAGCTTTATGCAATGGCTGAGAGAGCTTCTGATATGCGGACCACAGTTTTCCTTGATCCACTTGTCGAGAATCAAGTCAACTCTGAAAATGAGTTTGCTCACCTGTTGGGGCGTGTACGCTTTGCCCAGGATCAGCCCTCTGCAATGTTGATAATTGACGGCGAACTTAGTGATGGCAAGCATTCGCCTGCGAAGTTGGCCTAGAGATAGCTAGCAAAAGCAAATAGCTATACGTAACTATTTTTTCAAAATAGAGACTTAATGGGTCTATTAATAGCTACGAATATGGTTAGATTTATCATCTTGATGCTAATAAGTTCTCATAACGCAAGTGGTCTGCTGCTGATCTCAATTAGAAATGCAATAGAGAGTTTATCTTCGATATCTTTACTTTGCATGTCTTTTGCTGTTTCGAGTAATACACTGCGTCGATTACTGAGCTGTTGAAATTCTCTTTTTAGACGGCAAAGTAGGCTTTCATCATTACATTTTGCCATCGCCTCCAGCAAAGATCTGCAGCGATGGCGGATCCCATCAACCTCTCTGCACAGACTGCCAATGACGCTGTCTGAAGTCGTAACTAGGTCTTTCATTTTCGTACAGATATCAGGCGGCCAGAGGTGCTGATTCGATTAAGGCTGGAGACAAACGCAAGATGGGCTCTCCGCTGGGAACATTTAAAAGATCAGCGGTCCGTAGTCTGGAGATCAATCGCGTGGAGGTCACACGCGTGGAGCCGATCAGTTCGCCGATTCGCTCATGGGTGAGCCGGAATGGGAGATCACACCATTCGCCGCAGCGTCTTCCTAAACGGTTAACAAGCAGGGCAAACAATGCTTGGAGACGTTGTTCTGCATTGCCCAAGTGTCGTATCCGAAGCAACTGCAGGGTCCATTCGTTCACGGCATCAAAGTCATGCCCATCACGGATTTCAGCATCGCTACGAAAACATAGCGGCGTAAGCGCTTCAACACAGACTCCTTCGCTGCACAAGCGATCGGTGCGTAGTTGATCGCCTTCCTGAAGAAAAGCGAGAGTCATCCCTTCAGTTTCTTCGCATGGGCAATAAACGCGGGCTATGCCCTCAACGACTTCTATACATGCTCCACCTGAACGAGCGGCAGGATCGATCAGGATGGATTGGCCTGTCGGCATCCGCACTGCTGGCCTTGGATCATCTGGTAGGAATCGGAAGCTCATTTGAAGCCTCTCAAGTGCTTTTTGAAATCTGTTCGCAACCTATACGTTCAGCAGGCCCTTTTGCAAGCGATTCTCAATAGCAATAGGATTGTTGCGAGGCTTACGTGTTGCTGATTGGTGCATATGTCAATTCCGTTACATACAGGAGTGCTGTTTGGGCGCGTGGGGCCACCCAGTCATCACCTGCTGACTTGCGCTTGGTGAAATTTGTGGCAAAAAACGGCAACCCGAATGGACCTCTAGGCGCCATGGCCTCCTGGGCTGTGAATTTGTCGATTAATGGTCATCCTGGCTTTCGGGGGAGTACTTCATACTGAGCCTGAAATGAATGATGCAAGGACGTTGCAGTGGCTAATAAAATTCCAATCTATTTGACAGAGTTTGATCTATTGGCACATTGCATGACAAGAAAAAAATATTTTTTTCTTGTCATGCAATGTGCCGTTCTAGCTGCTCTCTCTTAGCCTAGGCTAGTTTTATATCGTTGACATTTTCCGGCTAATGTGATTAGAAGCGTATATAAGGTATGTCATTATGATCGTCAACAATTGTAATTCAGGAGAAGCGTTATCTTCAAAACCCATCTATATCGTCATTATAGAGGCAAGACAGGATTAACCATTGACGCACCTACAAGACAATCATCGGAAGACGACGTGCATACTGAAAAGCTCAGCATAGGAGGAGCTTTTCAACAAATTAAGTTGGTTGAGAATCAATGATATTTGTAGCCACAAAATGCTAATTCTAGCTATATTAGATTGAATCTAGAGCCAACGATGTTTTCAGCTCCCTTTGCCGCGGCAGTGGAACTTACACCAATAACCATTGGTGGAGTTATTTTGCTTGGTGTGTTGGTATTGGCGGCCGATATTCATTTGCTCATACGACAACAGCAACGAAGCCGCGTAATGGAAGTGGCAGCTAGTAATGAACCTCAAAATAAATGAGTACCCCAGATATTCGTTACTAACCCTTGGGCCTGTCGATCTATTACTCATAGGTGGCATCAAGGGTATATAAGCAATTTATTAAAGTAGCTATTATGAGTAAAATTATAAAAATGACTGAAAATCCTAATATTTTTCCGTCAGACATCCTTCATGGATGATTTACATTCTAAGATTCTATTGCCATAGGCATTTGTTTTTTTATCGATAGTCCCACCATGAAGGATAGGCACCTTAGCGTCATTCATTTAACCTTATAGCTTAAGAATTTAAATATCATCATGCTAAACGACCCAAGCAGACAATGTACTAACAATACGTATCTAGACGAAACGGATGTGATTCGCCTCATTAGTGAATCAAACATAAGTTGATATTTACTCGAATAAGCTGTGGACTTAATAAAAAAGCCCTGCTTTCGCAGGGCTTACTATTTTCAGGAAGAGTTGTATTAATCTAGGGTGGGTTTATGTTGCGTTATCAGTGGATGTTGATGGCATGGTCTTACTTTCACCTGGGTTCAAGCTAACTTCATTGCTTTCCAGTTGATCAAACAATTTCTCAACACGCTTGAAGTCAAAGCCCATAGCTCTTAGGCCGTGCCAGAGATGTCCTTGAAGATAGAAGAATCCAAGGTAGAAGTGGAAATTAGACAGCCATGACCGAGCGGAATGTACATCTGTACCTCCAAATAGAGGATCTGTATCAGAAAAATATGGTGCAAAGCTCAATTCAATATTGAGAGGAGCACCATAAAGCTCTGTTGGGTAAATTGTAGTGTTCATAGAGGCCCAGAAGGCTGCTACAAAGGCAATGTAAGCAGCACCTGCCAATGATGTTGATAGAACAAACTCTGCTGATAGAAGCCCTTTACCCTTAAATTCTGTGTATTCACCAAATGGCTTACTAAAGATATGCCATATAGCTCCAGCGCTCAGGAAGAAAGCCAAGAAGGCGTGCCCGCCCATAACATCTTCTAAGCTACTGACGGTAAGCCAGTCAATTTGGTGGTTCCAGACCATTTGCAAGTCAAGATTGTATTCGACCTTGCGTACGGCTCCGAGTGCTGGGTCATAGATTCCATGGTATTTGGCCCATTCAACAAATTGAACACAGCCAAGACCAAGGAATAACAGGTGATGTCCAAGGATGAAGGTGAGTCTGTCAGGATCCCCCCAGCTGAAATCAAATTTATTTGGCCTTGAGTCTTTCGGATACTCACCGAGATCCTCCTTATATCTAAAGGAGTGAAGCATCGCCCCACCGGCATAAACGGCTGAAAAAATCAGGTGTAAGACCGCGACAACAAGCATTCCGTAGGAATCAGTAATCACGCCGTTCTCTATTCCACCAATTCCAAGTCCCGCTAGATGCGGAAGGCTTACAAGGCCTTGATCACCGATTGGCAATGCGGAATCGTAACGGGCTAGCTCAAATAGGGTGTTAGCACCAGCTCCGAAGCAAATCAATCCTGTATGACCGATATGAGAGGCAATGAATCTGCCTGAGCGGTTGGTCACTCCACTGTTACCCGCGTACCACGCGTAGGTAACGTTGGGTTTCCCGTAGGTTTGCACGAGAATGAACTTGTTAAGGGCTATAGAAATATATTTGCAGCACGGTAGTTCGCCATTATGTGTACACAGAACTCTACATATTGAAGGCACTTAAGTGTGATTTAGACATCCAAATGTGCCGTAGTATATGAATGTATTCATGCGATCATTGGTTACATTGTTGGTCGGTCAGATGTTACTCTCCATTTAAATCATTGATCACCTCACCAAGCCGTTAGAGGCACAATGCGAGGTTACATTTCATACTCTTATTCAAACGGTGATCATGGTGCAGCTCATACTCAAAGCTGTATTTCCCTTGGCATTACTAGCCTTAGGCCTCTACTGACTACACATGAGGAAGCTATTGTTGTGGCATTGTTGTATCTATGAATTTGGCACAAGGGATTGGCTTGCCTAGGATTAAGTCTCATTTCGAATTGAGCAAAGCCATCCTGTGATTGGGATTACTTGGGCTAGTGATATATGGACTTTGTCTGGATTCATCAATGGATTTTGGAACCCTCTCTGCAGTGGTGTGTGGAATCATTGGCTCGGCCTGCATTGCTATTTTTGTCATCGGCGGCAAAGCCGATAATGATGGTCAAGGAACCAACATGACGTGAACTCTGAGTTAACACAGTTTCAAAGGAAGGGCAGAGTTTTCATTCTGCCCTTTTTTAGTATGAATTTTCTTTCGCAATTGAGAGAGGCAACCTTGTACCAATTGATTATATATACCGTCTGATAGAGATTGCTATGATTTTTCTGGTTAACATATATGGACTTAAAATAACCAAGCGAATTGCAATCTAGAATCCTCTATTCGAAGCATAGATAAAATATTTCAATCTGAATACAAGTTCTGCCGTTGAAGGATGAGGCCAGACAAGGCCAGGTCTTACTCTAGATAAATAGATACCATTGCTAAATCTTTAGCAATGCAATACAACCACAAAGGTATTAGTTTTGCGGGAAACTACAAAGAAGAGTTGGCGGTAGATATTTTTTGCTGTTATTATAAAATGCAACTAAAGCTTGCAATTAATTCTCGGATTGTCTTATTCCAGTGAGACCACCTTTGACAGTTGTCAAGGCTGTTCCATCAAGGAACTGTTGATCTAAAAGAAGTAGAGCCGCTGTGTTGTCACCAGCCAGGCGAAGGCGTTTACGAACAAAGCGTGCTTCCGCTTCCTCTTGTAACTGTTCTGCAATGAACCAATCGAGCATGGCGGTCGCACTACGCTCACCAGCTTGTTCGGCAATGGAATAAATGCGATTGATTGATGCTGTTACATCTTTTTCCAGGTCATAGACCTGATCAAAGAGATCCTGGGTGGATCCCCAGTTGCGTTGTGGTGCTTCAACAGCGGGGAGCTCCACCTGTTCATCGCAATCGACAAGATAGGCAATAAGTCGATCTGCATGACCACGTTCCTCTTGGCTCTTAATTTGCATGTAGGAAGAAAATCCAGCCAAATCCTTCTCACGAAGCCATATTGACATTGCTAGGTAGGTATGACTTGCCTGAAACTCACAGGCCAAATGACAGTTGATCGCCTTGGTTAGATCACTCATGGTCAGCTTTGCCAATAAAGGCCATCATTGACAAAATGTACTTCTTCAGACAAGTGTGCCTATTCATGCTAGTGGAAAAGTGCTGAAGTTCACCGGCAGAGTTGTGTGGTTAATTTATAGTATACATTCTATTTGTCCTAAGAGTTAGCCAACTTCTTTTAACTATAAATATTCTCTTGTGATAGATAGTACTTTTTCAGGCTTTGAATCAATAAATTAGTTTTTAAGACGCGTTCTAACATTGCCAATTAAACGTTGCCAATCAACTTGAGAAAAGGGACCTAGATCAACAATCTATATTTGTACTTCATATGATTTGTACATAAAGCAAATCGCAATTAAGCTTCAAGTCGCACACTTTCCAGAGCAGCACAAGAGTCTGTAAATTAGACGTAGTTACTATAAATACTTATCAAGCGCTCTTCATAGTTGATTGCATAGATCATGCTATTGGGTTATCCTTACTTCCTCGATAATGGCACTTAAATCAGCGACTAGTCAGTAAGAAATCGCGATTAGAATATTTCACTTTACTATTTTATTTATGATAATTCTTATCTAGATAGTGGTCTAGGAAAGAAAGGGGTTTGGCCATGGTTTCTGAGAAACCCAGGATTCCTTTGTCATGGTGGCTATATAAGAGTGTGTCATCACCATCCAGTAGATAAGTGCCGCCCCGTTGTGTAATGAATTCGTCACGAGGTAAGTAAGTGTGCAAGTTACTTAGCACTTCAATCATGTTTCGCAGTCGAATAGTGGCGAGCTCAAATGGTCTTTGAAAGCCCTCCCCGCCGGCTCGCGAGAAAAATGATCCTGTTACGGATGGGAATGGGGAGATGTTGATAGTTTCGTTGTTGGCGATTCGCTGCGGTGCACTACGATCACCTGTGTAGCCACGAAGTACTTCAAACAGGGTGCCAGGAGATCCAATTCCTGCGCACATTAAAAACAATGCAGGCCAAGGACCTCCAGGTGTTTTTACTCCGGCATAGAGACCCAAAGCTCTATGGAGAGTCGGTTCATCATCAACCAACATACTTTGTTTAGGAAACCCCGTGAAGGTACAGAATCGTTCGGCACTGTCAGGATTTCCTATGCCGATAGCAAGGGTGGCGATCCCAGCAGCCTTTAGCTTTGGCATATCAGCTACTAGCGCTTGAGCGTATTCGAGGCTGTCGAAGTCACCTAACTGGGGGAGCAAGACGACAAGACGATATTTGCCTTTTTCCATGCCTGGAAACTGCCTGAGTCTTTGAAGCAGTGGAAGGGGTGCTTTTACTGTGCACACGTCGGTAGGATTCTCAGAATATTATGTTCCTCAATAAGCATACTACTTCTTGTTCATTCAAAAATTATCTTTCTAATAACATTAAATAGGATGGTTTGCTTTCTTTTTTGAGATATCGTTAGTGCCTTAATCATGCATCCATAGATTCTATAGAGATCGTAAATTCGGAACTTATGGCAGAGAAGTGCTGGATTGTCAAATAGCCACAAAAGAAATTATGATATAGCTTAAAAGCAAATTCACCTCTTAATCTATTAGATAGTGAAAGCAAAGGTGGTCGTATAACCCCACTTTCTATCTGCCAAGAGTCATTGCTGTTAAAGGGTTCTTATGTCTCAATATGATATGTGTCAATCGCAAGACAAGTGGAGCTCATGGAGCTTAGCTATAAATGCGAGCATAAAGGCAATGACATGACAACCGACACCACATACTCCTTGCGTTGCACACTCACCTTTGGCGACATCTATGCACAAGTCTTGGCCTGGATGGCCGTGATCTTCGTAAGCCTTGCAGCAGGCCTGGGTCTTATGGGATCGAGCAGGCCTCTGTTCGCTCTGGTTGGCGTTGGCTTAATCTTGGTGTTAAGCCTGCCCTTCCTCCTGTTCGCCTTCGTAACAACCCTGCTCAACCACATCTCTCTGGAGCCAAAAGAAGCTTCCTAGATTTAACGATATTTGGGAATATGATATTGCCAACCTGATCAACCTAGAGACTTATAAAGATGAGCCTATTAATTTAGCGCCTGATCCAGAAACTATTCTAGGTATCACGCTATGAGCCCATTATCGAATGGACCGATCAAGAGCTCTACTTAGGTCTCACTGGAAACACCAAAGCCTATCAAATGGTCCAAAGGAAATCCGCTACTGACTTCATCAAAGCTGATCCCCCCATAATCAAATCAGGCGCAATTAGGATGCATACCATTGGAAAGCCGATTACAGAGAAACTTCTATAATGACTAACTACTAATCAGTGTTTGAACTGATTACTCGTAAGACTCCTGCTGATTTTATTGCCAGCGGCAAAGAAGCGCGACTGGGTCAGTCTCACAATCTCTAATCAAAAAGGATCATAAAACTATGACCAAGCCAAGTGACAGAGATGAAGCCATACAGAGACTCTGTTCGGAGAAGACTTGAATGGGAAATCAAAAAGATCAATCAATATACATCAAACAAGGCAGATCTGTTAGGTAAATCAACCTAGGAGCGGAGATAAAGATGGTGTAATCTAAAACATGTCAGATCAAAAAATCAATCAAAAGAGGCAGCTATCAACTGAACTCCTGACTTCAAGAATGTGCATACAGGGTCCTATTATAGTGGAAACTGATTTGGCTATTTCATACATTTAAACCACAATGGTATGCATTCAATATGAATCCCAACTCACATCAGAGGTTTCTTGGCTGGCCAACAAGAAGATTCTCCCAACCAAATTGTAGTTAGATAGCAGTTTGCAGAATTTTCTCGACCTGATCAAAGATCCTTCAACTTTGTGTAATAATATAAGTCAATCTGCTCTATATATATAAGGCTAAAAAACGGCTAAATAAGAAATTGTTTCTCCCCATTAATATGGTAGGGATAGGTATTCTGAATAGGTATGACCAAACCGCTATTTGATCTGGCCTATTTGAAAGTGATCCTTGTTTTAGACCTGCCCCCTCCTATTGACCTTGCTGGCAGCGCTACATAACCACATGCATCTAAAGCCCAAAGAAGCTACCTATGATTAGCAATCTTCCCTGAATTTAATGTTGCCATCCTGGTTAACCCCAAAAGCTTCAAAAGAGGCTCCAATTCCCTCAAAAACTGAGCAGCACGCCGTTCTAGGTACAGCGCTGCAGAACCCGCTAACCACAGATCAGGAAGATGCTCTTTTTGCTTGTGGCTGCTTTTGGGGAGCCGAAAAGGGTTTCTGGAAATTGCCTGGGATCACCACCACGGCAGTGGGTTACGCCGGTGGCCATCAAGAGCAACCGACCTATCAGGAGGTCTGCTCAGGACTTAGCGGACACACCGAAATCGTACGGGTGGTGTGGAGCAAGTCCGCCATTGACTTCAGCGACCTCCTCAAATTGTTCTGGGAATGCCATGACCCAACGCAAGGGAACCGCCAGGGCAATGATCAAGGGAGTCAATATCGATCGGCGATTTACACCACCACAATTCAGCAGATGGAGCTAGCGCAGGCCAGTCGAGACAGCTTTCAGCAACTCTTAAGCAAGAGTGGTTTTGGAGCAATAACCACTGAAATCAAAGCCGATCAACACTTCTATTACGCAGAGTCATACCACCAACAATACTTAGCAAAACCAGGTAGTAGACCTTACTGCTCCGCCATGCCAACGCAGGTTGATCTAGGCAATTTCCCTGGTGCAAACTACAAACTACCTGCCAGCATCTGGGAAACTTACGATTGGTCAGTCAATCATTGTGTTCTCAGATCAGACAACAAGCCAATCAAGCTCTAATAAGCAAGAGCTTGTAACGAAACTGAAAGCCTCTACTCAAGAGTCATAAGAATAATCCAGCCTGAAGTATCAATGCCATACAACATCTCGCGTGGAATAAGCGGAAGCGTACAAATTACTTTTCCCACTTCAACGGACGAATTCCTTTCACCTCAGGGAACTAGTCCATCAGACTGAGTCAATGAAGACACCCTGGCCAGATCGATTGGTAATGCTTGCCTTAGCTGCCACTCTGCTGATTGTCTTCTGCATGATCTTCTCCTTGAGGCCTGCCGGGCAGCAGGGGAAAGAACCAGCTCTACAGTGGCGAGAGGCCCCAGAGGCAACCTCAGGAGCCTTACAGATCTAACCACCCCTGCCCATCTGAGCCCTTGTAGAAGTGGCAAAGTGGTCAGAATTCAGCATCAGGTTGCTGATCTTGCCCTCACCATCAGACCCACAGCGGCCAAGAAGGTTGCTTCCGCTCCCTAAGGGCTTGGTTGAGCTTTATGGGCTAATCGCAGTACTGATGGTGGTCATTCCCGAGTGGCTTGCTGAGGTCAGCCTGAACATGAGCAACAGCGCCAGCGAAGCTCAGCTTCCAATGAGGGCGCGCGCCTGGAGAACATTGCCGGAGCTGCAATTGGCAGCAATGAACCTTTCTGAATTGAGACAACTGGCGCATCAGCTCAAGCTCTGGGGCTACGCGAGCGAAAGCCGTGATCAGCTGTCAAGGCGTCTACTAAGGCGATTGAGCAGAAGATTGCCTTCAAAACGGATTAGATCGGCAAGTAGGTAACGCAATACCCTGTGATAACTTGCCTACGCCGGGGCGTGGCGCAGCTTGGTAGCGCACTACTTTGGGGTAGTAGGGGTCGTGGGTTCAAATCCCGCCGCTCCGATTCCGTGCATGACTGAGATCTCAGTCGAAAGGCCACTTCTCATTAGAGAGGTGGCTTTTTTGATTCATCAATATTGAGATAGATCTTGTCAATGAAATTATTTAAGAGTCAATGAGGAATCTAAGCAAAAAAGCCATAGAGTCAGCGGCCAATAAAAAGCATTAAAAGCCATACTTTTTCTGCTGCCTAGAAAGTTACTGGCCTTTTAGTTATTAAGCTGCAATAGCTAGCTACCACGGCAAGACAAAAAATCCACGATTCGGCCTATAGCTAGTCCTGCCATGACAAACTCAAAGGATTCATCTAAGCTTTTTAATAAATAATAACCTAGGAAGAAGCTAATAAAAGGCTTGATTATGCATCAACTCAGGACGAAGAAAAGACAAGAAGATATTTCTCAAGGCATCTATGTCTATAAACTAAAAAAAGAGTATTTCTAATCTTAGATTTGATCGAGAGCGTCATCCCCAAAGTCTCAGTTCAAATTTATCTTAAAAACGTTTTATCAACTGGTGTTGAACACTAAAAACAAACCAAAAGAATTGCCAACAAAGGTTTTTCTGGCAAAACATCAAGGATTCATGACCGTTCAGAACAATTGGGCTCCAAATCTGTTGATTGGAACCTGGTTGCAACTGAATAGCGATGCAACCAACGATTAACCCGTCCCCGCTGGCTAGGTGGAACCTCCTCAAGCAACTGGGACAACTCCAAGGCTCCCAAACGTCTGAGTTCCCTAACATCCACATGCCAAAGGGCCTCCGCCTCACGGATCAAACGCGCCCAAGTTCGTACCTGCTGCCACTGACGCAATCTCGATCGCAGTGGGTCACTTAGAAGTGAGCGACTGAAGGTCCACTGCCTCGAGGGTTGATGGTGGCTAGGTAAAGCATCCATGTGACCACCTTGACGATTTCAAAGCCAATCCATGCAAAATCACCAGTGCGCTTCGGAGTTCTGAAGCAAATCAGCTCTTTTCATTCCTACAAGCCAGCCTCGCATCTGCTTCCCTGGCTTAAGAGGGCGGGTCAAGATCACCACCAGCGCCCAAATCCACAGGCGATACAATGCGAAAAGCGGTTTTGACAACAGGGTAGAAGTTTTCACACCACCCTTTAATACAAGGGCAAGAAGTTCGCAATTGTCACATCGCGCAAGCTAGAAGTGTTGATAGCGGTGCTCAGAGAAGCCCAACAGAAGTTCGCCGCTAAGGCCTATGGGCTGAGCAGCTTGTAATCAAAGAATTCGTCAAGTAGTTGATAGGTCAGCTGTAGCTGATGATCAAGCAGATCAAAAAAACCGGTCTAAGCAGAGCTTTTCTTATTCGGTTCACACTAAGTAGCGATGAAAATTTGATAATTACACTGTAAGTTGTTGTGTTTAGTTTACTGCAGAGCAAAAGGAAATATAGTGTGATTGCGTAATGCAAGCGATATGTTGAGTACTTTTTTCAACAGGGCGACCGAACTCTACTTAGGGCAGTCAGTCAATACATTAAGAGGGAAGGCGAGCTTGCAGCGTTAGATATTCCGAATAATTAGTCAAAGGCAAGCTAATGATATGCAAGGAATTTAATACTGAACAGGAAGCAGAAAAATCATCTGCCGCAACTAAGTACAGCTGCTAAACAGGAACCTTGGTAGTGCCAGTGAGCCGCGAACAAGAGTATAAATCAAATCATTGACAACCACTGGAGTATGACATTTTAGATGCATGAGTCACGCCTAAAAGGATATCTGCTTATCACATGGAGCCAAAAGTTTCATTTACTTATGACATTTTTGAGGTAGTTTGCGATGGCAAAATTAATCACGATTGCATGGTTCCTTTGGTCTTTGTTTAATCCTGAAAAAGCTAGATCGGAAGAAAGATCCGCAAAGACCATTTCCAGTGCTACCTTGACCCCTGGACGCTGCTGAAAATCGCGAAATTCATCAATAGCAGTACTTATCAATTTATCGACATCGGTAGACAAGCCCATTGATTGACGTTGGCGGAGATAATTCTGTATCTGCTCATAAATTTTTACTGAAATTGGAACATTTCCCCAGGAAGCACGCTGACTATCCTTGCTAATTTTCAACTCTTTATCCATAGACATTTTAGGCTCCTTCAGCGACTCTATGTTCAAATATAGTAGCAATGCTTCCTATATCCGAAAGATGATTTGCTGATTCCATAATAGCAGCCTATTTGTCAGTCCAAGCTGAATTTTAAAGTCCTTGCGAAGATTGAACCTACAAGCAAGCAAACACAATGGCGTTGTTCGATTCTGCTAACATGCGCAGTAAAGATTGTGAGACTGCAATTCATAGACGATTTCACACTTCTGATCAGAATTCCCCACGTTCTTTATCTTTATTGATCTAGCCTAATATCCAGACCTGATGGAAGGTCTCTACTATTAGGTTGAATACGTATATTCAGTAGGGCCTATGTGTTTGGGTTTTTATTGATTAACGAAGAAGGATTGAAAGGCTTGGATTGAGATTGGCTAGGGCCTTGATTTGCCAGGTTAAGTATAGAAGCATTAAGCTCTATCTCGGAAATCCCAATATTATCTCCACATACCTCGAAAATATTCTTAGCGATGAACGAAGCCATATCTTCTTTTGGAACTGCCATGACTTCTTTTAAAGCACCTGAGCGCATTAAGCTACTTATCATTTGACGCCCAGCAACTAAGGCCGCTTTATCTGCAGTGCTTCCGTCTGAAATCGCGACACAGTACTTATCTGAGAAAGTCTCGCCTATCTCAGATACCGCAGGGGATAACTCGAAGTCGTTTGCGAATGCTGGAGGTGAGGTGAGAATAGAAGAGAACAGAAGTACTGTTGCAAGAAAGATGGACAAGAAATACTTAGACAAATTACGCATCGGGTACATGACCTATTTTAGATCTTGACTAAATCAAAGATAAGTGATTGTGGGCCAACAAACCGCCTAGCAGAAGAAGCTGAAGCGATTGTTGATTTAATGCTGAGGGCAGAGCAAATCTATCTCTTTGATTTTGAATGCGATTGCAATAGACTTAAGTAGTGCTACTAATTCCACTATTTGACAATCAGATTCTGCTTATCAAAAAATGGCATGATGACCTTTCAAAACGTTCTAACCCTGGACTCATTTATAGTTTATTTGTTCACAACCCATGCAAAAGCAGAGGCTGTTGTTGCGTTGCTAGTCCAACCGCCAGAGCAC
>PVBE011851778.1_pt1 | contig 20026 bp, 14 predicted proteins | sample 1631181 | NCBI WGS metagenome assembly PVBE01 (sample SAMN08397723, study PRJNA350692) | Marine metagenome, whole genome shotgun sequencing project. | isolation source: water | place: Pacific Ocean | collected 2012-04 | reverse complement strand
GCATCCAGAAAAGATTCGAGAGGAGATTCATGATGCAGATGTTATACGTTGCTGCTGCTGCAGCGGCCGAAGTGATTGCACCGATAGCTTATCCGGCTGATCGATGGGATCGAATTTTTGATATCTGGATAGCATTGGCGGTTGTCATCTATCTGATTGTCGCGGTGCCAATAATCTATTTCATGGTTAAGTATCGCTACAAGGAAGGAGAGAACGAGATCGGTGCTGATGAGCATGGCAATATGGGGCTGGAGATACTCTGGACCATCATCCCAACCATCATCGTGATCTACCTGGCCTTTCAGAGTGCAGCTATCTATACCGCCCAGCGTACGGCACCTGCCGACTCGCTGTTGATAAGGGCGGACGCAATGATGTGGGCCTGGCAGTTTGACTACCCGAATGGCAAATCAACCATAGGCAATTTGACCATACCTGTGGATCAGCCGATTAAACTGGAATTAACCTCCAGGGATGTGATTCATTCGTTTTACGTCCCCGCTGCGAAGACCATGGAGGATGCCGTTCCCGGACGGGTGACTAACCTCTGGTTCCAATTTAATGAAACAGGAGAATTCATATCCTTCTGCCGTGAGTATTGCGGTACAGCGCATGCTTATATGAATGCCACTATCAATGTGGTTACCCAGGAAGAATATGACGAGTGGCTCAAGAGTTCTTGATCCAGCTCGATGACATTTAGAAGATTCTAGGAGATCAACCGATGCAAGAGGTAGTTGCTACCCCCTATTTCAGGGCCAGTTTTAGAGAGTGGTTATTCACAACCGATCACAAGAAGATCGCGGTTCTCTACGCGATGACATCGCTGCTGTTCTTTTCCGTGGCAGGTCTCATGGGTTTACTGATCCGCCTGGAGCTCAACCAGCCGGGTATTCAGTATGTCACCCCGGACCAGTATAACTATCTGCTGACGGGGCATGGTGCCGTCATGCTGCTATGGTGGGCAATCGCCTTCTGGGGCGCGTTTTCAAATTTCCTGATTCCCATTCTGATCGGGGCGAGGGATGTCGCTTTTCCACGGCTGAATCAGTTGTCCTACTGGTTCTTCTTTTCCGCCAGTGTACTGGTACTGATTACACTGATACCCAGTCAGCATATCAAGATGATGTGGACTGGCTATCCGCCTTTTTCGCTGCACTACAATGCCGGACCCACTGGGCTCTATGTGTTGATCGTGCTGCTGATCGCGGGTTCAACACTGGGTGGTGGGGTCAATTTCATCACCACTGTGCTGAGGATGCGTGCCAAGGGCATTACCCTGGGTAACACCAACCTCATGATTCATGGCCTGATGTCGTCAATCGTTGTACAGCTTGTCGGTGTGCCGGCGTTCGTTGGTGCGGTGGTCATGTTGTTTCTGGACAAGTACATCGGTACCGGCTTTTTTGACCCGGCAGCGGGTGGTGATCCAGTTCTGTACCAGCATCTGTTCTGGTTTTACTCGCATCCGGCGGTGTACGTCATGATCCTGCCGGCCTTTGGCGTTTTTTCAGAGGTACTTTCCACCTTTTCACAGAAACCGATCTTTGGTCGAGCGGCCATGATCTGGGCGATATGGGCTATCGCGCTGCTGGGTTTCATGGTCTGGGCACACCATATGTTTACTTCCGGCATGCCTCACTGGGTGCGCATGTTCATGTCATTTACCACAGTACTGATCGCCGTGCCGACTGGCGTCAAGATCTTTAACTGGGTCGCAACTTTGCACAAGGGAGCGATACGCTTTCCAACGCCAATGCTGTTCACGCTTGGTGGCATCTTCATGTTCCTGATTGGCGGCCTGACTGGAATACCGCTGGCACTGCCGGCTTTTGATGTTAACGTTCATGATTCGGCGTTTGTAGTTGGTCACTTTCACTATGTACTTGGAATGGCCATGACCCTTGGTGCCTTCAGCGGTGTCTACTACTGGTATCCCAAGGTCACCGGCAGAATGTACCCCGAAGCAATCGGTAAACTCAGTTTTTGGTTGGTGATGATTGGCTCTAATGTGCTTTATTTTGCCATGATGACCGTTGGTATTGATGGCATGCCGAGACGATACATTGACTACCCGGACATCAATGAATGGGAATTGCTGAACCAGATTTCCGGTGTTGGTGCGGTGATCCTTACCCTCGGCGTGATATTGACATTCGTTGCCTGGATCAAGGGCATGAGCGGACCCATTGCGCCGAGAGACCCATGGGGTTCTCAGTCACTTGAGTGGACCATACCTTCTCCGCCACCACCGCAGAACTTTGAGAGCTTCCCGGTTGAAGTTGCCGATGACTGGACGCCCTATGAGTACCATAAAAGGCCAGCAAACAGTGAGTGAAGGCCAAACAGAGCAAACGGATAAGGCAACCAGGCGTTTATCTTGGTTGCTGACCGGTGTAATGCTGTTTTCCTTTTGCTTCGGTATTTTGATGTTTCTTCCCGCCGAGAATCGTGCCTACAAACTTGATGAGATGACGATGAAGTATCAGGCCAAACGATCGCGGGCACATGAGAAATTCAAAGCAGGCGAGTAATAGCTAAACAGGTAATCCTAATTCAGGTCACGATAGCGCCAACAAGGTAGAAGTGAGGTGTATCCAGAGCGTCAGTAGAAGCAAATTGCTGATAGCAAAGATAATCACCCGGTGTATTACATTGTTGTAGATCAGGTGTACGAGTGTGTGGCCTATCCTAGCGCCGACATACGCCCAGCATAAGACCAACGACAGGGTGGAGGCAGCCCCAGTCACATACAACATAAGGCTAGCCACATAAAATACTATCGGCATTTCCAGCAGGTTCATGTAATTTCGATTGACCAGTACTGCATCAGCAGGAACGTTGGCGGATTCCCCCAGGGCGAAATCGTCTAGTGCGGCTGCTCCGCTATTTCTTGCTCGGATCCTCCTGAACGGAATTAGGATCAGTATGCTAAAAGTCCAGAAGCCCAGCGCGAGAGCCGGGAGCAAGATCATTTCCTGCGACATGGTTGTTTTCTGCCTGTATTGAAATTACTCAGTCTAGCACCGAATTTTGCAGATCCATTCTCCCCTTCGCAGTATGATGCTGGCTGCCCACGTACAGATTTCAGGAGCGCTGAGTTCTGACACCGCGCGAATTGCATTTGTCCGCCAGCGCATCCCGACTAGTGCAGCGGCGGGGTAAATTCTGGCAATTCAAAGCGTAGTTTGCAGGGGCCCTGGGAGACGTCTTCGAAGCTTTTCTGGAAACGTGGTTTAATTGCACTTCTGATTGTTGGACGTTGAATTGAGGGTCATTTGAAAGCATATATAATAGTTGGTGTATTGCTGCTGGTAATCTTTGGGTCTATCGGTGGATACCTTTATCAGCGTTTCAGCGCCTTTGCGGAAATGGATTTCACACCGCCGCCTGTAGTGATTGCTGTTTCCACAGCGACACTGACTGACTGGGATCAGTTGTTGAATGCTGTTGGTTCGATCCAAGCCGTCAAGGGTGTAGACCTTACTTCCGAAACCAGTGGTGAAATTACCGCAATCAGTTTTGACTCAGGTAACAAGGTGGGAAAAGGTCAGCTATTGCTGGTGTTGAACGATGAAGTGGAACGGGCGAGCCGTGCAAATCAGATCGCCAGTCTTGAACTAGCAGAAATACTGTTTAAGCGGGACGACCAGCTCGTCGTACAAAAATCTATTCCCCAATCACAGTTTGACCAGTCCCGGGCTAATCTGGAGCAAGCAAAAGCCCAGCTTGCGGAAACAGATGCAAGGCTCGCTAACAAACGTATCGAGGCGCCCTTTGCCGGGACGATTGGTATTCGCCAGGTAGATGTGGGTGATTATCTATCGCCGGGAACGGTCATCGCGACCTTGCAGGATCACAGTGAGCTCGAAATAGACTTCACGGTGCCGGCACGTCATGTGCCGCAACTGAAAAGAGGTCTAGCGGCGCGGGTTAAGGTGGATGCATTTCCCGACAGGAAGTTTAAGGCAGTACTGACGGCGGTGGATGCTCGCGTTGATCCCAATACGCGCAACGTACTTTTGCGCGCAAAGCTGGAGGAGTCGGAAGGTTTGCTGCCTGGTATGTTTGCAACACTTGAAGTTGATCTCGGACAGCAGCAGGAAGTGGTGACTGTGCCTGAAACTGCAATGACCTACGCCCTCCAGGGCAATACTGTTTATGTGATTGAAAACGCGGAGGATGAAGGACTGACGGCCGTCGCCAGGGTGGTTAAAGTAGGCACCGTTCGTGACGGGCGCGTGGCAGTCTTATCAGGCCTCGATGTAGGAGAGCAGGTCGTCAGTGTTGGCCAGAACAAGCTCTACCGCGGTGTCAAGGTTGTGATAGATGAAACGGTGAACCTGTAGCAATGAAATTTACAGATATTTTTATACAACGCCCGGTCCTCGCCATTGTACTAGGTGCGGTGATGCTCCTGCTTGGCCTCCAGTCCGCTACAAAGCTGTCTCTGCGACAGTACCCTGAGGTCGAAAAAAGTGTGATAACCGTGAGCGCAGTATACCCAGGAGCAAGTGCCAGCACCGTCCAGGGGTTTGTCACCACGCCGCTTCAAAACCGTATTGCATCCGCCAAAGGTGTTGAATACATCACCTCGCAGAGTGATCCTGGTATCGCAAAAATCGAGGTAAGGGTTCGGCTTGGTGAGAACTCAACCGAGGTATTGTCTGAAGTAATCACCAAGGTCAACGAAGCGCGGTTTGAGCTGCCAAGAGAAGTTGAGGACCCCGTCGTCAGCAACGGCACTGATGAGGATGCCATGATGTGGCTTGCCCTGCTGAGTGACCAGATGTCCGTACAACAGCTTACGGACTATGGGCTACGGTCTATTCAGCCTGCACTGAGCACCCTCGAAGGGGTCGGCGCGGCGCGGCTGTATGGTAGTGGTATGTTTGCCGTGCGCGTCTGGTTGAATCCGGCACGAATGGCTGCCTTTGGTGTGACCGCAACTGATGTCAATGCCGCAATCAGTCGCGAAAACTATATATCAGCCGCTGGTACTACCCGTGGGCAACTGGTCCGGGCCAGTGTCGATGCGGATACGGATGTACAGGACCCCAGCGAATTTGCTGATATCGTTGTACGCCAGCAGGGTGAACAGCGTGTTCGCCTGAGTGATGTCGCTGAGATAGAACTGGCAAGCTCCACCTATGAATCCGCCGTCTATTCGAGTGGCAAGGAAACGGTGTTCATAGCCATAGAGTCTGCACCGGGTGCCAATCCCCTGCAGGTCGCGGCACGGGTGAAAGATAAAGTTGCTCAACTGCAGTCCCAGCTACCTGCTGACATGCGAATATTCATTGACTCTGATTTCTCCATCTATATCAGTGAGGCGCTGAAACAGGTTGCCATGACCCTCATCGAGGCAGCGATTATTGTCATGTTGGTTATCCTGGTTTTTTTGGGATCTCTGCGCGTGGTGACGATACCGCTCGTTGCTATTCCACTGTCGCTAACGGGTGTCCTGATGCTGATATGGGTGATGGGTTTTTCAATCAATCTGCTGACACTGCTTGCCATGGTTATTGCCATTGGCCTGGTGGTGGATGACGCCATTGTCGTGGTTGAAAATGTTCACCGCCATATCGAGAATGGCAAGCAGCCGCTTGAGGCCGCGCTGCTGGGCGCTCGTCAGGTGGCTCTGCCTGTAATCGCCATGACCCTGACACTGGTTGCGGTCTATCTGCCGATTGGCTTCCTGGGTGGCCTTACTGGCGTTCTGTTCAGCGAGTTTGCCCTGACCCTGGCAGGTGCAGTTCTGGTATCAGGCATTATTGCGCTGGTGCTGAGCCCGATGATGTGTGCCAATATGTTGGTGGACCATGAGCACCAGGGCGCGGTTGCCAGTTGGCTGGATGCGCGTTTTGATCAGTTGCACCATAGTTATGAAAGGCTGCTGGGTCATTGCCTCGATAATCGCGGTGCCGTGATGCTGTTTGCGGTGGCAATTTTCCTTAGTCTGCCGGTTTTCTACCAGCTGGCCCAGGCGGAACTGGCGCCGGAGGAAGACAGTGGCAGTATCTTTGCCGTGGCGACCCCGCCCGACTATGCGAGCCTGGGTTATTCCAAGTATTTTCTTAAGGAGTTGGACGCTACCTGGAGAACGATCCCCGGGATCAGCCATTCCTGGCAGGTCAATGAGCCTGCTTCTTCCTTCTTTGGCGTTGAGCTGGTGAACTGGTCTGAGCGGGAGCGAACACTTGAAGAAATCCGCCTGGAACTGCAGGAGCGATACGATCAGATCAGTGGGCTCGAAATCTTTACCTTCGGTGGTGGTGGGCTTCCGGGTGCGGGTTCAGGCTTGCCCGTGAGTTTTGTGATAATAGCCAACACCGGTTATGAAGAGCTCGAACGGGTATCAGAAGAAGTGCTCGAGCGTGCCAGACAGTCCGGCCTGTTCGCCTTTGTGAACAAGGATCTGCGGTTTTCTCGTCCGGAGGTTAATGTCAGGATCGACCGTGAACTGGCTGCGCGCCTGGGCATATCTATGCAGGAAATCGGTGAGACATTGCAGGTGATGCTCGGGGAAGCGGAAACAAACCGGTTCAGCATGGAGGGGCGAAGCTACAAGGTAATTCCCCAGGCTGATCAGGCATTTCGTCTGACCAAGGAGTGGCTGGAGCGATACTACGTGCGCACCAGCAACGGAAAACTGGTGCCACTGGCGACCGTTATTGACCCGGAGCAGCGAGTTGAGCCGAATACGCTTAACCAGTTTCAGCAGATGAATAGTGTCACTATTCAAGGGATTGTTATGCCACCCAATACGCTCGGCACGGGTCTCGAGTTCCTGGAGAAGGCGCTATACGAAGTCGCGCCAAGCGGTTTTAGAATCGACCACCAGGGTGAATCCCGACGCTTTATTCAGGAAAGCCAGAGCTTCCTTGTGCTCTTTATAACCTCGCTTTTGTTTATCTATCTCGTTCTTTCCGCCCAGTTCAACAGTTTCATCGATCCTATAGTTGTGTTGATCAGTGTGCCGCTTTCCATCTTTGGCGCATTGGTGCCTTTGGCCCTTGGCTGGGTGACGCTGAATATTTACACCCAGGTGGGGTTGCTCACCCTCATTGGTCTGATTAGCAAACATGGCATACTGATTGTAGATTTTGCCAATCACCTGGTTGAAGACGGGTTGGAACGAAGACAGGCTGTGCTCCAGGCCGCGGCACTAAGACTAAGACCCATCCTGATGACGACCTTTGCGACGGTGCTGGGTGTAGTTCCGCTATTACTCGCCTTCGGTGCCGGCGCAAATTCCCGCTTCGCCATTGGCCTTATGATCGCTGCCGGCATGACGGTAGGAACGCTATTCACCCTGTTTGTTTTACCGACCTTTTATCTACTCCTGGGTCGTAAGGTGAAGGTGAAGTCAGGGGATATTGCACCTGTCCCAAGCTACTAGTCATCTCGACCGGAGGTCGCGTAGTGAACGCAGTGGAGCGATCTCAGTTGTTATTTCTATCAGGTACATCACTTTGATTGGTGTAATGCTTTCGTAAAAAAAGCGGGTTCCAGCCTGCACCTAGATGGTTGCAGAGCCGGAACCCAAGGGGGGTACACTGGCTCACGTTGTTCATCTAGGTAGTAGCTTCATCCTTTGTAAAAAATTTGCCATCACGCATAAAACCAGCAATTACATTGGGTTTCAGTGAGGGGATTTCATCGTCAGTGAATGCATTTTCGGGTAATCCATCAATGCAGTAAAAAGGTGCGGTTCGACCGCTCTCAAACTTCGAGGAATAGACAATATTGGTATCACGGTCCATGAATACAGGGACGAAGTCAACGTGCTTGTTTTCCTCACTTCGACCGCCGGTGCCAAGATATTCCTTGTTTTGAATCGGCAAATCGTTTGGGGTCAGGGCGTGTACATTGGATCTAAAAGATGCGTTTTCTGCTTCGTCTGATATGCTCATTTCGTACTACCCTGTTTCTTAATACTGGCTCGGATCGCCATGAAGTGAGCCAGGTGGTTATCGTGTTTCTATAGCTGCAAAAATGGAGAACACAGATTACATGCCAATATTGGAGTTAAAGCGTGCAATATACGGAGGCCACATTTTTAAGGACTTCCAGGTGACCCGGCGATCAAAGAGATATTCTAGAGAAAGGCAGTTTGTTCTCAAAATATCAGAAAATTGGTAATTTTTGGCAGCGATGGCTAGATACCGCCTCGAATTCTACTAGAGGCGGCAGGTTTCAGACGCACCGGCAATGGTCGGTTTTTGCTGAAAAGTCACTTGATCGATGAATTGGCAGAAAGTTTATCCGGGCGAGATATTGCCGGATACGCAAAAACATGTTTTATTCTACTGCATCCCTGTCGGTTGAAGGATCAGCTTTTACGCCAGTACACAAACCCGCGACTGAACATATAACGGTTAAACCAGAGGAGAGTTTAAGTGAGTGATGATTTAAAAGATGCAGCCTGGGAGGATCTTTCTCCCTTTCGAATGGACGAAGAAACAATTCAGCAGGTGATTGATCGAGCATTTGGTTGCACCGTGACATGGAATGCCAAGAACGGTCAATCCATGGGCGTCTGGGTGAGTCACGTGGTAATGGACGGCCAGGTCTGGTTAACAACGACGGGCAACCGTTCCAAGACCAGGGCATGGAAGCGTGATCCACGCACCTCGGTAGTATTCGGCGATCAGGAACTCGGTTCAGTGACAATCGTAGGCACCATTGAGCTGACCTATGACGCGGAATTACGCACCCGCTTCCTGAATACTTTGTTTGACCGTAATGGAACAAATGCGCCGGGCAGGGAGGCATTTTTAAAACACATGGATACGGAAGGCCGGATGGTCGGGCCCGTTGAGGTCAAGAAGTACATCACCTTTGACCCGAGAAAACTGGTTACCTAAGTACTGGGATCTAAGTATCGGCATGTAAAGACGACGGGTTGGTTTTTTTAACCTAGGGATCAATCCAGATTGGAGACGACCAGGCCCGCTCGCGTATGGTGGCTGGCACACGAGGGTCTAGCTCAATCCCCAGGCGGATGGCGTCATAGGTCGACCATCTGCAGGTGGGATTCTGAATTGCCCTGACATAATAGAAGGCGCCCTGGCTGGCATCATATTCTGGGTCCTTCCAGGCTGACATAAGCTGCCTCGCGCCGGTCTCGCCCAGTGTCTGGCAACTGCTGATATCAACCGATGCGCCGTTGTTCGGGCATCGTCCTGTCGTGGGGTCTACCTTGAGCTCATCGGCGCAGGCAATATCCCGGACCGACTCATGTGTATTGCCCTCCGCGTCAATCCAGCCTTTGATTATCTGAACGCGCTGAAGCGGCGCACTCATTACATCTGCCGCCGCCCAGGTGAAAAAGGTCGGGCTCTCTATCTGGCCGTTTTCCGGATACAGTACCCCTCCCATTGGCACGCCGCCTGCTGTTGCAATGGCAATTGGCTTGCCATCGTTGACAATCTGTTCATCGAACTCCCAACCAGCGAAAAAGCGCAGGGTTATGCGCGGCCCAGAAGTCGCATAGGCCTCGCGTCTTTTCATGCCAGCGAAAATTGCATCACGCGTGTTCTCTTCGGCCCACACCGCCGCAAGACCGCCAGCCGTATGAAATGTCAGCGTTGACTTAAAAGGCCGCTTGTCTTCGCTCTGCCTGTACCGCCGGATAGCGGGGGACGTAACGGCACCAGCCCCACCGACGAAATCCCACTCCTCTGTATCGCCCGGGTTGGCATTGTGGGTGTCTGTTGAGCCAACCATGCCAAAGGCGAGGGGATTAAAACCAAGCTCCTGCTCCATCTGCAGACCGATCTTAAGGCCCTGACGAGCAAACCCTGTTTCGAATGCACAACCAGTGACCTCACCCACATCGCAGGGCTCAAAAACCTGGCTGAAGGCGCATTCTTCATCAGTTGCCCCGACTCCCAGTGCACACTCTGATGCCCCCTTAACCTGATACATTTCAGCCAGCGGCTCCCGCCGCATGCGCAAACGCCAGTCTTCAGGCTCATAGGTCTTGCCATCCCAGGTATGACGACTGTAGAACAATCCCCATCCCTTGTTCATGTTGTGCGGGATGGTCAGGAAATCGCATCTGCCACTGCAGGTTGCCTCCAGCCCACGCCAAAGTTCAATCACACTGCCTACATCAAGATAGGAGGTCGCATGGCCAGGTAGGTCACTACCATTAAAGATGACATTGCGGTGATGCTTGCCCGTATCAGGCAGAACTGGTGAATATTCATAGGCTGCAAATGTTGTGAGGATGCCAGGCTCGTTATACCTGTCGGCAAGATCAATGTAGCGTGCCCACTCTGATTCGCTGTCACGGTAACACCGCGCAGGCCCACCTTCACCGCGGGAGCATATGGGCAGGTCAGCCTGGTTTGGGTGTGTTCGTGCCGTCTTTTGATACACGCCCGGCGAACCCAGGGCTGCTACATCATCCCCTTCACCCAGTGCACTCCCACGGATTAGACGAAAAATCGCGACATTGGGGTTCAAGAAAACCCAGCAGTTAACTTTTTCGAGGAGTGTCAGGTTCGCTTCGCCACATCGCGTCAGGTTTCCAAAACTTTCGGCATGGTCTGTAATAGCAACGAAATCAAGCGGGCGCGACAACTGCATCAGCTCACCGCCAGCATTACGCATGGCTTCACCCTTGGCAAAACGGTAGGCATCTTCAACGGTCAGGGTCGTTCCGAACAAGGTCGCATCGAAACTTGCTCTGGTATGCACATGTGTATCCCCCCAATAGACGTTTTTCAGGGGGTCAAACGGATACTGTATCTGCGTCTGCTGGACCGGGACCGGGACCCTGCTGTCGTTCTGCTTGGCGTAGTCCCCTGGCGCGGTCGTGGGTGAAGTGGCCCTGTGAGTATCATACAGAGACTGGCCGATGGTGAACCAGGTCACCACCAGGCCGCCAATAATGAATGCCAGTAGGCTGAGCAGAAGTTTCTTGAGCATATCAGCGCATCTCAGATGAAATATTAAGTAGGGTATATCAGAGTAGGATGTCAGAGTAAAAAACATCCCGAAACTTCATTTGGCAGTCTAGGCCTGATCCCGGCAAACCAGACCTGTCAAATTGACCAGCGGCTGCAAAGGTCATATTCTCAACCTAAACAGCGAGAGAGTGGGGTATGGAACCAGGGGTTATCTGTAGGACCAGCCTGTCATGAGGAAACAGGCGCGTGTTGTCATTATCGGTGGTGGATCCCTCGGCATCAGTCTGCTGTATCACCTCACCAGGGAAGGCTGGACTGATCTGCTGCTGATTGAAAAGGGCGAGCTGACCAGTGGCTCCACCTGGCATGCGGCAGGCCTTTGTTCAAACTTTATCGGCAACATGACCGTTGCCAAGATCCATGAGTACTCCATCAGGTTGTACAACGAAATCCTGCCGAAGGAAACGGGTGAGCCTTCAACCTTTCACCAGACGGGCAGTCTGCGAATCGGCTACAGCAAGCTTGAGGAAGAATGGTTTCGTAACCTTGCGAGCCGGGCAAAGAGCGTACCCTGTGAATTCAACATCATCAGTAAAGCTGAAGCGCGCAAACTGAACCCTTTCGTCAACTTCGACAATGCACGCATCATCGTCAGTACACCCAACGATGGTCATGTTGACCCGACATCGGTAGCAATGCCGCTATCGCAACTGGCGCGTTCGGCAGGGGCCGAGATAAGCCGCTTCAATAGGGTAATCGAAATAAACGCCACCGCCAGCGGTGAATGGGAAGTGGTCACAGAAGGGGGAACAGTCACTGCTGAACATGTGGTTAATGCCGGCGGCTGTTTTGCGTCTGAAGTAGGCGCTATGGTGGGCGCTTCATTACCTATCGTCAATCTTGAGCATCAGTACCTGGTCACTGACGATCATCCCAGGGTGACCGGGCTGGATTTTGAGCTGCCGGTTGTCCGAGATTCAGAATGCAGCGCCTACCTGCGCCAGGAAGGCCATGGACTGCTGATTGGCCCCTATGAAACCTATGGTTCTAAACCCTGGGCACTGCAGGGGATGGACTGGAAATTTGACCGGGAATTGTTTGCTGCTGATCTCGAGAGGCTCATACCGTTTCTTGACCGTTGCATGGACCTCATGCCGATATTCCGCGACGTTGGCGTCAAGACCGTCGTCAATGGACCGATTACACACACGCCTGATGACAATATGCTGGTTGGCCCACAAGCAGGCCTAAGGAATTTCTGGAATCTTTGTGGCGCCAGCATCGGTATCGCCCAGGGTGGTATCGGCAAGTTTTTGGCGCAGTGGATTGTTCACGGACAAACCGAGTTGAATATGGTGCCCCTTGATTCGCGTCGATTTGGCCCATGGGCAGGCAAGGACTACTGCATCACCAAGGCCATTGAATCCTACGAGATCATGTATGCACCCTTTGGCGCCAATGAAAACAAACCCCACGGGCGACCGAGACGACCCGGCCCACTGTATGCGGTATTGGCCGAAAAGGGCGCCGTACATGGCGCCATTCAGGGTTTTGAGAAGCCCCTGTGGTTTAAAACCGCCAGGGTAAAGGAGGAAGCATCAACCTGGGAGCGCAGCCAGGCACATGACGCAGTTGCAGAGGAGTGTTTGGCGGTGCGCGATGCGGCGGGCGTTGTCGATATCTCGGGGGCCTCCAGGTTTGAAGTCAGCGGTCCCGGTGCTGGTGCATTTCTGGACAATCTCTCATGTAATCGATTGCCGAGGAAGGACGGCCGAATCGTACTGACACTTTTTCATGGTCCCAATGGCGGCATCATGACGGAACAGTCCATTACCCGTCTGCACCAGGATTTGTATTACCTGGTTGGCCCGATTTTGTCGGAACATCGGGACATGCAGTGGATGCAACAACACAGCAACGGCTATGACGTGCAGATCAAAAATCTCACCGACCAGTATGGTGGCGTGCTGCTTACCGGCCCTAACGCCCGGGATATTCTGCAGCAGCTGACCGATGAAGACTTATCGAACTCAGCATTTCCGTGGCTGAGTTGCAGCACCGTAAAACTCGACAGCGCCCATGTGCGAGTCATGCGTGTTTCCTATGCGGGTGAACTGGGCTACGAGCTGCACATGCCGAATTACCAGCTGGTTTCCATCTATGAATCACTCGAACGCGTTGGCAGTGAATACGGCCTGCGTGATTTCGGTGGCTATGCCTTTAATTCACTGCGCATGGAAAAGATGTACCGCGCCTGGGGGAATGAATTTACCGAAGAGATCAGCGGCGTTGAAGCAGGCATGGAGCGCTTCATTGATACCAGCCGCAATTTCATTGGCGTTGAAAGCATCAGGAAGCGGCAGGAAGGTAAGGGCAGTATTCAGCTTGCTTACCTCGCCTTCGACGATGACCTTGCCTGCGAATGCTGGGGAAACGAGGCCATATACCAGGGCGAGGAACTCGTTGGTCTCACCACTGGCGGCACCTACGGTCACCGGGTTGGCTACAGCCTGACATTCGCCTACATCAGACCGGAACTTGTCGTCCAGGGCACTTCCCTTAAGGTGATGACCTCAGCCGGGCCGCGGTTGGCGCATGTTGAGATGGATGCTGTTTATGATCCTAGTAATGAGCGGTTGAGGGGTTAGTTTAAGGGCAAGTGAGGTGCCAGAATAAAGTTGATGGTCTCGGGTGGCTTTACACTGGTTCTCTGTCAGGAGGCTCGAACCGTGGGTCGAGTCTGCCTTTTGGTACCGAGGGTCAACTCTGACGCCCTCAATCGGAACCATTCATAGGTCTCGCACACGAGAGATCAATAGCTTAGCCCACTTCCACGATCCGTCAAGGGCACAAAATGTCTACTGTTCTGTCTACTCTACAGGCTCGACAGAACTCATCAGTCTTTATCTGAATAGTCACACAGCTCTTCTAATCAGGTCAGTAGCATCATTGTGATATCGACACAGTTAGGCGCTCGGAATCGAACTGGCACCTCAGAACAAACGATAGGAAACTTGATGTAGTACAGCATGTTGATTTACATCTTCTATTGACCCATTTTGAATAATATTTGTACCAAATAGTTGACCCACAATTTCGTATGTATACACCTGTGTCATCGGGTACTCTGCTGCCAAGGACGGTTCAAAATCAAATGCAAACGCTGGGTCAGAATTCAGTGCAAATCAACAGCCAGTGGATACGTTTACTCCGGCACTTTCCTCCGATTCCAATATTCATCAATTTGAATTTCTAGGCGTGCTAGTACTTCGTGAAGTGTTTTCCTGGCGGGTGTAGGTCTTAAGCTAACGAGTTGGGCTTTGGCTTTTATTGTGGCTAGCCTCGCTTTGTCAAACTTGCTAGCCTGAATAAGCAAATCTCCCAGAGTGACTGTCCATTCTGGTGAATGCCCCAACTGATCTTCAAGACTGTACCAACGTTCCAAAGCATCTTCACCCTCGCCACGCCTGAGTTCCAACTCCATCGCGTAGCGCTGCAACTGAGGGTTGAGGCCGAGCTTCTTAATACCCTCGTCTAAAATGGCCAAGGCGCTATTTATGCCATCAGGTCTGATTTCAACTAGCAGCTTAGCTGCAGTCAAATATTCTCCTGGGTGTGGTTGTGGAGAAGTATCCAGGTACACCTTGTAACTAGCGATAGCAATATCAAATCGTTTAGCTTCGCTTGCGGCTCTCGCTCGCAGCAAAAAGGCCTCCGGGTACTTTGAGTTAACACTGATATATTTGTCGAGATAACCAAGCGCCGTTTGGAAATCGCCCATGTAGTAATATAGTCGTCCCATTTCGAAGGCTACGTCGTATTTGTCACCGAAAGTTTCAGCAAGTTTCAGATCTCGCTCTGCCTTTTGCCAGTGACCGGATCTGGCGTGAAGGGATCCGCGCGCAACAAGTAACGATGGTTCACCAGGGTTTTCAGCTAGCAAAGCATTAAGCTCCTCAATACTGCGTTGATCCCCCGCATGCGAATAACCCTCGATGCTGAAAATCGACAAAATCATGAACAGTATCGATTGAAGCCAATGTGAAACTTTCATTGTCAATTTCGGGTAATGATAAAGTAATCCAGAACACGACCATGTTCATCAATAAAGCGAGAGGTCAGAGTACTTTTTTTTACATCCAAAACGACAGACCCCTTTACGGCAATTCCGTGGCCTTGATGCCCAAACTTTGTATCACTGAATGTTCTGTGAGCAGGATGTTGCAACCAGTCTGGTAGAGTGCAGTCGTATATCCGCCCTTCAAGACAGGGTTTCTTTTTATCTGCTTTTCCAGAACTCCCCGCGACTATATATACCGCACGATTGTCCGAACCATCCAACGGACTGATTTGTTGGTACGGATCGTTTCCTTGCCCTAAAGCAGGGTGCCCACGAACATCCAGTTGTGCATTCTCGGCTAGGTCGAAGGTATCAGACAATCCATGATGATCATTTAGGTACCAGGATCTTTCGTAAGAGTGTGAGTGGCCACTGTATATGACATCAACTCCATAGTTTTCAAATATCGATACAAAATTTGTCCGCATATCTATTTCATTTTGTTCTCGATCAGAGTCGTGGTTTTTACCTTTCGAATAAGGAGGATGGTGGAAGATGACGACTGTCCAATCAAGCGTGTTTGCGCTTAAGTCATCTATTAACCATGCACGCATTGTTTCACGCTGATGCTTGTCTCGATTCGTCAATTGAGAATCCAGGCTGACCACGTGAACATTTCCGTAGTTGAACGAGTAGTATTGTTCCGTCCCACTAGGCACGCCCCCTATCTCGCCTTTCGTCGGTAAGGTAAAGATATGCAGGTAGGGCAACCCAGATTTGTCTGGTCCATTGCCGTCACTATCATATGAATTGGGCTCAGATGATTTACTAGTTCCACTCACGTTCATTATTACCGGCCCCTTTTCACAGGCGGGAATTTCACTGAATATACAGATATCAAACAGAGGGCCCACGCCCATCTCATGATTTCCGATAGTTGGCCAGGTTGCAGCACCCTGAATAAGCTCAGTATAAATATCAAAGAAACCACCCTGCCACTGTTCGTCTGTTCCTTCTAAGTAAGCGTTATCCCCCAGAAGCAAAAGCAGGTCCAACGCTTCACCACCGGCCTGTTCTTCGTTGTACTTAAGAAAACCACTTTTCACTGCAAGGGCTTCCCCTTCGTGAGGATTACCCGACGGAGTGTTTTCGGTAGCCGTTCCCGAGTCGCCTAGCAACCAGATATGAGTATTCCCATCAGCAGGTGTTTGCTCAGAAAGGGGTGCAGTTCGAAATGACATGATTGCAGTTTCAGGGCCGGCCTTCTCGAAAGAATAATAATATCGGGTATCCGGTTTTAGCCGTTGTAGCTTTGCTATTTTGTGGCGAGCTTCATATGTTGTTGCAACAGTATGATCGAGTTGGTTTGCCCTAGTACCAAACCAAACACTGTCCGCTCCGTCTCTCCATTTGATAATGGCACTATCAAAAGAAATTTGTTGAAGAAAGATACGACTTGGTTCAGGCAGCACACTTTCTGTGTTTAGAAGCTGGTCTTCGGTATTGCTCGCACATCCAGCGATAAGCGACAGGACAGCGACATAGGTCATGATTGCCAGCATTGCTTTTCTAAACAATTCCCTTCCTTATGCTGATTTCAAATTTCAAATGAGATTAGTTGTAGCCTCTAACAATCGGATACGAAATTACAAAATTGCTCCATCTTAGAACCCCCAGAAGAGAAATCTTCTGGGGGCTTTCTAGTGAAATCTAGTTCCTTTTAGAAGTTGAGCCGAAATCCGACAAGATAACGTCTTCCGTAGGACTCAATTTGGTTTGGATTCCATTTGCTTCCTGAGTAACGAACATCGGTTTCGTCTGTGAGATTATTCATATTAAGAAAAACGGAGGCTTGATAGCCGGTTAGTGCTTCAAGATTGTAACGTATCGCTAAGTCAACACGCTCTTGTTCATCCCAATAAACGCTTGAGCCAAGGCCAAAAACATTCCGGTTTCTGTTTCATCAAGCCACTCGTCTCTGTAGCGATAGGTTATTCGAGCAGAGATACCATAATCCTCATAGAATAAAGAGAAATTGTAATTAGTATCTGACTGTCCAGGTAGACTAAATTCAAAACCAGAAGGTGCTGTGTACTCGGAGTCAATCAATGCAAGATTAGCTTCAACACCGAAGCCTGAAAAAAATCCCTCGATATAATTGTCTAACCTTCCCGTAAAGGCTATTTCGATACCTTGGAGTTCACCGTCCTTACCATTTCCAAAAGCCGAAAGGTCCCATAGCTCTCCCGGTTCGGCAAAATCGGAATAAATGCTCCCGTCCACTTTTTCATTGGATTCAGCGATTACATTATCAATTTCACGATAGAATATTGTTAAGGATAAGAGGCTTGCTTCATCAAAATACCATTCAAAAGCTGCATCAATTCCCCATGACTCTTCTTCCTCAAGAAAAGGATTGCCGCCAGAGACAGATGTACCGATGTCGCTAATTGAAGCTGCCGCTCTTGCTTCAATATATGACGGTCGGCTAATGCCTGTAGAGTAGGAAACACGAACCTTCATATCTTCATTTAGATCATAATTCACATGAAGACTAGGCAGAACATTTGTATAGCTTCTTTTGACTGACAGTGGTTGAGAGACTGCACCTACCAATTTTGAACCTATAGTTTCGTATTCCGTATCCTCGACACGAACTCCAGCAATGATATTACCCCATTCCATATCAAAGGTTTGCATCACATAGGCTGACAATAAGGTCTCCTCAATACTGATTTTCTCATCTTCTGGAAAATCTGAACGAGTTTGACCAGCGGCTTCCAAACACGCTCGTAATCCTGGATTATCGGTATAGAAAGCGCCGATACTATTATTCAGCTCTGTATCCCAAGATCCCTGTACATAATTAAGAACGGGGCAACTATCAGAAGGATACCCTTTTCCTACTGTAGCAAGAGGCGCCCCACCACCACTAGCCTCTCGGTCATCATACTTAATGCCAAACTTCAACAGCCCCCTGCTATTTGCACGACTGAGATCTATCTTGAATTGATCATTGTCGGTATAGAGTCCGCCAATTGCATCCACTAACAATTTCGTACCAAATTCAACATCGGCCAGGTTTTCATCAAAGGAAATTGTTGGATTTTGTGGATTCGTAAGATCATAAAAGACATTTGAAACCTGACCACCGCCAATAAAGTAGGGTATTGGCAAAAAAGTATCGAATGTTGTATCGATATTACTGTAACTTACTTCAAGATCCCATTTGCCTAGAGGAAGTTCTACCCCTAAAGTATTCACTTCAGTTTCGTTAATATATGTGCCGTATTCAAGGAGTCGCCTTATGCTACCCGTCTCCGCAGTGCCAGTTTGAGCAGGGACATCTTTAAGGTATACACGAAAATCATTTCGTTGCTCTGAATCAGTAAACTTCGTATTCAGCGAGTTGAAATAGACTCTGCCACCGTTCTCAAGATAAAATTCTATCGTTCCACCGAAGGCTTCATCTTCTCTTTCAAGCTTATAATTTCTAAAATCGATCCTGTCAGGAAATAGTGCCCCTTCAGTGCCAGAGTATGTAGGTTCACGATTATCGGTGATCTGTTCACGCATATTATATGACCCATAAGCCAACACACCGAATTGATCGTTAGAATAGGAAAGTCTCAAATTTCCTCTTTCAATGTCACCTCCTCCCAGATCCTGTTCTCCAACACCTAGCTCAATTGAGCCAGAAAATCCTTCTATTTCAGATGGCATAAATGTTTTGACATTGATATATCCAGATACCGATTCTCCAGGCATGTCAGGAGTTATTGCCTTATTAGCGACTACTTGAGAAGTGATAACAGCCGGATAGGCATCAAATCTAGGTATTCTTCCGTTTTCTACACCAGGAATACTAATACCGTTAAAGGCGGTCGTCGTGTAACGCTTCGGTGTACCACGAAAACTAATATATCGCGCTTGTCCCTGGTCCCTTTCTATTGAAATGCCAGGTACCCGACCGAGCGCATCAGCAAGATTCTGGTCCGGGAATCGCCCGATCGCGTCTGCTGAGATGATGTCAGCGACATTGTCAGCCAGCCGTTTTGCATCAATTGCAGCCTGCTGACTGGCCTTGATTGATTTACCGATAACCACTACTTCTTCTATCGTCTGTTCAGCAGCCGCTGCTGTAGATCCAACACCAATCAATGCTGCCATAATCATCAAGGCACTAAACTTTTTCAAAATCAATACTCTGTTTCGCACAGTCATCCCCTTATTATCATTTTTTGTCAAATAGTACTTTCATTTGGATAATGGCTCCAGTTGCAAGGTAGGATCACTTTCTATCTTGAAAAGATGAAAGCACATTGGATGAAATCCAAAGTATTCCCACGTGGCTAGACAATATACTACTGAGTCCTCAAATTCAAAAAGCCCACAGTTGGGTTATCAAAAGAAATTCTGGCATCTGGTCGTGTTGCTGTTCTCTCGGTATGGGCCGTCTGAAGTGCTAGATCCCCTTTAAGCTTCACTTGTACACCATGCGATACAAAAAGATCGCTGATGTATTCTCTATCTGACTCTTCAATTTCATTTGGTATGGCAGGGTTCTGACTGTATCAAAAACTCCCACGAGGCGGTGAATCCGCCAGCCAAAGTACTGGGGAGTCTCGCATGCCGAGTAATGTGACCTTCACCCCGCCAGGTTAACCATGACAAGTAAGGGATTTCCCGCTAGATTGACCTATGGGAGGTCTCGTTATGAAGGGCAAACGGTATACAGAAGAGCAGATCATTGGGTTTCTCAAGGCGCATGAAGCTGGCGCCAGAATCGGTGATTTGGCGCGAGAGCACGGCTTTTTCTGCACTTCTTTTCTCTGTCATCATCATTTCCTCTCGGGTTAACGATGAACTAGAAGTGTCTCTTAGAATTTAGTGCCAGTGGTCCCATATGGGCTGACGACGTACACATTACCGGTCTCTTCTGCGTGCCTTAGTACTCGAAGGCGCCTTTGGATCTCTCGATCTTGATCGTTCATTGGCACAGTCTCCTCTTGAGGTTTTTTTCAAGATAGACTGTCCTGCCAGG
>PVBE010608892.1_pt1 | contig 20028 bp, 15 predicted proteins | sample 1631181 | NCBI WGS metagenome assembly PVBE01 (sample SAMN08397723, study PRJNA350692) | Marine metagenome, whole genome shotgun sequencing project. | isolation source: water | place: Pacific Ocean | collected 2012-04 | reverse complement strand
TTTACAGGACCGACAGGGTTCACAGGTCCAACCGGAGTAACTGGCCCAACAGGCTTCACAGGGCCAACTGGATTTACAGGACCGACAGGGTTCACAGGTCCAACCGGAGTAACTGGCCCAACAGGCTTCACAGGGCCAACTGGATTTACAGGACCGACAGGCTTCACAGGACCAACCGGAGTAACCGGCCCAACAGGCTTCACAGGTCCGACTGGATTTACAGGACCGACAGGATTTACCGGTCCAACAGGAGTAACTGGCCCAACAGGTTTCACAGGTCCAACTGGATTTACAGGACCGACAGGGTTCACAGGACCAACAGGAGTAACCGGACCAACAGGTCCAACGGGGCCAGCTTTTGCCTACGACTTTGCCTTTACAACTTTCTTATCAACTGGATGTAGAGAAAATATTAACAACAATGAAAATATACCGGTTACTGCTCTCTCTATTAGCGCTCCAGGTTCTGCTATGTCAGTAATCAATCCAGGAACGGCAACTGCAGCTGTTAGAGTCACACGAACAGGATTTTATCAAGTAACGTGGGGATATTGTTCTGCTGAAAGTAATGCTCTTTTTGTTCTTGGAATAGATACAGGAAGTGGTTTCGGAACAAGTGCAGAAAGAGCTATAGCTTCTGATAGAGAACGAGAACTTCATAGTATTACAAACATTATTCAAATAACTACTACACCTACAGATTTAGCAATTGTAAACATATCAGGAGAAGCTCAATTTCTTAACAATGCTATACAGGCTCCTGGTTCGCCACTTTGTTACATAACTATTATAAGGCTTTTAGATAGTAATTAATTTAATGATGTTTGTGTTTGTTTGTAGAATTATAGTTCTGAAAATATTATTAAACCGTAAAAGGTTTTGAGGTTTTGATGTTTGTAATTTATTTTGTCTTATTTTTTATGAATTGCTTTTTTTTAGAAGCACAGAATTCTAAATATAATTTATCTGTTTGTTCTATTTTTAAAGAAGAATCTAAATATATAAAAGAATGGATAGAGTATCATAAGTTAATTGGAGTTGAACATTTTTATTTGTATACTACTAAAAATAGTGATGAAGTTTTTGATCAGTTAGAACCTTATATTTATTCGGGTCTTATAGAATTAATTATTTGGCCAGAAGTATCTTCTTATTTTAACGAAAAAAATTATGACTGGCCCTTAATATCTCAAGTTACTGCTTATGAAAACGCAAAATTACAAGCTACTGATGAGACAAAATGGCTTGCATTTTTAGATATTAATGAATTTATTCTTCCCGTGAATCAAGAAACTATCGGAGAAATTTTAGAAAAATATGATGATTATTCTGAAATTACTTTATTCACAGATTCTTATAACTCATCTCAAACTCATTGCTATTCTCCTAAAAAATTAATCATTGAATCGATCTTTATGACAGCGGCAATGCAAAAAAATCCCTATAAAGAAGTAAAGAAAACTATTTTTAAACCTGATCAGTGTAAAGCATTTTTATGGCCTCCTTTTAGATATAAATTTAAAAAAAGGGCCAAAAAAATCTCTTTAAGTAAAAAGGAAATGCATATTAACAGTTATGAAAACAGGGACGGCAATCACTTTAATTTTAAAAGAAATCAGGTGCAATTAGATTCTCAAATTCTTTCTCAAAAGCAATTACAACAAGTATTGGACAGTGGGTATGAAATTGAAGATAAAGAAAAAGCTATTTTTCGCTTTCTTCCTAAAGTTAGAAGAAACATGCAGTAACTTACTCAAAAATAAGGGATTTCTATAAAGATACAGTTTTTAGAAATTTAAATGTAATTATAAATATTTTAAGGAAAGAAATGAAAAATTATATAATTATTTTTACACTTGTGTTTTGTATGCATCTTTTTTCTACTCCTATAATTTGGAATGATCCTATCATTCTTTCATCTTCTGGAGTAAATGCTAGTAATTCCCAAATAGAAATGGATGGAGATAGCAATTCTGTTGCTATTTGGTTAGAAGGAAGTGCTCTTGTATCTGCTACTCAACTCCTAAATCAAAGCTGGTCTTCTATAACAACAATAGTGGTAACTGGTGCATCTGATCCAAGGCTTGTTGTAGATTCTTCTGGAAATGCAACAGCTTTATGGCTGGAGAAAAGTGTATTAAAAACTTCGACAAAACTTTTTGGAGGAAGCTGGTCTGCAGAAGAGACTCTTTCTTCTAGTGCATCAGAGCCACAAATTGCAGTGCGTTCTAACGGAGATGTTACCGCAGTATGGGTAGAAAGCTCTGTGATTAAAGCTGCTATCAAAACATTTGGTGGGGCTTGGCCAGGAACTGCTGATACACTCTCATCATCTGGAGCAGATACACCACAAGTTGCCATTGGAAATGAAGGAACTGTAGTAGTAGTTTGGCATAATGTTGTAGCTACATTAGATACGATTCTTTCAGCAACGACCACAATTGGGTCTGCTTGGGAAGCTGAAACTACAATTTCCTCTTCAGACTCTAGTATCAATCCTGCTGTTACTGTAGATGTAGATGGGGGCGCTATGGGATCTTGGTTTACATTTTCTCAGTCTGGAACATCTTTTAGTAATGTCTTAGTAAACGTGGCAACAAAAGAAAAGGGAGCTTCTTGGCAAACCCCTTTAGTACTATCAGATCCAGGTGTTTATGATCCTAGTCAATTAGAAATTTTAATAGAGTGTGATTCATCCAAAAACACTATAATTCTTTGGAAAACTTCATTTGATGGATGTAATTTTGATATCCAAAGCATCATAAAAAAAGTGAATGAAACAAGTTGGGAGGATTCTGTAACCTTATTTAGAAATCCTTGCTCTATATCAATGGATTTAAGCGTACCTTGTTCGAAGCATATAACGATAATTTCTATGGATAACGATGGTACAACAACCAATATTCAAAGTTCTCTTACAGTGATCAATAATGCTCTTAAAAATTTTTGGTTAGCTTCTAACCCATTAAACGACACTTATAATAATGGATTTCCCAAAATTGCAAGTGGAGAAGAAAATGCCATAGTATATGCAACAGCCCTATGGATTACCTATGATGGACAAAATAATGTTCTTAGATCTTCTAATGGGTTAAGAACATGTGTTTTACCTCCTGAAAATTTAGCTGTTGTTCAAAGCACATTAGACTTTGAAGTATTCACAAGTATTATCAATACAGTGACATGGTCCGCAAGCCCTACTTCTAATTTAGTAGGATATTTAATTTATAGAGATAGCCTTTTTCTTGCTCAAGTAGCAGTAAATGCATTTACATTTATCGATTATAACCAACCTTTGGGTGTATCTGTAACTTATGAAATATCTGCTCTTAGTTCTGATAATGTAGAAAGTCCTCTAGCAACAGTTACACTAAACCCTTTAAAATTTTGGGAAGAATGATATGAATATTCAAAGAATAAAAAATTATATATTTGGTTTAATATTTTTGAGTTGTATAAGCCTTTTTTCTGATCCTATAAGCTGGGAGGCTTCTAGTACTCTTTCATCATCTGGAGTCAATGCGAGTGAAGCTCAAATACAAATGGATTCAAGTTGCAATAATGTAGCTATTTGGTTGGAAGGAACTGCACTTGTAGCTGCTACTCAGCTTCTGGGACAAAGTTGGTCTTCTATAACAACAATAGTGGCAAGTGGCGTATCAGAGCCAAGGCTGGTTGTGGATCCTTCTGGAAATGCAACAGCTTTATGGCTTGAGGGATCTACATTAAACACTTCGACAAAACGTTTTGGAGGAAGCTGGTCTGCAGCAGAGACTCTTTCTTCTAGTGCATCAGAGCCGCAAATTGCAGTGCGTTCTAACGGAGATGTTACTGCAGTTTGGGTGGAAGCTACAATAATTCGTGCTTCTATTAAAACGTTTGGCGGGGCTTGGCCAGGAACTGCTGACAGACTCTCATCATCTGGAGCAGATACACCGCAAGTTGCCATTGGAAATGAAGGCACGGTTGTTGCTGTTTGGCATAATGTTGTGGCTAGATTGGATACGATTCTTTCAGCCACGACTACAATCGGATCTCCTTGGGACTCTGAAGTTACAATTTCTTCTTCAGACTCTAGTATCAATCCTGCTGTTGCTGTAGATGTAGATGGAGATGCTATAGGATCTTGGTTTACATTTTCGCAATCTGGAACGTCTTTTACTAATGTTTTCGTAAATGTGGCAGCAAAAGCAAAGGGAGATGCTTGGCAAACATCCGTGGCTATTTCAGATTCAGGGTTTTATGATCCGAGTGAATTACAAATTTTGCTTATCTTTGATACAGATAAAGATGCTATAGCTCTTTGGAGAACTTCTTTAGATGGATCTAACTTTGATGTTCAAGTATCGATAAAAGGAGTTTCTGAAACAATTTGGGGGGATGTTGCCACTTTTTTTATAAATCCAAACTCTTTAGCAATTGATTTAAGCTCACCCAACTCCAAAGATGCGATGATCATTTGTATGGAAAATACCTCTTCTACCATTAATATTAAAAGTTCTATTGCAGTTATCAATAATGCTATTACAACTTTTTGGCAAGCTTCAGATCCGATTAATGATACGTATAATAATAATGCATTTCCTAAAATTTCAAGTGGCTTAGATAGTAATACAGTACATGCTACTGCTTTATGGATAGCTTATGATGGAACAAATGATGTACTCAGAACATCTGATGGATCAAGAACAGACGTTTTACCTCCTACAAATGTATCTGTTGTTCAAAGTGTACAAGATTTTGATCTCTTTACTGAAACTATCAATACATTAACTTGGACGGCAAGCCTGTCTTCAGGTATAATAGGATACTTCGTCTTTAGAGATAATTTGACTATTGGTAAAACATCTTCCACTATACTTACATTTATCGATCATAATCGATCCTCTGGAGAATCTTGGACTTATGGAGTGGCTGCTCTTAGTTCCGATAACAGAGAAAGCGCTACGGCAACCACTACAATTCCTTAATCAAACTTATATTTTCCCCTATAAAAATAAGGGGCAAAAGAATTTCAAATTTTTTCTTGTAAAAATAGTTTTTCATCTCATACACTGCCCTTCAAAAAAAATTGAGAGGTAATTTTGAGATCTTTAATTATTTTTCTTTTATTTATCTTTCCGCTTGTTTCTTTTGCTGAAAAAGTTTGTCTAAACATGATTGTGAAAGATGAAAGCGCTGTTATTAAAAGATGCTTGGACTCTGTGATAGATATAATCGATTATTGGGTCATTGTAGATACTGGATCCACTGATGGTACGCAAGAGCTCATCAAGGAGCACCTCAAAGATATTCCGGGAGAGTTCTACCAAAGTACTTGGAAGAATTTTGGATATAATCGATCGGAGGCTTTTGAGTTTGCAAAAGGAAAAGGGGACTACATCCTTTTTATGGATGCAGATGATGAGTTAGAGTTTTCTGGAGAAAGAACTTTTGGTTCTCTTACGCAAGATCTTTATAATTTTTGGAGAGGTGTTGAAGGATTTACCTATTTAAAACCTCAACTTGTGAAAGCCGATCTTCCTTGGAAATGGGTGGGAGTGACCCATGAATATCTTGCCTGTGAACAGCTCTATACGACAGCACTTCTCACTCATGTAAAATATGTTTCGATGGAAGGAGGTGCTTGTTCGATTCATCCAACGGCAAAATTTCAAAGAAACATAGAGCTTCTTACAGAAGGGATTAAAGAAGAGCCGCAAAATGCCCGCTATGTTTTTTATTTAGCGGAGAGTTACCGAGATGCAGGGGAAAGAGGAAACGCTTTAGAGCAATACCAAAGGCGTGTCAATATGGGAGGTTGGGAGGAAGAAGTATTTTGGTCAATGCTTCAAATTGGACATATGCTTTCTCTAATAGGGCTGCCTTCTAATCTTGTGATTGAAGCTTATAAAATGGCACATCGATTTCGTCCTCATCGATCAGAGCCTGCTTATTATTTAGCGCAAATTTATATAAGAGAAAAAAAATATTGCCAGGCCTACGAACTTCTTCATGAACAAAGACTGATCAAAAAACCTTTTCAAAAAGATGGTCTTTTTAACATGGACTGGATCGAAAGCCACGGACTTGTTTTTCAACTTTCGGTCTGTGCTTATTTTATGGGGTTTAATGAAGAATCGTTAGACCTTTCTAATCAGCTTCTCTCTCAAACAAAATTGCCCGATTCTTGGAGAGAGCAAACGCTTATCAATCGTACTTATGCGCTATCTAATTTAAAGAAAAAGTTCTTTGCAGAAGCTACTATTGAGTAAAAAAAATCTTAGCTTACAAAAGCCTTATCCTGATTCAGGAATCGATTTTTGAATCAGGAGGGGGGTAAGTAAAAAATTGTTTACGGTTTTTTTGCTTTAGTATAAATTCTTTGCCTTCGTTTTTAGAGATTTTTTTAACCAGAGGTAATGTGAAAAGACAGTCAATTTTTTTTCTTTTAGTTCTTTTTTTCTCTTTACATGCTGATGTCATGGATCATTTGCAAAAAATTACAGATAAGGAAGATGGGCATGCAATCAGAAATATAGATTTCATTTACATGATCAATTTAGATGAAAGACCTGAAAAATTTGAACGTTCTATCAAAAAGCTTTCTCCTTACGGTATTACACCATATCGATTTTCAGCTGTAAATGGTTGGAATCTTTCGATCAATGTCATAAATGATGTTGGAGTGAAGTGGGAGCCGTGGATGATGCGAGGAGGACTAGCATCATTTTTTCTATTTAAAGAGGATTTGCATCCCTATATAGAATCAGCTTGTAAAGAAGGGAGAACTTATTTTTCTTATGATCAAATGACAAAGGCTGTAATCGGGATTGTTTTAAGTCATTTATCTGTATTGAAAGATGCTTATGATTCAGGTTACGAGACCATTTGGGTTATGGAAGATGATATTCAAATTGAGCAAGATCCTCACCTGGTTTCAACTTTAATAGATCAATTAGATGGGCTAGTTGGAAAAGCTAATTGGGATGTTTTATTTACAGACATAGATTCAGTTGATATCGAGACAGGAACTGTTTTACCTAATGAAGGGTTTAGCGCAAGACCTAACTTTTATCCCCCTAATCCGTTTCGGTTTTGGGAAAGATACGAAATCAGTTCTGATTTCAAAAAAGTAGGAGCGCGGTTTGGCGCGTATTCTATGGTCTTGAGAAGATCTGGAATAAAAAAGATTTTGGACTTTTTTAAAGAATATCAAATTTATTCTCCTTATGATTGTGATTATGCGATGCCTCCAAGCATTAATCTTTTTAGCTTAAATTATAATCTTGTCACACATGTTTTTGGTTCTGATGTTGAATCAGATAGAATACAGCCTAATTTTTTAGAAAAAAAAGAAACTCAAAATATAGAAGAAGAATCTCATCAAGAGAAATCTTATGAAAATGAAGTTGAATTAAAGACAAAAATTTTAGCTGATTTAATAGGGGAAGCAAAACCAAAAGTAGTTGTTGGGATAGAATTATTTGAAGAGAGTTCTCTTGCAAGAATTTATGAAATGAAGCCTTGGGATTCTGTTCAGCTTTCACAAGATTATTGGGGTTTCTGTAAAGAAAACCATCAAATCTTGCTGCAGACTTTTATGAAAAAAGTCACTTCTATCAATTTTTCTCAAAGCACTTTAAATATTTCTTATGATTACGATATTGACCTGCTGTTTATAGAAGGAAACCCACTATCTAGTTTTGATCTTACGAAATGGGGAGCCAATATAAAGACAGGAGGTTGGATTGTATTGGATAAAAAAGAGTCCTTTTATCCTTGTAAGGACTCAAAATGGTTCAACGAAAACTTTGTAAAAGTTACAGAATTTATAGATGAATCTAACCCTTGGGAGCTTTGGAGTAAACTATGAAAACCATGTCTTATTTTTTATTTTTTTTATTAACTGTCGTCTTATTAAAGGCAGACGATGATTTTGAAGTTTTAAAAACAGAAGTTTGTCGAGACTTATATGATCTTGATGGATGGTGTACAGAGGAAAAAACAAAACACTTCATGGACTTAATCTATGAAGTAAAACCAGATATTTATGTAGAAATTGGCGTTTTTGCGGGGCAGTCTTTGATTCCAGCAGCTATGGCTTTAAAATATATAGACCACGGCAAAGCGATTGCAATTGATGCTTGGGATTCATTTGAATGCATTAAATACATGGACCCCATTGTAGATCGAATCAATATAGGTTGGTGGGGGCAATTGTACATAGAGCCACTTTATCAAGAATATGTTTCTTTAATCAGTAAATATAGACTTGATGAATATGTGCATACAATCAGATCTTCTTCTCAAAAAGCTGTATCTTTGGTTGATTCTATCGATATTTTGCATATTGATGGCGATCATAGTCAATACGGGTCTTTACAAGATGTTATTTTGTATCTTCCTAAGGTCCGATCTGGGGGATATATTTGGTATAGCGATGCTCTTTGGATTCAAAGGCAAAAAGGATTAGAAATTCTTCTAAAAGAATGTGAAGTTGTTAAAACCATTGATCAATCAAATTGCATATTATTTAGAAAACTACAGGAAACATTATAATGAAAAGGTTTTTCTTTTTTATATTTACACTTATGTATTCATGTGTTTTTGCAAATCATGAAATTATTGATTTAAGAGCCTTTGAACAATCGGTTTATAGCCAAAACGGAGAAGATGGCGTTCTTGAAAAAATCTTTGAGTTGATTTCTCCTCCTTCAAAATATTGTGTTGAGTTTGGTGGCTATGATGGAATTACAGGAAGCAATACTTTTTTCTTTCGAGAAAAAGGTTGGGAGCGTCTCTTATGGGACGGTAGTTACGAGATTCCTGAATACAATCTATACAAAGAATTTGTTACAAAAGAGAACATTAATAAATTGTTTTTTAAGTACGGTGTTCCTCTTGAATTGGGTCTTTTATCGATTGATATCGATTTTAATGATTTTTATGTCTGGCAGGCTTTAGATCCAAAATATAGACCTGCAGTGGTTGTTATTGAATACAATGCTACCCACCTTCCTTTTGAAGATAAAGTGGTTGAATATTCTCCTTATTTTATTTCAGAAGGAACAAACTATTTTGGTGCAAGCATTTTAGCTTTCTACAATTTAGGCAAATCAAAAGGGTATACTCTCGTCTATGCAGAAAGTAGAGGGGTGAATCTTTTCTTTGTTCGAGATGATCTTTTAAAAGAAAAAAATGTGGTGTTTAAAGATATGGGAGATGTCCAGAAAATCTATCGATATCCCACATATGGAACGGGGCCCCGAGGAGGGCATTTACAAGATCCTTGGGATCGTAGATATGTATCTTCTGAAAAATTATTAGCAGATTAAGATAGGATTTTTTCAATTTTTTAAAAATAAAATCACTTTAACTAAGGTCAGTGTTTATGAGGTTTCAAAAATTTTTATTGGTTTTTTTTATTGGAGCGATGTCTCTTTGTACAATGGGGTATCCAAAGCTTTTTAATGACGAATTTTATGAGGGTGAAAATATAGCAAAAGCATTCTCAATAGCACAGACTTGTAGGTCTCTAGAATATTGGGAGGAAGCGATATATTGGTACAGCAAAAGACTTGAATTTGAAGATAAGGATGATGAACATTGGTTTTCAAAGTTTATGGTCGGAGAGTGTCATGAAAGACTGGGCTTTTGGAATAATGCTCTTCATTGGTATCTAGAAGCTTACCAGGAAAATCCAGCCCATCCTGAATCTATACTCAAAATTACGAACTATTATATGGATAGAGATAAACATGAACTGGCTGTGCTATTTGCCAAGCATGGATCTCAAGTTCCCTATTCTAAGCATCCTTTATATCCTGAATTTGCTGAACATAACTTCGATGTTGCCTTAACAGTCAGTGCTTTTTATAGCAAATTGTTTAAAAACACTGGAATGCAAGCTTCGGATCAGTTGATTTTTTCTAAAGACCTTCCTTGGTATATTCGAGATCAAACATATCGAAATTTTTTATTCTATATAGATCATCTTAGTGAGATATTAATTAAATCTATTGATATTGATCTTCCTTTGATAAATGAAGATGATGATGAATGTTATCATCCGATGAATCCTTCCATTATGAAGACAGAAGATGGATATGAAATGATCTGTAGGTCTGTGAATTATACTCAAACAGGGGCTAAAGTTTTTGATACGATAGCAGAAGATGGAATCATTAGAACAAAGAATTTTCTTCTTCAGTATGACAAAAACTTTAACTTGTTATCACAACAAGAGATCTTAGAAGAGCTTCCTAGGAAAAGAGAGTATTGTTGGGGAGTTGAAGGATTAGAAGATGGGCGTATTTTTTCTTTAGATGATCAGTTTTATTTTTCTTGCACAACAGCTGATACCAATCCGACAGGGAACCGGCAAATTTCTGTTTGTAAACTGGAAAATGTAGGGGCTGAAGATTCTATTTATGTAGAAGAACTCACTCCGATGCTGGGCCTTGATCTAAACCGTTGTGAGAAAAATTGGCTTCCCTTTGTGAAAGATAACGAGCTTTATTTTATCTATTCTTTTGATCCTTTTATTGTGATGAAACCAGATCTTGCTTCAGGAGAATGTCCAATAGAAGAGTCAGTAAATTCTTCATTAAATTTTTCAAGTTTTCGAGGTTCTGCTTCTCCTATTCCTTTTGATAATGGGTATTTAACAGTAGTCCATGAAGTTGTATTTAACCTTGATTTTTCAAGATGTTATTTACATAGATTTGTTTATTTTGATGAAGATTTTAATATTTTAAAAATTTCAGATCCCTTCACCTTTATGCATCAAGGGATTGAATTTTGTTGTGGTATGACAACAGATCATACTGAAGAAAGAGTGGTCTTATCTTTTGGAATTGAAGATTATAATGCTTACCTTGGGATTATTAATATTAAAAAGGTGCGCTCTTTATTACATCCTTTACCAGTAATAAAATAATGAAAAAAACATATTGGATTTACATATATATTTTGATTCCTTTTTGTCTTTTTGCCAGATGGGTGGATTTAGAGGAAAATAGTAGTGAAATCATACTTTCAACAAAGCAGATTCGTTTAAAAGGCTTTAAAGATGCGTTTAATCCGTCGATTCTTAAAACAGAAAAAGGGTTTTTAATTACCTTTCGTTGTTTAGGTGGTTGGGCTGAGCGTCTAGACCCTAGTGGTGATTTTTTAAGCTACGTTGGAGCTGTGTTTTTAGATGAAGATTTCAAGCCTATTACAAAGCCGAAGATTTTGAATACAAGATCAAATGGTAATACTGTGCAGTCGCAGTCTGAAGATGCCAGGATTTTTTCTTATAAAGGAAGACCTTGCTTAATCTATAATGATAATAATGAAATGAACGTAACGAATTCTTGTGATAGACGAGATATGTTCATTGCTGAAATTCTCCTGTCTGAAAAGGATGTGTCTTTATCTTTACCGATAAAGCTTGTTTGTGAGGCAAAAAGGCACCAGTATTGTCAAAAAAATTGGGTGCCTTTTGAGTGGGAAGGTAAAGTGCTTCTCTCTTATACAATCGAGCCGCATGAAGTTTTGTATTCTAATTTCTATAACGGAATTTGTCATGTAAAATGTAGTACATTTGCAGGGATAAATTGGGATTATGGACAACTAAGAGGTAGTTCCGCTGCTGTTTTAGTTGATGGAGAATACTTTGCTTTTTTCCATTCCTCTATTAGGTGTTTTTCTCCTGTATCTGTAGATGGCAATAGATATCATTATTTTATGGGAGCCTACACTTTTTCGAAGGACCCTCCCTTTCAAATCACTAAAATTTCACCTGAACCCATTATTCATAAAAGTTTTTATAAAAGATCTGGAGAGCTAAAGAGAGTTGTGTTTCCAGGTGGATTTGTTATAGAAGATGATCTTCTCTATTTGGCATATGCAAGAGATGACAAAGAAATTTGGATGGCTACTTTTGATTTTGCCAAGCTGAAAGAGTCATTGGTTCCGGTAGAGGAATTGGTTTCAGTAAATAAAGATGAGGAAGAAGAGAAAGCTATTTTTCGCTTTCTTCCTAAAGTTAGAAGAAACATGCAGTAACTTACTCAAAAATAAGGGATTTCTATAAAGATGAGGAACTAGTTTTGGAAAATGAAGATGAAGAGCTAGTTTTGGAAAACCAAGGAGACGTACTCGTTTTGGTAAATGAAGATGAGGAATCTTCAGAGGGATAATCTAAATTTTGAAATTGTTTCGGTATGTATACCTATCGTGATTGAAGAATCAGATTTTTTCTATAATTGCTGTAGAAATTATTTAATCCGAGGTTTATACCTCTCGTAATTCAAAAATTGGCTTTTTGACTTTGCTAAAGTCGCTCAAATTAACGATCACAAATGAGTCCATATTATTAATATTGATCCATTTGTGATCGTTGATTTGAGAGAACTTTAACACGCGCTCAAAAACCGATTCTTGAATCACGAGAGGTATATTTTAGGTATTTTATAATATAATCTTGAGGCGTCAATATTTTCCCTTTAATCCCTAGCTCTTTTTCAGCTTGTTGCAGTGCTCTTTTTTCTCTTTTTATTGTTTTAGGATCACTAATATCCCAAACTACTTGTATCATCTCAAAAGAACCGTTAGGATTTTTTGTAACAAAGTCAATCTCATATCCATCTTCTGTTTGATAATACCAAACCTTTTTGCCCTGCCGCCTTAAATCTAAGTAAATGTGATTTTCAAAAAGATTTCCTAATGTATCAGAAATTCCAATCCGATTTGCACAAATCAAGCCATTATCTACTATATAAATCTTTTTCGGGTTCATTTGTGTCTTTCGAAGGGATTCAGAAAATATAGGAATGCTGAAAGCTAAAAAAGCGTCTTCAATATATTCCATATATTGGTAAATTGTATCTTTACTTACTTTGAATCCCTGGCTTTTAATATCTTTATAAAACTTATGCACAGAAAAAGGAGAGGCGACATTTTTAATTAGTGTTTTGATTAAGTATTTTATAAGAGAGGTATTCGCAATTTTATAACGTTCTATAATATCTCGAAATATAACGGTATCAACATAGCTCTGTAATACTGTGCGTCTTTCATTTTCATGTAGATATTGCACGGCTGGAAATCCTCCAATGGAAAAATACTCACGAAAATGTTGATAAAATTGATCAAGTTTCTTTTTACCTATAGGAAGTTTGGGGTGCTCAATGAATTGGGCTTTCCAATATTCTTGAAAGCTGTAAGGCCAAACTTCTGTCGTAATAGAGCGTCCTCTTAATGAGGTAGCAATTTCTTTGCTTAATAATTTTGCAGAAGATCCTGTAAGAAAAATCTGAACTTTTTTACTATCGTAAAATCGCCGTATAACAAGTGGCCAGTCCTCAACATTTTGAATTTCATCTAAAAAAAGATAGCATTCAAGAGCGTGATTTTTAGGATATAGCGTATAGAATGTTTCAAGAAGCTGGCTGAGCTGCTTTCGATTCATTGGCAATAATCGGTCATCCTCAAAGTTAATAAAAAATATTTGATCTAAAGAAATTCCCTGGCTTACAAGCTCTCTTACTTTTTGATAAACAAAATATGTTTTTCCTGACCTTCGAATACCGATTGCAACATTGATCATCTTGGGAGTATTAGGGAACTGAATTTCTCTTTCTACGCTTTCGACTGTATCAGCTAAACTTTCTCGAAATTCTTCTATTAAGATTGAGAGTAAGTTCTCCATAGGACCTATCCTTCTATAAAAGAACTCTATCAAATTTCTTTCCTTTTATACAAGGAAAGAAATTCTAATTATTTCCTTGTGTAAAAGGAAAGAATGCAAAATAAGTAAGTTATAAAATATTAGTTTGTTTTTTTCTTTAACCGTATAATGTCAGTGAATTAGAATCAAACCTATACAGAAGTAAATACGGATGAATTTTTCTAAAAAAATTATAACGGCTCTTGTAATACCTTTTGTGGGAATGGCGGGGTGCTGTAATAATAGTGGTTTGTATATTGGAGCGAGTGGTGGTGTTGAAAATATCCGAATACAGGATTCTCAAGCACAGCAATTTAATATTACACAAGCTATACCTGGACTAGATATAACGGCTGTTCATAGGCAAGTATCGAGTCCTGATCTCTCTGCACTTGGGGGGATTGGGCGGTTCTATTTAGGTTACGGAAAATACATACAAAGATTTTATTTAGGATTAGAAGTTTTTGGTGGAATAAAATCTTCACGTGCATCGTGGGATACGGTTGATGATGCGACGTTTACTTTTTCAGGGCCAACAACTTTAGTGGGGCAATATGCAAAAACAGAAAAAATTAAAATAAAAGACAGAAATGATCTCGGTGTAGCATTGATGCTTGGAGGCGCAATTTCGAGAGGATTGCTAGGTTTTGTTAAAGTAGGGTATATCAATAGCGAATTTAAAATGCATATTGATGGAAGTGGATCATTTAATAACAATCTGTTACCTGCTGCACGACCTTTTTCTTTTTCCTCTTCAGGAAGTTCTAGGCTAAACGGTATCGATGTTGGCATTGGATTTTTGCAAAATTTAACGAAGAGGCTTTTATTTCGTTCTGAGGCAGATTATGTATTTTACAAAAAACGTAATATTAAAATATCCACCGGAGGCGGAACAGGCATGGTAGTGATTCGAGAAGGGGGAGAAAAAATTACACCACAAGGGGTATCTGTTTTATTAGGGTTAGTATACTTACTGTATGCAAACTGAGCTTAATAGATATAAATAATAGGAGACATGGAACGGTCTTCGAATTTGCCCATGGCGGGGATTTAGAGTTCTCCTAGAGAAAGTGATGTTTTTTGCATCTTGGATTTATATTCCCTTAACTCACCTTATAATTTCACGGTAAAATTAAAGCGAACCTTAAATATATCAAGGATATATAATATGGGCTTTATTTTTAGACAAATTGAAAGACGTTTTAAGAAAGCAATAGTTAGTAGTGAAAAATCTGTTACTTTAATGAGGAAACTTACGAAATAATTTTCTTTTTAGTTTAAGAATTTTTATTGTGGTATTTCATGATCACTATGAGCCATTTCCGCTTTTTCAAGCGCAATACACATGGCAGCCGTAGACCATCCAAGAGGACAAATAGGAGATGGCATGGGCTTAAAGGAATAATGTTGAGTAGATACAGTGTTAATGCTTTCAGGAAGGCATAATGCAGGAAGCTTTTCTCCATTCGCTGCAATTGCACTAGGTGATGTAAACTGTCCCAATGCTCGTTTGAGATGGATATCTCCTTGTATTAAGTAGTATTTCTGTTTTATTCGATCAACATTCATCATTGAGAGGTTATAATAGATTCCAGCAAGAATGGAATCAAAAAACCATTGTGCATCATATGGTTGATTACTTGGGATATATCCTTTACCAAATCTTGTGATAAATAAGGAACCTTGAGTTTGAGCTCCTGCAAAAGGAATATTGTAATCAATCCAGTAGTTCATGTTTTGATACGGGTCGAATTTATACCGAAAAACTCCGTAAGGCCCAATTAAGCCTAAGTTAATGTTCAGTATAGTCTGAGTTTTCTCTATATCATCAGAAAACAGACTATGATCTGGAAGACATAAAAAAAATAAAGCAGCATCAGCTTTTCGATCTAATCCCTTTTCGGGAAGATTAGGAGCTTCTCCTCCTAAGCTCAGGTTATATTCAACTTGAGCAATTCCTTCTTGAACTAATTTTTCCAATTCTTTTGGATTCATGGCGAAATTAATTTGCTCAATTGCAAAAGGGTCATCGAGAGAGTATTTCATTCTCAATACTGCTTTTTGAATATGTTTTCGAATAGGATCTGAATCAATTAGCTGCTTTTTATATGCTTTTAACCCAGCTGCAATCAAACCAATTGTTGATGCATTATTTTGCAGTTCTTCCTCCCAAGGTCCCGCATCCTTTCTCTGCCAATATTTTGTTTCTCGAAAAAATGCAGGAAAAAGAGACAACAATTCATAACAAGGCTCAGAAATATCACCTGCAGTTATTATTTCTGAGCGAACTCCATCTGCTACAACAAGAAGAAAAAGCCCGTGAGAATCAAACTGTAGATGATTCCAAGGTTGGTCTACTCCATCCACTTTATGGTGAGAAAGGGTTTCTCTTGAAAAACGAATTAGGGGAACATCCATGAATGCATTTGGATTTATCTCTGGGTCTGCAATATCAGGTGTAACAATCACGTGCAGAAACCGCTGAATTTGTCCAGGAGTTGAATAAAAACTCATCAATTTTAAAAGTAATTTTTTGGCTCTTGATTTATCATCTGTCTTTAAACCAAAATAATGCCAGCAAGCATCTCGGACCCATATTGCTGAATAGTTGGTTTCATCAATTTCATCTTCAGATTTTCTAGTTGAAGCCATTGTAAATCCTTCTTTTGAAAAAGGGATTGTTAAAGCTGAAGATAGTTCGCGACGAATGGACTGAATTGTCTGCAAAGTTAACCTGTTTTCTAGCCAGGGTTTAACCTGAGGGTTGAAGTAATATACAAAGTTCCCTTCGGGTATTATTGTACACCATGGGGAGACACGTTCTTGTAAATGCTGTCTAGCAAGAGTAGTATTTTCTTCTGTTGGGACATGCGCATTTAATGAAGCAAACAACATAATAAATATCATGACTGCTAAGCAATATTGTTGTTTTAAGTTTTCTTTCATAAATTCTCTCTTCTTGAAGGACAAACATGTTCAAAAATGCAACATTATAAAAACCGATAAAAGTATAAAACGTTCTCTAAAATTATTGGAATAAAATTATATCTATCGTATTTAGGGACCGATTTTTGAATGATGGCAAGAGCAAAGGTTTGAAGCGGTATTAACGTCAGTTATTAATACGGAGGAGGTGGGATTGGCTTTGGCTATCTATCAGTAACATCTCTTTGACGGTTGATCTTAAATTATCAGTAAATATGAATTTGGATTCAGGAACAGTTTTTCTCCCTTCCTGAATTTCTTGATTTATAAAAAATGTACCAGATAAAACATCTACAAGATCTTTTTGCATATCTGTATTTGCTGTATCATTAATTTTAAACGATTTTCCAAGGCCTTGGTTTACACCGTATTCCATATTACCCTTTTCCCAATCAAGAGGAACTTTGGAGATGTGATAGACCATTGGGACTTTCTTTTTGATCATCTCATTGACAGTGCTACCACCAGGTTTTGAAATAACTGTACAAAGCTCTGGCAAGGATACTAATTCTGCTATTTTAGGAGAGCCAGGACAAGCATGAATATGCACACGGTTATTATGCTTACCCTTCATGCTATTTAGAATGTTTAATTGATCCATGAAGTCTTGATTTGCCCTTTGAGAGATATCTCCACATAAGCAAATCATTCGAATCTTATCCCTTTTATTTTTTTGCCCTACAATTTTTTTGATTTCATCATCGGTCATCTTTAAAAGAAGTGTTGCATAAATCTTCGCAGCTTTTGCTGCGTTACCTCCCATCATGACTAAAATAACATTTTCATCACGTTGTATTTGATAATCCTTTCTGAGCTCTTCAAGAACTTTGTTTTTTATATTTTTAGAAAAGGCTTGGCGAGTTGGATACCCAAAACAATACTGCAAAGAATTTTTGATTTCTTTAGGTAGAAATTTACTAAATTTTTGATCCCAAGTTTCTTTTGAAAAAGGAACCGTAATACGAAATTGATTTTTATCAATAGGGGTATAATTATCTTCAAATCCATAGCAAAAAGCAGATATGTCTATGTCTGTTGTCACTACAAGAAAGGGTATGCCGAGTTGTTTACATATACTAAAAAGCATGGGGTTCACTAGTGGAATGCAAGAAATGATCATATCAGGAGATTCTTTAACAATATATTCCATCAATAGCTTTTCAATCTTTAATCTCTGAAGAAAAAAAATTTTAGGACCTAAATTACCTACAAAATTCAACAGTTGATTTTGCTCTTTTTTAGCCATATTGTTATACAATGTCTCATTACTCCACTTCGGGATAAAATCTCTCATAGGGTCTAAAGGCCTTAAAGGTTCAGCATAAATATCGACAACATGGATATCGCACTCTGGCAAACTTTCAGTAATTCCTTGTGTTGCCATTTTATGGCCTGCGCCATAGTGACAGTTAAAAAGGAGAATATTAGGAGCTCGTCTTTTTCCATCTCGATCTTTTAATTCAATCTTATCCGTTTTAGTGTTGAAATATTTTTCATGGACTTTGATAGAAATAATGATCAAAAGGAATAAAGAAATAAAAATTAAATATTTTCTACTGTTACGTATGCTCAAAATTAGTAACCCAGTAATTTATAATTAGAAATTATATGGGTTTATCGGATTTATTTAAATTAAATGATTTTTTTAAAAAATAGTAGAGATTAATTCTATTTGATTGCAATGACGGAGGAGGTGGGATTGACTTCAGGCTTTCGGGATGATTTCATAGCTCATTTGAGAAAAATTTCGGAGGAGGTGGGATTCGAACCCACGGTACACGATTAATGCACACACGCTTTCCAAGCGTGCTCCTTCGGCCGCTCGGACACTCCTCCAAGGAACACAAAAAGCTTATCTTAAAAAAGGGTAAATTACAACCGACATTGAGCTGCTTCATTTAAAAACTGCCCAATATCGGTTAGAAAAATAAATGTAAGACTTTCTTTAAAAGTCCAATCTCAGAGTTAAAGTCAAGCCATGGTAGGCGAGATCACCGGGTAATACTTGGTCTGAAACTGCCGCTCTATTAAAGAAAGGATTTCTTAAATTTGCAGTAGGCATTACGTTTTGCTTCCACCAGTAATGGAATTCATAGGCTGCTAGTATGTCAAAGTGCCAAGTGTTATTCATAACATAAGTTCCCCAACCTAGTCCCATTCCCATTTCAGCATTGGGTCTTATATGACGAAAAAATGCATCTTTTAAGCTTTTAAAAGTCGCATCTGGATCGGTAAGATCAGAATATTTGGATTTTACTGTTTGCCGTTGATATAAAAGACTTGCGCCAGTAGATCCTGTAAGTCTAATACCCCATCCTAAAATCCATCTTAAATCCACACCTGCTCGAGGTCCCATAAACCAAGAAGTGGATTTATTTTTAGAGGTAAGTAGAATATCTGGATCATCATCAAGATCATTAGCTTTCATTGTAAGTCTTTGTTTTAACCAACCTAGTCGCGGTCCCATAAAAGGTCTAAACGTTAGCATTCTGCCTGAGTAATAAGCTCTTTCAAGTTCAAAATCGAGGATATCAAGATTGCACCCCCACTTAGAAGAAACGACTGAAGAGCTATTTCCATTTCCTGGAAAGCCCCATTTACCCGCATTTTGTAATTGGCCACCAGGAGGAGGATTCGTTGAAGTTGTTGTTGTCATGTGAAGTCTTGTATATTCAGCTGTTCCCATCCAATTGTCATGACCCAAGCTTGTTCCTATTGCAACTTTAAATCCTGGTTTATATTTAGATTCTTGCGTAATAGTTCTTACAGAAAAAGGAGAGGATGGCGATTGTGTATAAGCAACATCCATACCTTCTTGATTTACATGCCAATAAATGAAGCTTCCTGATACAAAAAAATCCCATCCACATATAGGGTTAATCCGAGCAGGTGCTGAGTAACCCATTGGCATTTCACAGTCTTGTTTTCCATATCCTGGTCCTATTCCAATGCTTGAACAGGGGCAGGGACAGGGAGTGGGACAGCACTCTGCTTGTGGGTATTGTCTTTGTCTCATGTAAGATCTTTTATTAGAAGCATCTATCGGAGAGATGATCCCTATGAGTACAGCAAGCATAAGTGCTGTGTTAAAATACTTCGCTTTCATTGAAAACTCCATTCTAGTTGTAACTAAATTAAAAGTAACTTTAGAGCTTAAACTTTTTTAGAGTTTAGGAAAATAAGAAAGGAGAATAGTTGTTCTATGAACCTATAAGACTATCCCACTAAAGTGAATGATATCTTTTTCCTCCATTTTAGATCTTTTTTGCCTCTTTTTTGATAAACTTTACAAGTTTATCTGCAAAACTCGGCTTGTAAATATCAAAAAATGGACAAAAAATTCATTT